>ERZ506753.1437-NODE-1437-length-14604-cov-5.334662_pt1 | contig 14604 bp, 10 predicted proteins | sample MGYA00513044_ERZ506753 | MGnify/ENA metagenome assembly ERZ506753 | reverse complement strand
GCCACCATACTGGCTGGATGCCACGTCCTTCATGATCTGGGTGATCTGCGTGGCGGCGATGGAAATGCTGTTCGGCGATCCCATCGGCGCGTTGCCGAGAGTGAAACCGTTGGCGAGCATATCCCAGTAGTTCGGCAGCGAGCAGTTGGATTGTGCGGTGAACGGCGAGTAGTCGGCGTCGTGGAAGTGGATGTCACCCTTCATATGGGCGTTGGAGACCGCATCCGGCAGCATGGAGAAGGCGGACGCCTTGGACACCGCGCCCGCCAGCAGATCGCGCTGGGTGGAGTAGACGTTGGAATCCTTGTTGGCGTTCTCGCGCACCAGAGCCTCGTCACGGTTCACCAGACGCTTGACGGCTTCGTTGATGTCGGTGGCCTTGGCACGTTCGATGTCTTTGTTCAGACGGTAGTTGGTGTACGTGCGCGCCACATCGTACAGGTGGTCTTCGATCAGACCGTGCTCAACGAGATTCTGGATGTCTTCGATCTTGGCGGGACCGTTGTAACGATCCTTGATTTCGGCTTCGACCTGATTGGCGATATCACGGATTAGCTGTTCCTCCTGCGGCCCGATCTTCTTATCAAGGTCGGCGAAGGCTGACTTCACCGCGCTGATGATGTTGATCGGATCGAAGTCGACCACACGACCGTCGCGCTTCTCGACGAGCACCTTACCGGTTCCCGTTTTAACGGTTGCGGAGATGGCATTCAGAGCCTGCGTTTCCATTCATCATCCTTTCCGGGTCGGACCCCATCCGACCAGGTTTTCATGCTTCGTTATGCATGCCAGATTGTTGCTACGTCCATGACTGTACGCCATAGCCAGCACTAAATGTAGTAGCGGCACGCCGGCAGTAAAACTATATATTCCATTTTTCGGCTTGATTCCGCCATTCCTTAACTTGTGTGACAAAGGTAACGATTTCGCCACGGAGTGTCGCCCGAGTGTCGATTTGACGCACTCACCGAAGAGGGACTATACAAGGCGGGGTACCCTCACGGAATTCGAACATGTGTTTCATTTGTCCGCAAGATGATGGAATCTTGAACTATGACTTGGAACCAGGATTACACACCCCCGGCAGCGCAGCCGAACAGCAAACCGCTGCCGCGACTGGCCGGCGAAACCACTGCTGACAACCCCTGGCCGGTAAGTCTGCTCAGCGAGAAATTCCATATGGCCGTCGAACGGTGGCCATCGGTTTGGGTGGCCGGGCAGATCACGCAGATCAACACCAGACGTCAGGGCAGCGCCTATATCACTCTGCGCGATGATTATCAGGACATTGCGTTGGAAGTCAACGGTTTCGGGCAGTTCGCCGCAGCCGCCACGCCTTTTGTGCAGGGCGACCGCGTCATCATCCATGGCAAACCGAATCTGTGGATGAAGCGCACGTCACTGTCTTTACGTGGCGACGCCATTATCGCGGCCGGCGCAGGAGGCAGCCTGAAGGCCATGATCGACGAATTACGCAAGAAGCTGAAAGGCGAAGGCCTGTTCGACGCTGACCGCAAGCAGCCTCTGCCCGAGTTTCCGCATTGCATTGGTCTGATTTGCGCGCCGCAGGCTCGCGCCGAAGGCGATGTCATCACCAACGTGAGATTGCGTTGGCCTGTTGTCGATTTCAAAGTGACGCATGTGCATGTGCAGGGTGAGCAGTGCCCTTCCGACGTGATCAAGGCGATCGCGCAGATGGATGCCGATCCTGATGTCGACGTGATCATCGTGGCCCGTGGCGGCGGCGCTTTCGAAGATCTGATCGGGTTCTCCGACGAAGGCGTGGTACGCGCCGCGGCAGCCGCCCATACGCCGCTGATTTCCGCGATCGGCCATGAGGATGATTGGACGCTGCTTGATCTGGTTGCCGATCTGCGCGCATCCACGCCAACGGACGCGGCGAAGAAAGTCGTGCCGGACGTGCGCGAGCAGATGCAACTGATCAACGTGAACATCGAACGCATGCGCATGCGCATCGACGCCACCGTCAACAATGAAACAAGACTGATTGAAGGCTATGCGAACCGTCCAAGCCTCACACAGCCGCTCACCATGCTGGAACCGCATCAGCGTCTCATCGATGATGCAAGAACCCGCATGAGAATCGGTCTGACACGTATTCTTGACGACGCAAGCCTCACCATCGAAAAAGCGCATGCCTCACTGACCGCGCTTAGCCCGCAATCCACTCTCAACCGAGGTTATGCGGTAGTGCAGGGAGCGGACGGCCATGTAATCGACGATGCGAACGCCGTGAACACCGGCGACCAACTCACCATGACATTGAAGCACGGCGTGATCGTGTCCGAAGTCACCACCGTAACGAAGGAGTAGCAATGATCAACGAAACCACCCCCGCATCCAGCCTGACCGACAAGGAACGCGAAGCCATCGCACAAATGCCTTACGAAGAGGCTCGAGATCAGCTCATTCAGGCCGTGCAGGCACTTGAGGCCGGCGGACTCAACCTTGACCAGTCCATGCGCCAGTGGGAGCTTGGCGAAGCCCTCGCCAAGCGCGCTCAAAGTCTGCTCGGCGAAGTGCGTGCCAAGCTTGACGCAGCCCAGGCGGAACAGGCCACTGCGGCCAATACCGCTGGAACGCAAGACAATCTGGCCTGAAAATCTCAAAAACCGCCAATATATCGTTTCTACATGACTGTGCGCCACGTACTTCATGCAGCGCACAGTCATGTAGAAATTTCGGATTTCTTCATTTCGGCACCACACTCGTCCGGATGGTGTGTAGAATGAAGATTCGTTGCCTCAGTAGCTCAGTGGATAGAGCACTTCTCTCCTAAAGAAGGTGTCGTAGGTTCGATTCCTATCTGGGGCACTTTGTTTTATGCGGATACGCAGCCGATACGTAGTTGCGCCGGCACTCTTCTCACACGTCGAATTGCACGGTTGCCAGCAACGCCTTGTGATCACTTCCGTCGATTTTCAACGATTTGACCCGACCTGCCAACATGCCGGAATCCAATACGATATGGTCAATGCCCGCAAACGTCGGCACATAATCGATATTCGCAGGCCACGTGAATACCAATCCCCCGGCCGCTTGTTTGGCCGCATCCGCGAACCGTGTTCCCAAGAAATTACGGAACGGTGCATGATCGTCGGTCGCATTGAAATCGCCCATGAACACGTACCTACGAGACGTATCGTACCGGAGTCGACCAAGCTCATCCAATGAACGCTTCCACTGCTGCCAATATCCATCGGTCGGAGACGTGGTATGCACCGAAACGAAACGGATCTGCGTCTGACCATCATTGAATGCAACCGTGGCTCCTGGCATGAACGACGCGCTCGAATCAACATCATCATCAGCTGGATCAACAAGCGGACTCGCCGACCACAAACCATTGCCATACACGCCGTCTGAGCTTGCCACCTGCGCATACGGCAGCAAATCGCCAATACCAGCCTTGTTCAACTCGTCCACGAAAGCATCGGTCGTTTCCTGCAGCGCCAACACTTCCACACGCTCGCTACGCACCACATCGACAATTTCCTGCGCGTCGGCACGACCCTTAAACACATTGCATGTCATCAAACGGGCGTAATCATCCTGCGTATTGGCGGACGCTCCCGAAACCGCTGCAATCGCGGCACGCGGAAGCTTCGTTTCATTGTAGAAAAACGGATACTGCCACCATACTTGCAACGCGATCGCCGCAATCGCCAGCAATACCGACATTGTTCGCTTCGAAACAATGCCGCAAATCAGCGCAATCACCGCAAGAATCGCAAACCAAGGCACCAACGAAACGATAATGGGAACATACGGCCACGCCTGAATCTCAGCAGGCAGTATGTGCGAAACAGTGCCAAGCAAAGCTGCAATCGACAGAATGCCAGCCAGAAAACCGCATATGATATTGCGCACGCGATGCGACTTAGTTTTCTTCAACGTGCGAATAGGCTTAACAGCCTTCGCCTGCGCCGTACGCGGTTTCGTAGGCGTACCAGACCGTGCCATACATCCTCCAACATGGGCATTGCGTTCCATCAGTCAATACATCAATCATCAAATCAGCCATCAAAACCGAGTTCATGACGAACGCCATCGGCAATAGTGCGGCTTCATAGTACCCCAACTTCCACATTCGCTGGCAAATAGTCGCAATCGTCTCCATAAATTTAACGAAAAACAATCGAAACACAAAAATCACCATCTTGCCCCAACCATTAAATACTATTACGCTGGGCACATAAGAAATCGTAACTAATGGGGGTACGACGCCTTACGCAAGAGCAATGGCTGCTCATGTATACCGAGAGGGGGCTATACCATGCTGGAACTTGATCACGTGGGGTTTTCGTATGGAAAACGTCTGATTTTAGACAATGCGAGCGCATTATTCGAAGAAGGTTCGACAACGGCAATAATGGGGCCTTCCGGCTCAGGAAAGACCACTTTGCTGCGTTTGATGGACGGTTCTTTACAACCAGACACTGGCTCCGTCACCATTGATGGCGCAAATGTCAATTCCATTGATCGAAAAAATCTTCTCGGATCTTTATGCATGCGCATATTTCAGGATTACAGGCTCATTCCATATCTTAACGTGCGAGAAAACATCATGCTGGCGTTTGAAGCGGCGCATAAGAACCTCGGACAAACCAAGATTAAGGAAACTTCCCGCGCTGAAAACAACACAATCGATAACTTGCTTGAAGAAGTGCATTTAGCAGGCTATGCAAACCATTTGGCTGGCCAATTGTCAGGAGGAGAGCAGCAACGTGTGGCCATCGCACGCGCGATCGCCATGAAACCACGTGTGATTCTCGCGGATGAACCCACCGGCGCGCTTGATGAGGAAAATACGCAGGCAATCGCAACATTGCTTTCAGATATTGCCCACAAAGAGCGATCCATTGTCATAATCGCAACGCATGACGCTACGGTCGCGCAGCACAGTGACCGCATTGTGCGCATTCAGGACCACAAGTTGGTGGAGCAATGAATGGAATGCCTTACCACAGCACTGGAATCACGAGGCACGTTACCTCTGGATATTTGAGATTCCATCCGATGCTCACCATCTCACTCTTTGTGGTGGCATTATTGTCGGCGATGCTACCCGTGGTGGCCTTAAACAGCTTGAATCTATACGTACAGGCCGCCAAAGAAGGCGCAGCAGGTCAATCCGGAGGGTACACGTACCAAATTTCAGGAGGCAGCAACGATGTAGCCGAAGAACTCAGGCAACAGGTCCAAAACGGTAAGGCCATCGGCGTCAAATCCACACAAGGATCAGTAGGCCTCACCTCCGCCAGCGGCTCTTCACGAAACACCATCGCAGACATAACTTTCCTAACAGGCCCCTCACGATATGGCACGCTCATCGAAGGGCATCAGCCGTCGCAAAAAAACGAAATCTCCCTGTCTCGGGCCGCAGCTGAACAAATTGACGCCCAGCTGGGAGATATAGTCACCGTGCAATGTGACGATTCCGCATTATCAAGCGACTATAAGCTCATTGGCATCACCGTCGATGCTGCGAACACCAACACCGTGTATGCAACAGCAGTGTCTTCCAAAGACAATCTCCAAAACATACAAATGTGGCTCACCGACGATGACGCTACTGTAAATCAGGGAGAAGTCGCAAAAGAGAGCGCAACCAACAATGTCAATATCGGATACATCAAATCGACAATACGAAATGCCGAAGAAACGGTTCGTACTCGCGATCTGCCAGGATGCCAATGGTACGGAATAGTTCTGTTCCTTTGCTTGCTGTGCGTACATATCGCAGCAATGACGGCATTCTTCCGAGCAGGTCAGTGTTCCGGAGATGCTGTGGTAGAAGCTCTGGTAGCTTGCGGATTCTCCCTCACCACCAGCAGATGGACAGTGTTCCGAGGATTGCTTATTTGCACAATACCCGGAGCCGCAATTGGCATCGCGGCCGGATATGCGGTATTCGGTCTTAGTTACAGGACCATAGGCAACATATTCGCCCAATATTGGGAATGGCAACCATCAGCAACTTCCCTGCTGTCCATCTTTTTTGTCGCAGCGATTTTGCTGTGCTCGCTATGCTTGACATGGTTGGTTTTGTTCTTCCGCATGTCCTTTAAGCATGACATCACAACCAGAAACGCATTATGGTACATCATTCTTTCCTCGGCCGTTCTGCTGTTTTCTTGTGTGGCGATAGAACGTTATCATGCAGCCGCATGGCCGTTTGGTGGATCAGTGGGCTCGGTCATGGGGGCTTGCGCTCTGGGACCTATGCTCCTTTCACTGCCTTGGCTTTTCCGCACGCCAGCACAATGCAATGCGATAGAACGTACACGAAGTTTGTCTGCCCCAGTATGCGCATTGGCACTCTTATTGTTAGGTGCCAGCTCATTGTTCAGCGGGCAAATGATGATAGCGACAGGCAATTCGGATAATGGGCTGTTCATCGCCGATTATTTGACTCAGGATGACTTAAACTATCTTGCCGGCAAATATCCCGAGACTCTAGACAAAGCCATCGTGCTCACGGCACCGGATGAATCCCGGTATCTGGTCCGCGCCGCGACTTCCCATGCTTACGATTGCGTCATTCAACATGGTTTCGACGATGCGGATTGCTACTCAGATTCCGATAATGAAACCACTGTCATGCTTGTTGATAGCAACTCGTCTTTAGCCGGTAAAACCAACGACGTTCATATTGCCGAAGGCGGTAACGCTGGTATCATTCTCATCGATACCGCAACCCAAAAAATAACTCAGGCAGCACAAGTTCCCACCGAGGGCACCGACTCGCTGCTCAATGATTACACCATGCCCGGCGTGGTTCTTGGAATCGACTCACCGCAGGCAAAGACGCTTGGCCTTGCACCGAGCAACCGGCATACTCTCGTTATTACTGATTTCCCGTCAATCGCTTCCGGCGTTCGCGATTCGATTCGATCCGACATCATTAACCGTTGCGAGTATGCATTCATTACCGAACACGACACCACCTCTTACCGCTCCTACATGGCACGCGCCATTGCCATACCAGCTTTGGCCACAATTATCAGCGGCCTGACATTCGCCGCATTGGCCATATCAACACGTCAATCGCAGTCAGCGTTACGCTGGACGCTTCAAGAATTCGGTGCATCACGATTCCAGCTCATGCGTTTGTTCAGACCTTTAGGAATAACCATGTCGTTGGGATCGACCATAGCCGTATTCTTGGGGTGGCTGGGCTCGCATCCTTGGATTATTGCGCCCGCGAACGAATTCGGCACCACAGGCTGGTGGTGGCTCATACCATTACCTGTCATTTTTATTGAAACGGCATTGTTCTGTTGGTGGTTTTCGCTACCTGAGCGCCGCAATCAGTGACCACTGGATTCGCCTTCGCACATAATCGGGTCATAATTGGACTTGGGCGAATCACGTAACGAAAAATCCCGAGGAGCGATGCTCGACTCGGGATTCAAAAAAGTTTAAGTGCGGCGACGTGCTACTCTCCCACACCCTCTCGAGTGCAGTACCATCGCCGTGCTAGGCCTTAGCTTCCGGGTTCGGAATGGGACCGGGCGTCTCACCTAGGCTCTGATCACCGCAAGACGAAATAATACGCACACATGCCTCAATCACCAAATCACGGCGTGTCGCAGATTGCAATCGTCTATCACAGCCGCACGGCATGGCGAACAGAGCGCGCTTGCGCCGATACGCCATCCCACTTGCGTCGCGGATGTCGGATCGGTGGTGGCGGCACGTGTGCAGTCGGCGCCGTTGGCCGCACAGGAGGTGAATTTGGGTGCTCCCCGATCGTCGACCGGATCGCCACAACCGGCTTTGACCAAAGAGGCGACTTGCACACTGGAGGTGACGGGCTTGACGAACGATCCGCCGATACCGGTTCCCGCGATGGCCGAAAAAATGCATTCTTTTGCTCAATACATGGAGACATCATCCACGCGCAGTTTTATAGATTCCCGCCAGTCACATACCGACGCGCCGTTATCAAAATTTGCGGCTCTTGCGACTACTGTTGCCCCAATAACCGATATGAAAGCACGAAAGAAGGCCAGCAATGACGATCGCCTCCTGCGGTTCCGTTTCCGCACTCACATTGGGTCTGCCGAACTCCTCTGCGGTTCCCGCAGAAAAGGCAACGTTGCCGAAAGGCCTGTTCATGGCGAGAATACCGGTTTCAGCCAAAACAAAACAACGATTGGCGAACGACATCGAGACGATCACCATGTTGTCTCTGCTGCGGCCAAGCAATACACGGCTTGCCGTCGGAACACGCATTCCGGAAGTACTGGCAATCGGATTGCGCCTGCATGCCAAGAACGCCGCCATACCGACGGATATCGTCGAGCTGATTGCCATGCAACGCAAGTCGGGAATCGTGTTCGTATGCGTGCGCGACGCCGACTTCGAAGGTACGAAGCGGCAGGAGTGCGCGTTCGCCGTGAGACGCGCGCTGCCGGGACGCGCCGGTCACACACCTACATTCAAAGTGTTCGTCTCAGATTGGAAACCGGCCGGCGAAGCGATGCTGGACATCGGCGATCCTGCGGTCGATTCCATCGACGCGCTGTGGGAGTCGTTATGCTCGCAGGTGACGCTCGGCAGCGCCTCTCCCACGGCACTGGACGCGCGCATGACACGGCGTATGCAGGCCGCACAGCTTACCGAGCAGATCGATAAGCTCACGCGCGATCACCAACGGGCAAAGAATCCCGAACAGCGCAACGAAATCTTCACCAAGCTGCACAAGGCGAAGAACCAGTTGGAGGAACTGAGGAAGCTGGAAGCCTAGGAACCGCTAGAAACCAAGGCTCGTGCGGCCAAACTGGTCGAGCCAGCGCAGAATAGCCCCTTCCCGCAACGCCCATGGGCAGATTTCCACTTCCTTGACGTCAAGCGCCTTCATGATCTCGTCGATCACCAAGCCGCCACCGACGATCTGATACGTGCGCTCCGGCGTGACGCCCGGCAATGCGGTACGCTGGTCCGGCGAGATGGCCGCAAGACGGGGAAGCCAATCCTCAAGCTGGTCAATCGTCATGATCGAAGTGTCCACGCGGCCGGGCTGACGCACCACGGCACCGGCGAGACGAGCCAGGGAACGAATGGTCTTCGATGTGCCGACGGCATGCATCGGGTGCTTCGATTTCGGGAACGCCTTGACCATCGGCTCAAGAATCTTACGGATGTTCCTGCGCGCGTCTTCCAAATCCCTATCATTCGCAATACCGTTTTCCGGTAGGAATTCACGGGTCACACGACCGGCACCTGCCGGCACGGACAGCGCTACTGTGGGATCCTCATCCGAACCCATAGCCACCTCGAGAGAGCCACCACCGATATCGATGACCAGCAGCCGACCGGCATCCCAACCATACCAGCGGCGAGCTGCAAGGAAGGTGAGTCTGGCCTCATCCACACCGGACAGCACCGTGACCGGCTGGCCGACGACGTTTTCGATTCGTTTGAGGATCCTGCTGCCATTCGGAGCCTCACGCAATGCGGATGTGGCCAGCACGAGCAGTTGGGTAATCTCATATTCTTTGACCAGCCCCATGGCCTTTTCCACAGCTGCGACCACAGCTTCGACTCCGGCCTTTTTGATTGTGCCATCGGCCTTGAGATATTGCATCAATCGAACAGTGCTTTTCGTGCTGGCCTCAGGTTCCGGACGGGCGCCAGGCGCCGCATCGACGATGAGCATGTGAACGGTATTGGAGCCAATGTCAAGCACGCCAAGACGAGTGACATGCGAATGTAAACTAACCATGATTTCAAGCATAGTGACATCGCACTCCCCCTTTCACCTGACATTACATTGACAACCTTTGCAAATATTCGAGTGGCCATCCTATTCACCTAGGATGGCCACGCAACATTCACAGCGCCGACAACGATTGCAAAGCGCTCACAAACATCATCCGTGCAGTTCGGCTACGAAATCTCCGATTCGCCTCAGACCCTCACGAAGCGCCTCACGGGAGGCCGCATACGAAAGCCGCACATGGGTGTCGGCAGTGGCCTCGCCGAAATCACGGCCCGGCGTCAACGCCACGTGCGCTTCCTTTAACGCACGTTCGCAGAACGTCCACGCGTCAAGACCGGTGCCGGAAATGTTGAAGTACGCATAGAACGCGCCATTCGGCTCAACCTCCAACGGCAGACCGATCTCAGCCAATCCGTCGACCACAATGCGACGACGTTCCAGCAACTCCTGACGGCGTTCCTCGCACACGGCCAACGTTTCCGGAGTGAAGCACGCGAGTGCCGCATGCTGGGTGGGTGTATGCGCGCACAGGAAGAAGTTGGTGGCGAGATCGTCCATGGCTTCGAGCGCGCATTCAGGCACGACCATCCAGCCCAGTCGCCAGCCAGTCATGCCGAAGAACTTGGAGAAGCTGGAACATACGATGGCGTCCGGGTCGCAGGCGAGCACGGATTTCACGTCGGAGCCGTCCGGTTCGCGGTCGGCCAGGTCAAGGTAGGTTTCGTCGACGATACGCCATGCGCCGCGTTCTTTCGCCAGGTCGCACACGGATTTCAGGGTGTCGAAGGCGATGGTGGTACCGGTCGGGTTCGACGGCGAGGTGATCATCACCGCTTTGGTGCGATCCGACCAGTATTCGTGGCACAGTTCCGGTGTGAGATGGAATCGGGTGGTCGCATTCGTCGGCACGTCCACGACTTTGCCGCCGAACGCGCGAACCAGTTCGCGATTGCACGGGTACGACGGGTCGGCGACCAGCACCTCGTCACCCTCGTTCACCGTCAATGCGGCGGCAAGCAGCAGTGCCGTGGAACCTCCGGTCGTAATCGCGATACGTTTCGGATCGACGTCCACATGGTGGCGTTCCTTGTAGAAATCGGAAATCGCCTGACGCAATTCCGGCAAACCCATTGCGGCGGTATATGGCAATGGACGGCCATCATACTGTTCGCGCATCGCATCACGCACTGCGAGCGGAGCGCCGAAATCCGGCTCCCCCAAGCTCAACTTGACCACATCGGTGCCTGCGGCGATCATCTCGTCGGCCATCGCACCAAACACCATGGCACGGAACGGATTAGCAATCTGGGCGCGGTGCGACATCTGCGGCAGCGCGCTGTTCTCAGCATTTCCCATAGTTCGTTTGTATTCTTCAGACACGACAAATCACGCTGAATCACAAGCATCGTCTCACCGACGTTACATACCGTTTCGAAATCAAGAAAAACAAGAAATTAATCGAGCATACATCACGTATGTTCGGCAAGAATCACGCAATTGCAAGTAGATCGCATAAATGTCGATCAAGCAGGTTGCGTGCCGACGATTTCATGATAAAGCCGTTCCAGCCGTTCCTCACGTACTTTTTTGGCGAGCTCGCATTCCCACACCACGATCACTTTCCAGCCCATCGTTTCAAGTTCGGCATGCTGCCTGACATCTCGTTCGTGGTTGCGCAGCAGTTTCGCACTCCAGAATTCCACATTCGATTTCGGCACGCGCGTGGCTTTCGGGCAGTTTTCATGCATATGCCAGAAGCAGCCATTGACGAACACCATCGTGCGGTATTTCGGCAACACCACGTCGGGATGTCCCGGATACCGCTTGTCGTTTTTGCGGAATCGCAGACCTTTCGAAAAAAGAAAACTGCGTACCATCATTTCAATGGATGTGTCTTTGCCTCGGATATGCGACATGATGTAGCTTCTCGTGCCACGCTCGTATTTCTCTTTTTTTGCGGATTTCCGAGGTTTTCCGGTCTTCTTAACGTGTTCCTGCGCTGCCACAGCACACCATTATGGCAAGATCCGGCAAAATACGGCAAATCAGAAAAGCATCCGGACGAACGCGTGCAAGTGCGATATGGATCAACGCGCGTTGCGATCATGCATGGCGTACGCTGGAACTTGCAACGCAGCAATATAAATGAATCAACACTATTCATGCAGTTTACGAAAGATGGGGTTTGATATGGCTCGTATTCGTGTCGCGATTCTCGGCGCAGGCCGGATCGCGCAACATATGGCTGACACGCTGGTGAAAATGGCCGAAGACGTTCGTTATGCGGATTTGGTGGAACCGTATGCTGTCGCCGCACGAAATGCGGTGCGTGCGGCCGATTTCGCCGCGAAATACGGTTTTCCAGTTTCATACGGTTCATATGAGGAACTTGTGGCCGATCCGAACGTGGACTTGGTGTACATCGCTACGCCGCACAATCTGCATGCAGAACAGGCGATATTGTGCATGAAAGCCGGAAAGGGTGTGCTGGTGGAGAAAGCGTTCGGCGCGAATGCGGCACAGACCCGTGAGATGTTAGCCGTTGCAAAAGAAACCGGCATGCTGTGCGCGGAAGCGATTTGGACGCGATACATGCCGTCCCGCGCCATTATCGATAAGATTCTCGCCTCCGGTGCGATTGGTGAAATACAGGCGATCGATGCGAACCTGTGTTACCCCACCACCGCGAAGGCGCGAATCACTGATCCCGCGCTTGCCGGTGGCGCATTGTTGGATGTTGGCGTATATCCGATCAATTTCATCGACATGATCATGCATAATGCGCCGATCGCTCGCATTGAATCGTCGATGCGAGCGTACGAAACCGGCGTGGATGCGCATAATTCCATGACGTTCTATTACGAGAACGGTGTGATGGCGACCGCGCAAAGTTCGATTCTGTGCCATAGCGACCGCACGGGATCCGTGTGGGGAACCGATGGTTATATGGTGTGCCAGAACATTAATAATGTTGAGGCGATTGACGTGTATGACGGCAATCATACGGTTGTTGCACATTACGATGTTCCCGCCCAGCTCACCGGCTACGAATACGAGGTGGCGGCCGCCGCACAGGCCGTAATCGACGGTCGCACCGAATGCGAGGAAATGCCCCACGCAGACACCCTGCGCATCATGGAACTCATGGACTCCCTGCGCCGCGACTGGAACCTCACCTACCCCTTCGAACGTTAAGCTCCAATATTAGTTTCAGCGTCGGCGAATTGCGATTCCGTTCACACAGCCGACGCTGAAGCATTCATTGGCAGCACATATAATTTCTCCTTGCACTGGTTGAGGAGGAACATTATGGGATTGCTGAGCAAGTTCATGAACGCGCTTATTGGAGAACCGCCCGTCTCCAAAACGGCGACTCAGCCCGGGCCCAAGCTTGCGCGGCAAAACGTTCCCAATCCCACGCAACAGCAGACGACGCAACGCAAGTCCACTGTACAATCACGTCAAACGCAACAGCTTACGCAACCATCCCAATCATCACAGTTGGCGCGATCGTCATACCGCGCGCAAACACAAACCACAGCTCGCAATACTTCTGTCACAACGAATCGTTCGCGAGCGCAATCTCATGCCAATTCACAACCGGCTCAGAAACTTATGCCGCAACCAATGCTCCCTGCCGAGCAGATCGAACGGGCGCGAAATATCATCGGCAAAATCGAAAAGCATGAGTTAAGCGACGAGCAGATCAGCGCCATCGCCGGAGCGGGTCACAATACGCTAGTGCTCGCAGGTGCGGGAACCGGCAAAACCACTACCATCGTCGGCTATATCGCATGGCTGCTGAACACAGGAACCGCCACTCCCGAAGAGATTCTGGTGCTATCGTTCACCAAAGCTTCCGCCGACGAAATGTCGAGCCGCATCACGCAAAGCACCGGCAAAGTCATTCGCGCATGCACCTTCCATAGCCTCGGACTGGAAATCTGCCGTTCCTCCACCATTGCCAATCGTCCAATTATTGACGGGCACACGTCAAACAATGTGGTGCGTAACGCATTTGAATACCTGCTTGAACACAATGTTTCCTATCGTCTTCTGGCATTTAAACTTATGTCGCAACAGTTGCTTGATAAATATTCCACAGCTGCACGACTTGAGAATTTCCAGCTTCCAACAGACGATTATGCATTCAATCAATATCGTCAGAATCTTATCGATACCACACAAACTATTATTCAGCACATGCGATCAAACAATATTGACATTGCCGGAATGCAAACCCTTAACGAACGTTATGGCGGTAAAAACATCGGTCGCAATCGTGAGATGCTGCAGCTCATAGAACCGCTTTATCATGCCTATATACAGAATTTCAAAACCAATAATGGCATTGATTTTCCGGGAATGATCGTTGATGCCATCAGTTGCGTCAATAATGGCTCGTACCGGCACCCATATAAATATGTGCTGATTGACGAATATCAGGACATGTCACGACCGCGTTATGAGCTAATCCGCGCGCTTCGCTTACAACATGATTTCTCACTATTCTGCGTTGGCGATGATTGGCAGTCGATTTATCGTTTTGCAGGCAGCGACATTCATCTCATTCTCGATTTCGACCGAATTTGGCGCGCCTGGGGTCCGACCTTCATGTTCCAGATCACCACCACACGGCGCTTCCGTCAAAGCCTTATTGACGCAAGCGGAGCATTCGTGATGCGCGATACCAATCTGTATGTCAAACATCTCAATAATCCCAGCGATAAGAAGGATTATTCGTTGAAAGCACTTGGCGGACATACTGAGGAAGAACGATTCAATGTGATTGTCGAGCAGTTGCGCAAACTACCGAAAACCGCGTCCGTACTACTGCTGGGCCGGTATCGCAG
>ERZ506753.1429-NODE-1429-length-14667-cov-4.082398_pt1 | contig 14667 bp, 14 predicted proteins | sample MGYA00513044_ERZ506753 | MGnify/ENA metagenome assembly ERZ506753 | reverse complement strand
CCGCAACTTCGGCGCGTATGCCCGGAAAATGCTGATTGACGGGTACATCATCACGGTCGATTACACAGAACAGAAAAAGTTGGCTGCTGCCGTCAGCCGTGTTGCCTCGAACATCAACCAGATTTGCCGCCGCATCAACAGTACCGGGCATTTCTACGATGCCGATGTTGCCGAACTGAAAGAACGGATGGCTGACGTATGGGAGATGCTGAAAGCACAGCAGAGAAACGAATTGTAATTCGGGAAAGGAGTACAGATATGCCGCGCATGAGCAAATCAAAAAAGCTGGAATGGTCGTTCTTCCTGAATGACCGGGGACGCAAGGCGTACAACACGCTCTGCCGCCGCTGCGTCCACGACTGCAAGCAGAGTTTCCGGGCGGTTGTCGTTATTTGTCCGCATTATCAGTCAAAGAGGGCAAAAAAGGGTGGCACATCTGCGTACTCCCCTCGCGGACCTGACAGAAAACCGCCATAGCAGCCGTATCACACCAGACCAGAGAGGATGTGATGAAAAATCTATTTCAAATTGAACACCGCATTGCCGCCGTTCATTCCCTTGCCGCGCTTCATGCTGGCGGGCGAATATTCCATCAACGCCAAGCTGCTATATGGGCTTCTGCTCAACCGCACCATGCTTTCCCAGAAAAGTGGCTGGGTGTCCGAGGACGGGGATGTGTATGTTATCTATACGATCAAGCAGATGGCAAACGATCTTGACCGGAGTGAGCGGACGGTCAAGACCGCCCTGCGGGAGCTGGAAAATGCCGGATTGATCACCCGCGTCCGTCAGGGATGGAATCAGGCGAACCGCATCTTTCTGCAAATCCCGGACAGGGTGCAGGTTTCTTCACGTCCAGAGGGCAATATCTGCCCAATGGATGTGCAGGATTCTTCCCCTTGCATGGGGCAGAAATTGCCCGCAAGTAATACTGATACAGAATATAAAGAGCATAGTAAGACCGAAAGAGTAGAGAGTACGCGCCGCCGATATGGAGAGTTCCAAAATGTTTTCCTGTCAGGCGAGGAATGTACCCGGCTGGAAGCGGCTTATCCCGGCAAAGCTGCCGAATACATTGAGCGGCTGTCCCGGTACATGGCTTCTAACGACAGGCACTATGCCAACCATTACGCCACCATCAAGAAGTGGTTGGATGAGGACAGCAAGGGCAGGAGCGCGAAAAACTACACCTACGACGATAACGAGGGAGAGTGTCTATGAATCCGATTTTTACGAAAATGGTTGATGCCGTTGAAGCGGCTAATGCCGCACCTGACGATTACATCAATCCTGCCGATGGGCTGAAATACTGCGGCAAGTGCCGCACGCCGAAAGAAGCATTATACCCCACAGGCCTTCAGGCACAGGGCTTTACCAAGCACCCGGTTATGTGCAAATGCGCTGCCGAACGCCGAGAACGGGAAGAAGCAGAACGCCGGGAATATGAGCGAATGTCCTATATGACGATGCTCCGCAGTGAAGCGTTCCACGATATGCCCGCCGCTGACTGGCGGTTTGAGGCAGCCGCAGTTACGACACCCCAGCTTGAAAAGGCGAGGGGCTACGCGCAGAACTGGGACGAGTTCAAAAAGGCGGGGATCGGGTTGCTCCTGTTCGGGAATGTTGGCACGGGAAAGTCCTATGCCGCTGGATGCATTGCCAACGCTCTGATTGACCGTCTGGAGTCCGTTCTCTTTGTGAGGATGTCCGATGTAGTCAACCATATGCAGGGCAATTTCGGCACGGACCGCGACCATTACATGAAATCGCTTATGCGCCCTGACCTCCTCATTCTGGATGATTTGGGTGCAGAGCGTAACACCAGCTTCGGTAAGGAGCGGGTATTCGATGTGGTTGACAAGCGGCTGCTGACCGGCAAGCCAATGATCGTCACGACCAATATCCCGCTTTCCGTTATGAAGCAAGCTGCCGATCTGGATGACCGCCGCATTTTTGACCGCATCTTGGAAGTCTGCGTCCCGATTCGCTTCGACGGGGAGAACTTCCGCAAAGGTAATGCCAGCGCGAATATCAAAAAAGCCGCAGAAATGCTGAATGGGTAAGCTGTTGCAGCAACTTACCCACCCATGAGACAGGAATATTATTCAACCGGCTTTCCTGTTTCTTCTGAAATAAAACGACCCTCAAACCGACAGCCGATAGCCGCCGCTATTTCCTGCAACTCGCTTTCCCTGAAATTGTCACGGCGCATTTTGCCGCTGATATTTTGGGTTGTGCAGCCAAGCTGCCTTGAAAGCTGACTGACAGTTACGCCTTGCTTCTTCATAGCAGCCCGGATAACCTGAGCCATACTCATTGACTTCACCTCCGGGGATTTTCAAAGTAATTATACATGAGAGCAAGCAGAAATGTCAATTCAGGAGTTACCGGAGAATCGCTCCGGAGCTATTGACCCAAGACTGGAAATAGCATATAATAGTAACTACCGAGTTACCATTGAAAGAGCGGCACTTCATTCGGCTGACGAACATAACGTCAAATGGAGTGATTACATGGTAGAAAACGAAAACTACAAGAGCTACACTGCAAACAATGGAACTGAGCTTCGCTTTCCCAAAGAGAGCGTTGTCCAGATGACAGCAGAGCAGAGAGACTGCTACCAGAACTTTATCAATGTTCTGGCACAAATCCTGATTAAATATGCTGCCGCAGAAAAGGAAAATCAGAAAATCTGAGCAGAGTATTCCGGGCGGTCGATGACCGCCCGGACCTGCAATAGGAGGAAATCTATGTATAATACGAAAGAGGGCAAATCGTGTGTTATCTATATCCGCGTCAGCAGTGAGCGTCAGGTAAAGGGGTATAGTCTGGACGGGCAGAAACACTATCTGGCTGAATGCGCCGAGCGTCGGGGCATGACCGTTCTTGATACCTACGTTGAAGAAGGCAAAAGCGGCAAGAGCGTCGAGGGACGGACTGAGTTCCAGCGGATGCTGGATGACATTCAGAGCGGAAAAGTGCATACGGACTATGTGCTGGTTTTCAAATTATCGAGATTTGGCAGAAACGCGCGGGATGTGCTGAACTCCCTTGAGTTCATTATGAAATACGGCGTTCACCTGATGTGCGTAGAAGATGGGCTTGATTCTTCAACCTCTATGGGAAAGATGATGATTACCATTCTTGGCGCGGTAGCTGAGTTGGAACGCGAGAACATCATTGCACAGAGCCTTTTGGGGCGCGAGGAAAAAGCAAAATCCGGCGGCTGGAACGGCGGCTTTGCACCCTATGGGTATCGCCTGGTAAAGGGCGATGACAAGAGTAAAGGGAAATTGGAGACCGTCCCGGAAGAAAAGGCTGTCGTGCAACTGGTCTTTGATATGTTCCTGAACCGCAACATGGGCTACACGGCAATTTCGGGCTATCTCAATCGAAACGGTTATACTCGCCCACCGGCAAAGAATGCCATCCGTCCCAGCTATGGAGAGTGGAGTTCCGACCACATCAAGAGAATGCTTAGCAATCCGGTTTATACGGGGCGCGTGGCATGGGGCAAGCGAAGGACGGAAAAAGTGCCCGGCAGCGACAACGAATATCGACTGGTAAAACAGGACGAATATATTTTGAGCGAAGTTATTTCTCACGAAGAATTTGTTTCAAAAGAAGATTTTGACAAGGTTCAGGAGATCAAAGCCATTCGTGGGAAAAAGGGTAATCACAACATTGGTCAGTATAACGCACATCTGTTGTCCGGTATCGTAAAATGTCCGCAATGCGGCGCACCTATGTATATCGGTATGACCAAGTGGACAAATCAGGACGGCACGGAGCGCCGCACAGAATCTTATGTCTGTTCTTATGCGACTAAACATAGAGGGACTTCGGTATGCCGCAGGAATGGCGTGGTAGCCAGTCAGGTTGAGGACGAGGTGATGGAGTACACCCGGAAGATTGTTCGCAATCCGCAGTTTATCAAGGATTTGCAGGAAAAGGTAATGACCGCCGTGGACATGACCGAGGTCGAGAATGACATTACCGCCTACAAAAACCAGCTATCCGCTTTACAGCGCAGCCGCGACAGCTTGGAGCGGGATATTGACCGCATTGCTCCGGATGACAAGTATGCAGAGCGCCGCCGCGCGGATATGACGCGCCGTCTGAATGACCTCTATGACCAGATTTATAAGGCGGAGGATCTGCTGCAAGAGAGCCTGATGAAAAAGGCAACTTTGGAAAGCGAGCAGATGTCTGTGCAATCTATGATTGGAATCCTCTCGTCTTTTGACGCAATCTATGATAGAATGAATGCGGCAGAGCGGCGCGACCTTGTGAAATACCTGATTTCCGAGGTTGAGTTGTTCCCACGTGAGGAGCAAAAGACGCAGAAACGCTTTGTAAAGGCGATTGCGTACAAGTTTCCCATTGAGCAAAAGGTGCTCACGCAATTTGACGAATGCGGGGCATCTGTCGAGACGGTATGCTTATTGTCCAAACTCCAAAGCAAGGAACATATCGAGATCGAAGTGAAGATGGACGAGTTGGATTTGACTTCGGCGGAGAGTAAGGCAACCTACGAGGAAATCAAGGCGTATGTTCTGGAACATACCGGATTGAAGGTCAGCTACCTCTATATCGCACAGGTGAAGCAGAAATACGGCATTATTGAGCGTGAGAACTACAATAAGCCGAAATCCGAAAACGCCAAGCAGCCCCAATGCCCACCGGAAAAGGAAAAAGCGATCACGGAGGCATTACGTCACTTTGGGATGATTTGAGGCGGATGTCTTAATTAATGTGTAAACGTGTAATGGAGGTCCAAACTCGAAGCAGGGAGAAGAAGGCGTCCCTGCATTGAGGTACATAAACTTAATGGAGTATATGACATGAACGGAAAGAATAACGATAACAATCCGTTCGAGATGATTATCTATACAACAGAAGATGGATTGGCGAAATTTGAAACGACCTTCGACGGCGATACGGTTTGGCTTTCCATTGACCAGATGGCGGAGCTGTTTCAGAGAGACAAATCTACCATTTCCAGACATATCAAGAACATTTTCGCTGAGGGCGAATTGAAGCGAGAAGCAGTTGTTGCAAATTTTGCAACAACTGCCGCTGACGGTAAGACCTATCAGGTGGATTACTATTGTATTCTTTCTTTGATCGGTCTATTTATATGGGGTTTTTTCTCAATAGAAAGCGTAGAACTATGAAATCAGGTCGTCAAGCATGAATAAAGTTATGTCGGGGGCAAAGTGGAGCACTCTACTCATATTGATTTTATTCTTACCGATCATGTCTGCCTGTAGCAAGACTTTTGAGGCTCAATATATTGGCTTTGAAGTACCAGACAACCTGCAGCGCATAGAAATTATTATCTCGGGTTCTGAGTCAGATAAATTTACATATGATTCTACAGATAAGTTATCATTTTTTGATAGCCTTAATGGGATGGAATTGGTGACCGTTCCTGTTTCAGAAGTAAATGCATATTTTGATCAGGCAGCAGGAGTCTATACATTTCAAGTTGTCCTGATTGCTTCCACTTCAAGCGTGGCTTATGAGTTTAAACTTCCATACTTAAAGTTATCTAATGGTGACTGGTGTAGAATTACTGATGACAGCAGTGCGTATACGTTGAATGAAGAGATAATGAATTGGCCTGCAGATGGCAGAACTCTTTGGGAAACAATGCTGGAGCTCGAATAGTATTTACTACGGAGAATTCGAGCTTATAAGTCAGAACGTAGAAAACGTACCGATTGTACCTAAGACAACACCAGCGGCTGCTCATTTTATGTATGAGCAGCCGCTGCTAGTTTATTAACAGCTCGTTGAGTTGGCAGCCCTTTAAACACGGAACGCTCCGGTGTCCGGACAACGCAGATACAATATTTTGTACTGTTGTTTACTTTGTGATATAATCAGAAATCATTCGTCTGAATCTTATCTGAGGAAAGGAACTTCCGCCCATGAACCACACACTCTCACCCGGTCAGCCACGGGATCACCTGTTCGACAACATCAAGGCACTGATGCTCTTTCTCGTGCCGCTGGGGCATACGCTGGACGTGTTCATTGCCGACGGAAATGTGGAAGAGATCCTGATGAAATACATCTATCTTTTCCATATGCCGATCTTTGCTTTTGTGACCGGTTATTTCACAAAAAATCTGGACAAGGCCCGGGAAAATGCCGTCAAGAAATGTCTGATCCCCTATCTGGTCTTTCAGGGGCTCTACATTCTGATGGCGGTCGCCATGCTGAGGCTGGGGCTTGCGCAGTTCAATGCGGGCACCTTTAACGCCTCCATCCTGCTCCCTTCCTCGGCATTTTACTATCTGCTGGCGGTGTTCTTCTGGAAGCTGCTGGGCAAGAGCTTTTTCTCCTTCCGCCATCCGCTGGCTCTGTCCGTGGCGCTGGGGCTGCTCATCAGCTGCACAAGCTATCAGGATTTTCACGCGGGGCTTGGCGCCGTCTTTTCCCTGCTCCCGTTCTTTGTGCTGGGTGTGCTTTGCACCAGAGAGACGGTCGAACGCATTCGGAAGATCCCCAAGTTCGTGGGCGTGCTCATTCTGCTGGCCGGCATCCTGCCCGCAGTGTTCCTGCCCTACTCCATCCACAGCGTCCGCATGACCTATGGCTCCGTCGGCTTCAGTAATCTGGAGGGCATCGGCTATCGGTTGATCTTCTATGTGACCGCCGCGCTGTTTACGGCTGCCTTCATCAATTTGATGCCCGCCCGGAAGCACTGGTTCTCCCAGATCGGCACCGCTTCTATCCTTGTATACGCCGGTTCCACATTCCTCGCCCCGCACGCTTACATCCTGATCGCAAGGCTGCTGCACATTCCCACCGCCCCGTGGATCAACATTCCCGCAATGTGCATCTTCTGCCTTGCCGTCGTCCTGCTGTGCTCCCGCCCGATCTTCCTCAAGTGGTATCAGGCCGTGATGGATTGGCTGAATCGACTGATCTTCAACCGGAGAAAACAAACTGAACTCTGCCTGCACCGCATGCAGAAAGCCGCCCGGCATCCGTTGGATGTCGGGCGGCTCAGTTTTAGTTCAGCTCATTGTAAATTTCCACCGTCTGCTCATCGTCGGCGGCACTCATATAATAAGTCGTGTCTCCTGCGGTGAATTTCAGGAACTCTCCATTTTCCGGGTTTAAAAACAGCTCGCACCGCTCGCCGGTGTCCCGGTCGCGGTAGGTACCCTTGGAGAGCTTCGGCATCCCGGTGCCATTGACCCGCGCCAGGGAGGGCAGGCTCTGCACCAGCTCCAGATTCTCGATGGCGTCCAGCGGAATGCTGTAATTCTCCCGCACCTGCGCGGCGGTCAGCATATCCCGCTCCACGCTGAGCTTCAGCGGGCAGAGCTCCAGGGGGATGGTGAACGCGCCGCAGAACACCACGGTGCCCACGATCAGAAGCGCAATGACGACGGAAAACACCTTGCCCACCGGGGTGGCCATGTTGATGGTGAAGCCGACGCCCACCCGCTTCTCCACATTCACCCGGCGGTCATCCGGGTTGTAGTAGAGAAGTCCGCCCAGCCAGCAGTCGTCGTCCTCCATGCTGACGATGGGCAGATCCATCTGAGCCTGATAGGACTTGTTCAGCACCCGCTGGGCCCGGATGAGCCAGACGCACAGCGCGAGAATGGCCGCGCTATAGACCGCGCTGCCGACGCCCACCGCAGTCATAGCCATGTTGAAGCCGCCGACGCTCCCGACGGCGCAGATCGCAGCGAGGGCGGCGGTGAGCCATGCGCACCACAGCCACATCTTCCGCCACAGCATCCGCTTGGCCCGGTTATAGTTCAGGTTGACCCGGCTGTCGGTGCTGATGACGGCATTGCGCGTCTTATCCATCCAGACGGCGGCGACGCCGAAGATCACCTCCACGAGCAGGAAGGTGGCCAGCGTCCCGACGAGGAGCCATTTCTCCGGGGTCTCCTTCACCAGCCAGACGGGGGCAGCGCAGCTGGCGGCGCACACGATGCCGGGCCACAGGAAATCCAGCCAGCGCACGCAGCGCAGCTGCCCCAGGCCCTTCAGCTCCACCAGGCGGCGCTGTTCGCCGCTTCTGACATAGCCCCGCTCCGCCTTCCAGTGCCGCAGGGCGTGGTTGGCGCAGACATAGGGGATCTCCAGCACCACAATGGCCGCGATCATCCAGATCACCCAGACCGTCATGGCGATGGAAACATAGGGAATCAGGAGCAGTCCCAGCTGGAGCACCAGCAGGAGCAGCGCGTACCGATTCATCTGCCGGACGAACGTCTTGCGGATGGCCCGCACCTCCGGCTCCTCCGTCCAGCCCGGCTCCACCCGGGCGCCGAAGAGCAGGCCGCCCTGCGCCCGGCTGTAATAGCGCATGACGCCGTAGACGATTAGCAGAATCGGCACGCCGCACGCCAGCAGGCTCAAAGTCATTACCACATCCATATTCACTCACTCCTCCCCCGAAAAAGGCCCCGCACATGCCAAGGAAATCCGCCCGGCTCATACCCCGGGCCTTCGCCTCCGCCGCCAGCACCCGCAGCTGCTCCCGGCTCTCCCGGGTCAGGGTTCCGTCCTGCGGCCCCCGCTCCCGCACCCGGGCGCCGCTGCGCCGGTCGGAGACGATGAAGCCCTCCTGTTTCAGCATCTGATAGGCCTTGCTCACCGTCATGGCGTTGACGCCCAGCTCCGCCGCCAGCGCCCGCACCGTGGGCAGCTGCTCGCCGGGCTCCAGCGCTCCGGCGGAAATGCCGGAGACGATCTGATTACGCAGCTGGAGGTAAATGGGTACCTCCGAGCCGTCCCTGATCTCTATGACCATCTGCCCGCCTCCCTTCACTTTGTATTATTTAATATAATACAAGCAATACAAAAGATACAAGCAATACAAAAGGTCAACAGGTAAGACAGAAATCCTGCAAATTTTTAAATTGCGGTTTACTTTCTTACTTTTTAGTGCTAAAATAGCACTATTATATAGAGGGAGTGATCCTATGCCCCGTCCCGCGAAGCATGAGCGATCCATCGCCATGTACGAAACGATCCTGAACCTCCACACGGTGGAAGAATGCGTCAATTTCTTTGAAGACCTCTGCGCCGCAACCGAACTGAGCGCCATGGAACAGCGCTTTGATGTGGCCTCCCTCCTGCTGGAGGGCCGGGTCTATACCGAGATCATGGACACCACCAAGGCCAGCAGCGCCACCGTCAGCCGGGTCAACCGTATGCTGAACTACGGCCACGGCTGTCTGGGTGAAGTGATCTCCCGCACCCAGCATCCAGAACAGAAGGATTGACCGCACAGCAATCAACCGCCGCCGCATCCTGCCGATGCGGCGGCGGTTTTTCTGCACGCATTGCACAAAGTCGCTTTTGTACACTTTTCCTGCCTTTTGTCGGGAAAGCTGGCGGAAGATGGGGGAAATTCAGTCTGTACGAATGCGCCATGCTGTGGTATACTTTCAGTATCGTGCAATGTAAGCGGGCCGTCTCCACAGGGGAGGCGCACCCCGTCTTAACCGGTTTTACACCTGCCATGGCAGGCGGGCGCATTTCACAGCGCCCGCACGGACAGGGGCTTCATCAATGTGGGCGGCAGCACGAACCGTCCGCCGAATGAAAAAGGAATCAACAGCAGGCGTTTTCCCTCGGAAAATGGCCAACAGCGCATCCGGCGAAGCAGGGCCGGTATGCCGTCGGCGTTTTGCGCGGGGAAGGGCTCTGTTTGTGTGCGCCCGCGCACACCCGTTCCGCCCCCTCCGACCATTGCCGTGCGCAGTTACATCCCAAATGAGACTGCAAAGGAGTATATTATGGCTGAAAAATTGAAGATCATTTCCCTCGGCGGCCTGAACGAGATCGGCAAGAACATGACGGTCTATGAGTACGGCGAGGACATCATCGTTGTGGATGTGGGCATGGGTTTCCCGGACGACGACATGTACGGCATTGACGTGGTCATTCCGGACATCACCTACCTCATCAAGAACAAGGATCGCATCCGCGGCATCTTCCTGACCCATGGCCACGAGGACCACATCGGCGCCATGCCCTATGTCATGCGCGACATCCACGCCCCGGTCTACGCCACCCGTATGACCGCCGGTCTGGTGGAGCTCAAACTGGATGAGCACAAGCTGCTGGACAAGACCACCATCAGAACCTGCGAGGCGGGCGACGTGATCCGGGCCGGCAAGTTCACCGTGGAGTTCATCCACATGAACCACTCCATCGCCGACGCAGTGGCCTTTGCCATCACCTGCCCGGTGGGCACCGTGGTCCACACCGGCGACTTCAAGATCGACCCCACCCCCATCTCCGGCGGCATGATCGATCTGGCCCGTCTGGGCGCGCTGGGCAACAAGGGTGTGCTGGCTCTGCTGTGCGACTCCACCAACGTGGAGCGCCCGGGCTACACCAAGAGCGAGCGGGCCGTAGGCGACAGCTTCGACGCCCTGTTCAAGGGCTGCGACGAGCGCATCATCGTCACCACCTTCGCCTCCAACGTGGACCGCATCCAGCAGGTCATCAACGTGGCCGCCCGCTATGGCCGCAAGGTGGCCGTCAGCGGCCGCAGCATGGAGAACGCCCTGAAGGTGTCCACTCAGCTGGGCTATATGAATGTGCCCGAGGGCACCGTGGTGCCGCTGGAGCAGATCAAGAACCTGCCCAAGAAGCAGGTGTGCATCATCACCACCGGCTCCCAGGGCGAGAGCATGTCCGCCCTGACCCGCATCGCCTTCTCCACCCACCGCCAGATCGACATCCAGCCCGGCGACCGGGTCATTCTGTCCGCCTCCGCCATCCCCGGCAATGAGAACTCCATCGGCGCGGTGGTGAACGAGCTCTACCGCAAGGGGGCCGAAGTGGTCAACGAGCGGGCGGGCGCCCTCCACGTCTCCGGCCACGCCTGCCAGGAGGAGCTGAAGATCATCCACGCGCTGGTAAAGCCGAAGTTCTTCATCCCCGTCCACGGCGAGCAGCGCCACCTGCGGGTACACGCCAAGCTGGCTCAGGAGATGGGCATGAACCCCAGAAACATCCTCATCAGCGACATCGGCAAGGTCATCGAGCTGACCCACAACTCCTGCCGCATCAACGGCACCGTGCCCTCCGGCAATGTGCTGGTGGACGGCTACGGCGTGGGCGACGTGGGCAGCGTCGTCCTCCGCGACCGCAAGCATCTGGCCGAGGACGGCATGATCGTGGTGGTGGTCACCATGTCCGGCGAGGACGGAAGCGTCGTCTCCGGCCCGGACATCATCACCCGCGGCTTCGTCTATGTGAAGGAGAGCGAACAGCTGATGGATGAGCTGCGCGGCATCGCCTGCCAGACCCTCTACTCCTGCGAGCAGCGCCACCTCACCGACTGGGCCACCATCAAGAGCGAGGTCAAGGGCGACCTGTCCTCCTTCCTCTATAAGAAAACCAAACGCAACCCGATGATCCTGCCGGTCATCATGGAAGTGTAAACGAGAACCCCCGGTGGAGTTGACCTCCACCGGGGGTTTGAGCGTGTCGAGAAACTCGACACGCCCTCTCTGAAATGCACGCATTTCAGAGAAGGGATGCAGTCCGCTGCGCGCACTCGCGTTGCTCGCACACTTGCGGCCTGAAAAGTGTTTTTTCCGAGGCACATATCCTCGAAAAAAACGTGGTTTCACCTTATTCCGTCATCTGCGGATGACGGAACTCTGCGAGGCTCTTGCACGCAGACAATCCAGACTTTACTTTTTTGACAGACTGGAACCCCCGCCGCAAGTGCTCACCCCCCCTTCCCCGTGCAAAATTCCCCCCGAAAATCTTGTGCGCCGCGCGCAAAAATGCTATACTGAACTATCATGCTGATAATGGGCGGATAGCGGTCTTTTCTGCCGCCGCCCCTGGAAAAAGCGCGGGTTTTCAGGCCCGCCGGGAGGACAGAATTTGGAACGTAAAAATGTGATGGTGCCCCAGGAAGAGCTGGAGGAACAGCGCGATTACTGCGCCCGGGTGCGTGCGTTCAGCCAGCAGAGGCTCACCCCGCCGCTGGCCATGGTGGACACCTACGGCTGTCAGCAGAACGAGGCCGACTCGGAGCGCATCCGGGGTCTGCTGGAGGAGATGGGCTACGGCTTCACCGACGACGAGCGGGAGGCCGACGTGATCGTCATCAACACCTGCGCCGTCCGGGAGCACGCGGAGATGCGGGTGCTGGGCAACGTGGGTGCGCTGACCCACACGAAGAAGAACAAGCCCGATCAGGTCATCTGCCTGTGCGGCTGCGCCATGCAGGAGCCCCATATGGCCGAGAAAATCAAGAAGTCCTTCCGCCATGTGGATCTGGTGTTCGGCCCCCATGTGCTGTGGAAATTCCCCCAGTTCCTCTTTGAGGTGCTGACCCGCCGCAAGCGGGTGTTCTCCACCGCCCCCAGCGACGGCAACATCGCCGAGGGGCTGCCGGTGGTGCGTCAGGGCAAGCTGAAGGCCTGGGTGAGCGTCATGTACGGTTGCAACAATTTCTGCACCTACTGCATCGTGCCCTACGTCCGGGGCCGGGAGCGCTCCCGGGATCCCCAGCGCATTCTGGACGAGGTGCGCCAGCTGGTGGACGAGGGCTACAAGGACATCACCCTGCTGGGGCAGAATGTCAACTCCTATGGCAAGGATCTGGGGCTGGACATGGACTTTGCCGACCTGCTGAAGGCCTGCAACGACATCCCCGGCGACTTCCTGCTCCGCTTCATGACCTCCCACCCCAAGGACGCCACCCAGAAGCTCTTTGAGACCATGGCCGCCTGCGACAAGGTGGCCCCCTGCCTCCATCTGCCGGTGCAGGCGGGCAACGACCGGGTGCTCAAGGCCATGAACCGGCGCTACACCGCGGAGCAGTATCTGGATCAGATCCGCCGTCTGCGGGAGCTGATCCCGGACATCGTGCTCACCAGTGACATCATCGTGGGCTTCCCCGGCGAGAGCACCGAGGAGTTTGAGGACACGCTGAAGCTCATTGAAGCGGTGCGCTACGACGCGCTATTCACCTTCATCTACTCCCCCAGAGAGGGCACCCCCGCCGCAAAGATGGAGGACGTGCTCACCAAGGAGGAGAAGAGCGCCAACTTCCAGCGCCTGCTGGCGCGGCAGAACGCCATCAGCGCGGAAAAGCACGCCGCCTATGTGGGCAAGACCCTCCGGGTGCTGGTGGACGGGCGCAACGATGACGGCAAGCACACCCTGACCGCCCGCACCGACGGCGGACGGCTCGTCCATCTGGACGGCGGCGAGGAGCTCATCGGCGGGTTCTATTCCTGCCGGATCACCGGCTCCTCCAACTGGGCGCTGTTCGGAGAGATCGTGGAGGCGTGAAACAGAAACTTTTGAAAGGCTTCCCCCTGGGAAATGAGCCCGAAACAGGAATGCGCCAGCGGCACATTCCCGGGCGATTACGGTAACCGCCGCAGGCGCTCCACAGAAAAGGCTGTCTGCGAAACAGACTGATGAGGGAGTAGGTCTGGAAAGCTTTCCGTTCGCCGCCACCTCATCCGGCCCTTCGGGCCACCTTCCCCTCAAGGGGAAGGCTGTGATAGTCTGCATAGAAACATCAAAGAATCGAGGCAGAACATGGCCAATAAGAAAAAAAGAAAGCACAAGGAAGTATTCCACAAGCCCCAGACGGTGGGTGAGCGCACAAAGCTGAAGATGACGCCGGCGCTCATTGCCCTGTCCGCCCTTTCTCTGGGCGTGCAGATCGGCGGCACGATCTTCGCCATTGTGGGCGCGGTGATCCTGCACAACCAAGGCTACGGCCAGAGCGGCCTGCTGCTGGCCCTGCCCATCGTGATGTGGGTCATCTCCATCGTGGCCCGGCTGGGCTTCAAGTATCTGCCGCTGGATATGTGGCGGATGCCCGTCGACGTGCGCAAGGGCATGGTGGTCTGCAACGGCTGGCTGCTGAAGCTCACCACCCTGTTGGTAGAGCTGGAGTGCGCCGCCACATTCTGCTATGTGGACATTGCGCTCTATCTGGGCTATGCCCCGCTGGACGCGGTCATGCTCGCATGGCTGGTCGCGCTGGCGCTCAGCGTCTGGCTCCCCTGCCGCAAGGCCGGAAGGATCGGCCGGGGCGAGGCAATCTGGACGGCAAACGAGGACAAGCAACCGGAGTGAGAGGGAAAGCCTTCCCCTTGAGGGGAAGGTGGCCCGAAGGGCCGGATGAGGTGGCGACGAGCGGGAAACTGTTCTAAACCTGCCCCCTCATCAGTCCCGGCTTACGCCGCGCCAGCCTTTTCTGTGGAGCACCTTCGGCGATTACTGTGCTCGCCCGGGGAAGCCTTCAAAAGTCTGGTAAGGCTAAAAATATTTGATTAGAACAGGAGGGGGATCATGGCGAAGGCCAAGGAAAAAGAACTGACCCCCATGCGGAAGCAGTATCTGGAGATCAAGCGGCAGTACCCGGACTGCCTGCTGTTCTTCCGGCTGGGCGATTTTTATGAGATGTTCGACGAGGACGCCAAAACGGCGTCGGCGGAGCTGGATCTCACCCTGACCACCCGGGACCGGGGCAAGCCCAAGGAGGAACAGACCCCCATGTGCGGTGTGCCCTACCACAGCTACCAGAGCTATCTGGCCCGGCTCATCGCCAAGGGCTACAAGGTGGCCATCTGCGAGCAGACCGAGGATCCCGCCACGGCCAAGGGGCTGGTGAGCCGGGACATCGTG
>ERZ506753.1391-NODE-1391-length-14982-cov-12.920748_pt1 | contig 14982 bp, 10 predicted proteins | sample MGYA00513044_ERZ506753 | MGnify/ENA metagenome assembly ERZ506753 | reverse complement strand
TAAGGATTCCAAAAAACAGATCAAGATCACATATGGAAAGGATCAGCAGTATTTCGGATACATTAAGAGAACATCCAGAATATATATTATATGTTATGAACCAAGATGAATATGATAGTTTGAAACAATGGATGAATCACTTAAATGATAGCATAATAAATATATCACAAGATGAAGCTGATATTTGTGCCAAAGCATTTGTTTTAGGATTTGGGGAATATGAAATTAAAGATGATATAGCAGAAGTGTATCTTGCCTCCGATCTGAAAGAGTATGTAGATGTTTTGAATCAGAAAACAGAAGACGAAATCTATACAAAGATAGAAACATTTGATGACAGAGTAGGAAGATTGATGCAGCTATACTGTGTGATCGAATTAGAAGAATTATACAAAATATACAAAAAAACGTATGATCCGAAACAAGGAAAAAGGGAATTCTTTCGATATGTTTACTGGCGAGGAAGAATGAATGATCTATTAAATACATACCAAGAACCAGATGGAACAGCATATGTTGCGATGCATGGAATGGATGTCCACAAGATCATAGAAAAGAGAGAGATTTATGCAAAAGATCTTCCATTGAATGAATTTCCAGAATGGGAGATTAACGAACTAACAGATAATATTGCAAATAGAGCAGAATCAATCAATATTCTGTATATGATGTTGCAAGAGCAATTTCGTATGCCAGAACAGGAAACATCAGAAATATTATTTAATACGATAAGTTCGGTCATGAGTGGAGATACGCTGGGTGTGATTATAGAAAATATAAAAACCAGAGTGAATAAAACATGGACTCCAGACATTTATGCAGAAATGTGGAATATGATCAGTGATCTCATGATAGAATTGGAATTGCCGATATTAAAGGCAAGAAATCGTGATGAATATGCAATGGAACAAGAAATGTCTCCATGGAGTATAGGAATGCTGTCTGACAAAGAAAATTTCAAAAACACAAAACAACAGCATTTATACGAATTTCCACGCAGCATACAGGAGCGTTTATACAACATCGAAAGTACGGGAATGAAAGAAGATATAGACAAGCTTTTTGCATACAAAGAAGAAAATCGTATTTGCTCCGAAGAATTCCTTTATATGTTGTCAAGTAGTTGTATCGTTTATGGATATATAAAAGAAGCAAGATCTTTGATCAAAGAATTAAAGAATAGTTCTACAGCCGGAAAGAAGATAGCAAAACTATTAGAAATAGAAATTGATCAATATGATAATGTAATGGATATGGGGGATTATTAATATCTGTGATGTTAAAAAGAAAATTCCGATAACAATCATCTAAAGTTGAAATCCAGTACAGTTTAACATACACACTCTGTAATGGTTTGAATCACGTAAATTATTTGAATATTATAAAAAGAGATCATGTGTCTGCAACCGTACGAACACGTCTGCAGACACATAATCTCTTTTTATAATATTCCACCAATAATTTCCGTCATTTCACCATATTTACATTAACGAATTCTGATAATTCAACAATTCACTCATAGGCTTCGACATATTCAGATACTGTCTGGTATTTCGTCGTAATCCATTATTATTACCACCCTTAAGTATCGTCTCATGCGTAGCGAAGAAATCCTGATCTTCTTCAAAAGGTGTTCTCACGATATGAATATCCACGATCTCATCTAAGAAACGATTCTGATGAAAGATCTTTCTCGTACATTCTTTTCGATACAAAGGATGCAGCTGATTTACCGTAAACTGAAAATAAAGAGAATTAAGTAATGGTTCATCACTGTCTAATAAAAATTGATAATCACCATCCAAAATCTTCTGTCCTTGTTCTTTGGTCAAAGGGATCTTTGTTTTATCTACCACAGATCCGTTCCGCTTTCTCTGCATCAGATAGAGATCTTCATCATTCTCCATATAGAAATAATATGTAAATGGAGAACTGTCCTTTGCTCCTTCAAACATTAATACCTTGACCGGAAGACTGATCATATATTTATCAGGAGATTTGGACAGGATATATTCTTCCTGTGTCTGGTTATATTCAGCTTGACTGATATTCTTCGTAACTTCGGTATAAGAAAGTTTTTCAATTGCTGTATTTTTCATGATAACTCCTAACCCGTGCTTTGTTATTAACTTCTTTCATTATAGCAAAGGAATATGATAAATTCATGTCTTATTTATAAAAAATGTATGAATAATTCATAGATTTTCTCAATACCCTGTGCTAAGATAAAATCTGGAGGAAAACTATGGATTTATTTGAATATGCAAGAGAATTAAATAAAGATAAAGAGTCGCCATTAGCAGGGAGAATGAGACCTGCAACCCTCGATGAAGTGGTGGGTCAGGAACATATTATTGGAAAAGATAAATTACTATATAGAGCAATCAAAGCGGATAAGATCAGCTCGATCATTTTCTATGGTCCACCAGGAACAGGAAAGACAACCTTAGCAAAAGTCATTGCCAATACGACCAAAGCAAATTTTGTACAGATGAATGCAACAACATCTGGGAAGAAAGATATGCAGGAAGCGGTGGCAGATGCGAAAGAATCTCTTGGAATGTATCAGAAGAAGACGATCTTGTTTATCGATGAGATCCACAGATTCAATAAAGCACAACAAGATTACCTGCTGCCATTTGTAGAAGATGGAACGATCATTTTGATCGGAGCAACGACAGAGAATCCGTATTTTGAAGTGAATCAGGCGTTGATCTCAAGATCCAATGTATTTGAACTACATTCATTAGATAAAGAAGATATTAAGAAATTGATCGTAAGAGCTATTACAGATGACGAAAAAGGAATGGGGATCTATGGAGCAACGATTACCGATGATGCACTGGATTTTCTCTCAGATATGGCAGAAGGAGATGCAAGAAGTGCTTTAAATGCGATCGAACTTGGAATATTAACAACAGAACCTGCTGAAGATGGAAAGATTCATATCGATATCGATGTAGCACAGGAATGTATCCAAAGAAGAGTGACAAAATACGACAAAGATGGGGATAATCACTATGATGTGATTTCTGCATTTATCAAAAGTATGCGAGGATCAGATCCAGATGCAGCTATTTATTATCTGGCAAGAATGATCGATGCCGGAGAAAGTGTTACATTTATTGCAAGAAGAATCATGATCTGTGCATCCGAAGATGTTGGAAATGCTGATCCGCAGGCATTACAGGTAGCAGTTGCAGCGTCACAGGCAGTGGAACGGATCGGAATGCCAGAAGCAAGGATCATACTGGCACAGGCAGTCACTTATGTAGCCAGTGCACCAAAGAGCAATGCAGCATATATGGCAGTTGATCAGGCATTAGAATCTGTCAGAAATCATAAGATCGGAGCAGTTCCTAATCATTTAAGAGATGCTCATTACAAAGGCGCAGCGAAACTAGGACATGGAATCGGATATAAATATGCGCATGATTATCCAGATCATTATGTAAAACAACAGTATCTTCCAGATGAGCTTCTTGGAACAACGTTTTATGAACCAACGGAAAATGGATATGAGAAAAATATCAAAGAATATTTGGAAAGAATCAGAAAGTAAAATAAAAATGAGCACTGAAAATGAAACATCAGTGCTCGTTCTTATTTTTACTCCATTTATACAAAAATGACATTGCCCATAAAAAGATCGGAAAGAAAAACATCAAAAACAGTGACATCCAGAATAACTGGCTTCCGCTCACTGCAAAATAGATAGTAGATCCGATGATGGCAAGCAATATCACGATCAGCAGGATCGCTGTGATCTGCTTCATATGCTTTTGTTTTTTCATCATAACATCCTTTCGTAAATATGTATACCTATGAGGTATCCTAGCATAGATTATTGTGTTTTGAAAGAGTAAAATATTTTATAAAAGAAAATGAATAAGAAGCAAAAGAGAGGACATAATAAGAATATCCAGTTAATAAAAGAACTGGATAGAGAAATACTTATCCTCCCCTTAAGTATTCCCCCACTCTGCGAAGCCGTGGAATGGGGGATTTTTATGTAAAATTGCTGTCGATTGTTGAAAAAGAGCCAGAGATTTGTTATAGTATCAAAGGAAAATAACATTTTTAAAAGAAAAGGATGGAATGAACATGGCTTTATTACAGGAATGGCGTGATTACGCATATAAATTTGACGATAGAACAGCAGAAGGACAGCAGTTCTGGTTAAATTACTTCAACATTGAAAAAGGAATCTACGAACAATTATTAGCTGACAAAGATACAGTTGTATCTGGAACAGTGAAAGAATTAGCAGACAAATACGAGACAGAATTACAGATGTTTGTAGGATTCTTAGATGGGATCAACGACAGCTTAAAAGAAGCAAACCCAATCGAAGAGATGGATGAAAATACACAGGTAAGCTTAGACATCGACTTCGAGAAATTATATTACAACATGGTTGGATGTCGTGCAGAATGGCTTTACAACTTAAAAGAATGGGATGACATTCTTACAGAAGAAAGAAGAAAAGAGTTATACAAAGAATCCAGAAATTCAACAACAGTTGTAAAAGGAAAGAAGATCGGAAGAAACGATCCATGCCCATGCGGAAGCGGTAAAAAATACAAAAAATGCTGCGGAAAAAACGCTTAATTCGTTAAAAGAAATAGTCGAATATGTAAATGAAACAAGGAAGAACCTTTTGGCTTATGTGATAGCTGAAGGGTTCTTTTATTTTAGAAAATTTTGATAAAATCCCATATGAGATAAAAATACAGAAATTATTGACATTTTGTATACATGATGTTAGAATTTCAATTAGTCGTCTAATGATTAGTTATCTAATTAAAATACTCAAAGTAAAGAAAGGAGCATACATGAAGAAGTGTGAAGGAATTTACAGTTTGATCGGCAAAGTGAATCATAAGAGTGCGATTTATGGATTTGAGCTTTTGAAAGAAGAAAATATACATCCGAGACAGATGCCTCTGATCATTCATTTAAAAAAATGCGAAGGCTGTACACAAAAAGAGTTAGCCGAGAAGATGCAGGTCAAGCCGTCTACGCTAAACGTAATGATTGGACGAATGGAAAAGAATGGATATATAGAGAAAAAACAAGACGAAAAAGATTCAAGAAAAAGCAGAATTTATTTTACTGAGAAGGGAAGAAGTATCTGTGAAGACGGTCATAAAAAATTTGTCATGATACAAGAAAAACTTCAAGAGTATTTTACAAAAGAGGAGCAGGAAGAACTCAAGAGACTGTTAAATAAATTTTGTGATTGTCTGGATGAACAGACAGAGATACTAAAAAAAGAAAGAAAGGAAAAATCAGATGCTTAAATTATTTCGATATTTGAAAAAAGCATATGTACCTGTCATTGCGATCGTGTTATTGCTGATCCTACAGGCGAGTTGTGACCTGACATTACCAACATTTACATCCAATATCGTCAATGTAGGTATTCAGCAAAAGGGTATTGAAGACGCAGTTCCTGATGTAATGAGAGAAGAAACATTTCTGGCATTGAAATCTCTTATGAAACAAGATGATGCAGATGATATGGAAGATGCTTATAAACTTTATACAAAAGATCAGGTAAAAGATTCAAAATATAAAGATTATAAAGACGGACGTTTATATGTCAGAAGATATATCTCCAAAAAAGACAGAGAACATCTTGATACGAGTATGTCAAAGGCAATGCTTAAGTTGTCAGCGCAGATGGCAAAACAGATTCAGGCCAATCCTCAGGCAGCAGCTTCTTTAAGCAAGAGCCAGAAAAAAATGATGGCGCAGATGAAGAACATGGATACAAAAGACATGCCAGATACGATCATCAGTCAGGCAGCGATTTCTTTTGTGACTTCAGAATACAAAGCAATCGGACTTGATATTGACCAGATGCAGACACATTATCTGTTAGTGACAGGAGCAAAGATGATCGGGCTTGCGTTCTTGATCATGGCAGCAGCAGTGAGTGTTACTTTATTGTCAGCACGTTTAGCTGCGAAATTAAGTCGTATTCTGAGAGAGAAAGTATTTGAGAAAGTTATGTCGTTTACAAACTCTGAGTTTGATAAATTCTCAACAGCCTCATTGATCACAAGAAGTACGAATGATATCCAGCAGATTCAGATGTTTATGACGATGCTATTCCGTATCGTCGTATACGCACCATTAATGGGAATCGGAGGTATTTTCAAAGTATTAACAACCAATGCGAAGATGACATGGACGATCGCTATCGGTGTGATCGCGATCATGTTAGTGATCTTTGTATTATTTAAGGTAGCGATGCCAAAATTTAAGATCTTACAGAAACTGATCGACCGATTAAACTTAGTAACAAGGGAAATTCTTACTGGACTTTCCGTAATCCGTGCATTCAGTACAGAAAAACATGAAGAAGAACGTTTTGATAAAGCCAATATGGATCTGATGAAGACAAATTTATTTGTAAACAGAGCTATGACATTTATGATGCCAACAATGATGCTGATCATGAATGGTTTAACTGTTCTGATCGTATATGTTGGAGCATCCAATATTGATGCAGGAAAGATGCAGGTTGGAGATCTGATGGCATTTATCCAGTATGCAATGCAGATCATTATGGCATTCTTATTTATCTCCATGGTATCTATTATGATGCCTCGTGCACAGGTTGCAGCAGAACGTGTCAATGAGATCTTAGATATGGAAGTCATGATCAAAGATCCAGAAGAACCAAAAGAATTTTTACCAGAGAAAAAAGGTGAAGTTGAATTTAAAAATGTATATTTCTGCTATCCTGATGCAGATGAAGCAGTGCTTCATAATATCAGCTTTACAGCACCAGCTGGTAAAACAACCGCATTTATTGGAAGTACAGGTAGTGGTAAATCAACATTGATCAACCTGATTCCTAGATTCTTTGATGTCAGCCGTGGAAGTATTTTGGTTGATGGGGTGGATATCCGTGATGTAAAACAGCATGATTTATGTGAAAAGATCGGATACGTACCACAGAAAGGAGTATTGTTCTCAGGAACGATCGAATCCAACTTAAAATATGGAAAAGAAGATGCAACGATCGATGAAGTGAAACGTGCAGCAAGAATCGCACAGGCAACAGATTTCATTGAGGAGAAAGAGGAAAAGTATGATTCACCGATCGCACAGGGCGGTTCCAACGTATCTGGTGGACAGAAACAGAGATTATCAATTGCAAGAGCTATTGCAAAAGATCCTGAAATCTATATTTTTGATGACAGTTTCTCAGCACTCGATTATAAGACAGATGTGAAACTTCGTTCTGAACTTCAGAAAGAAACGAATGGAAGTACAACACTGATCGTAGCACAGAGGATCAGTACGATCCTTCATGCAGACCAGATCATCGTCTTAGATGAAGGAAATATCGTAGGAAAAGGAACTCATGAAGAGTTATTAAATACTTGTCCGGTTTATCAGCAGATTGCCAAATCGCAATTATCAGAAGATGACCTTAAGAAAGCAAGGGAGGTGTCTGACCATGAGTAATAATCGAAGAAGAGGTCCGATGGGTGGCCCAGGCAGAGGAATGGCACCAGGCGAGAAAGCCAAAGATTTAAAAGAAACAATGGTCAAACTGATCAAATATATGAGACGTTTCTATGTTCCGATCGTTATGGTAATCATTTTTGCCATTGCAAGTACCGTGTTTAACATTGTTGGACCAACGATCTTAGGAGATGCAACAACTGAGATCTTCAAAGGACTGGTTCGCAAAGTATCTGGTGGAAGTGGAATTGATTTTGATAAAGTTAAACATATTTTATTGATGTTGTTAAGCTTATATGTAGCAAGTGCGATTTTCTCATTTATTCAGGGACTGATCATGACACATGTATCAAACAATGTCAGTTACCAGATGAGAAAAGATATTTCAGAGAAGATTCATCGTATGCCAATGAAATATTTTGAAAGCAGAACCTATGGTGAAGTATTGTCAAGAGTTACAAATGATGTTGATACATTAGGGCAGAGCTTAAACCAGAGTATGACACAGATCATCACATCAGCGACACAGATCGTCGGTGTATTTATTATGATGATCCGTATCAGTATTCCGATGACGATCGCAGTTTTATTGACACTTCCATTATCTATGGGATTGATCGGATTGATCATGTCAAAATCTCAGCCATATTTCAAGGCACAGCAGAAACACCTTGGAGAGTTAAATGGCCAGGTAGAAGAAATCTATAGTGGACATAACATTGTCAAAGCATTTAACAAAGAAGAAAGCGTGATCGAAGAATTTAAAGAAGTAAATGGAAAACTTTACAATTCTGCATGGAGATCACAATTCTTCTCAGGAGCAATGATGCCGCTGATGCAGTTTGTTGGGAATTTAGGTTATGTAGCAGTAACAATATTAGGTGGATATTTAGCAATCAAGAAGACGATCGAGGTAGGTCAGATCCAGTCATTCTTACAGTATGTAAGAAACTTCAGCCAGCCGATCACACAGTTAGCACAGGTAGGTAACATGATGCAGACAACCGCAGCATCTGCAGAACGTGTCTTTGAATTCCTGGAAGAAGAGGAAGAGATCGAAGTTGAAAAAGACGCGGTACCTGTTGATACACTTGCTGGAAATGTAACATTTGAACATGTAAACTTCGGATATAACAAAGATCAAACGATCATCAATGACTTCTCCGTCGATGTCAAAGAAGGTCAGAAAGTTGCGATCGTAGGACCAACTGGAGCTGGAAAGACAACGTTGATCAAACTTCTGATGCGTTTCTATGATGTGAATGGAGGCTGCATTAAAGTAGATGGCCATGATATCAGAGAATTCAAGAGAAGTGACCTAAGAGAAATGTTTGGTATGGTGCTTCAGGATACATGGCTTTACAATGCAAGTATCCGTGACAATATCCGCTATGGTAAATTAGATGCAAGCGAAGAAGAAATCCAAGGAGCAGCAAGAGCTGCATACGCACATCATTTCATTGAAACACAGCCAGGTGGATATGATATGGAGATCAACGAAGAAAGCAATAATATCTCCCAAGGACAGAAACAGTTATTAACGATCGCAAGAGCAATCTTAGCAGATCCAAAGATTTTGATTCTTGATGAAGCAACAAGTTCGGTCGATACAAGAACAGAAGAACGAATTCAGATGGCAATGGATAATCTGATGCAAGGAAGAACAAGTTTTGTGATCGCCCATCGCTTATCAACGATCAAAGATGCCGACGTGATCTTAGTTATGAATCACGGAGACATTGTGGAACAGGGAAATCATGAAGAATTGCTGGCCAAGGGTGGATTCTATGCGGATCTTTATAATAGCCAGTTTGAAAACGCTTAAGAATAATAAAACATTGTGAAAAAAGGGAAAACGAAAGTTTTCTCTTTTTTTATTCTAATATAGAAAAGATTTTCACAGGATTAAATAGACGGATATAGCAAATTTTGGTATAGTTAAATAGAACAAAAATATATACAGATATAGAATCAAGGAGAATCAAAGTTATGAAGAAGAATCAGACACAGATTAAAAAATATGCGGCTGTGATCAGTATATTCTTAGCGGCAGTCATCGTAGGACTTTTTGTTTTCTTCTTTTGCATAAAACGTTCTGTTGAACAAAGATCAAAAAACATACAGATTTTGGTGGGACTGCATTGATCGAGCCAAATGGGGATGCTCATTAAAGAACATTAAGTGATCCATTAGATAGTAGTATTTCTGGATCAACAAGAGTTGTGTTAGGAGTTCCTATATATAATAGCAAACACAAAGTGATCGGAGCTCTTGGAGGTTCTTATGACGTAACAGCTCTAAGTCGTATGCTGTTTGAAGATCTTTTTAATGGACAAGGATGCAGTATGATCATTGCGCAAAACGGAGAAATCATTGCATTTGAAGGAGATACATCTTACTGGAATCTTGATTATAGAGATAATTTCTATAAATGTTGTTGCAAATGGATCATCAAAGACAAAGTAACAGTGAAGAAGATCAAACAGGATTTTAAAGAAGGAAAAGAAAATCTTGTAACGGCAGACAGCAAGAAAGAAGGGACAAGAAGACATTACTTTGCATATATGCCAATGGGGGCCAATGGTTGGATGCTCTGTTATGCATTACCAGAACAGGCAGCACAACAGTCATATAACTTCATTGAAGACTACGAAATAAGCTTTATGATCGTATTTATTGTTTTGGTGACCTTATTGATCCTGTATATTGTTTATGAGAATCATACAAGGAACAAAGAATTACTGAAATATGCACAAACTGACGAATTGAAAGGAAATAATATCTCCATCAGTATCGGGATCAGCACAGCCCCACAAGACGGGGACTGCTACATGGATCTCTATAAACGCGCCGATCAGGCACTTTACCAAGCAAAACGAAGTGGAAAAGCAAGAGTGTGCAACTATTTTTCATGAAAATAGTCTTTTACCAATTTTACCACAGTTCCAGATAGAAGGAACAAAGCGATCAAGTTCGGAATCGCCATCAGACCGTTGAATGTTTCTGCGATACTCCAAAGCATTCCAAGGTCTACAGTAGCACCAAGGATCGCAACTAACGAATATACTAACATAAAAGGTTTGATAACCTTAGAAGAGAATAGAAACTCAATACAACGAGCTCCATATAATCCCCATCCGATAATGGTTGAAAATGCAAAGCAACATAACGCAACTGCAGTAAAGATGGAGATCCAGTTACCATAAGTAGAAGTAAATCCACTGATCGTAAGTTCAGCACCAGCATCCGCACCAAATCCAATTGGAATTCCACTGCAGAGGATGACCAAGGCTGTCAATGTACAGATTAAGATCGTATCAGTAAATACTTCAAAGATACCAAGAAGTCCCTGCTTTACAGGCTCTTTTGTATCAGCACAGGCATGAGCAATCGAACCTGTACCAAGTCCGGCTTCATTTGAGAAGATTCCTCGTGCGACACCCTTTTTCATACTCATAAAGAAACTTCCAACAATACCACCAGTCACAGAAGCAGGATGGAATGCTCCGTTAATGATAGAACCAAAAACAGCAGGCAGCTGATCAATATTTAAAACAACAACACCTAAGGCAAAGAAGATATAAATAAATGCCATAAAAGGTACTAATCTTTCAGCTACTTGTCCGATTCTTTTGATTCCGCCAAGTAAGATCAATGCCACAAGAATTGCAACAATGATTCCAATGATCAGATTCGCAGTTCCAACAGAAGACTGACTGATCACGTGGAAATTCAACAAAGCAGAATTGATTGCTGTTGTGATCGTATTTACCTGAGTAGCATTTCCAGTTCCGAATACTGTTAAAACTCCGAAAGCAGAGAATAGTACAGCAAGAAAATGCCAGTTTTTGCTAAGACCATTCTTGATATAGTACATAGGACCACCAACATAATCCCCTTCTTGGTTACGTTCTCTGAAGTGAACTGCAAGTGTTACTTCGGAAAATTTCGTACACATTCCAAGAATAGCAGAAATCCACATCCAGAAAACAGCACCAGGACCACCGATTGCGATCGCACCGGCAACTCCGGCAATATTTCCAGTTCCGACTGTGGAAGCGAGTGCAGTACAGACTGCCTGAAATGGAGTCATAGATCCGTCGGATGCATCTTGCTTCTTAAAGACACGACCAAGCGTTTCCTTCATTGCATAAGGGAATTTACGGATCTGTAAAAATTTTGTTTTGATCGTTAACAGTAATCCGACACCAATGATGCAGATCATGGCTGGAACACCCCAGATAAAGTTGTTCACGGCACTGTTAACTGATTGTATAAGCTCTAACATAAATCAAACCTCTTTCAAATTTCTTTTATTAATTTGTATCTGTTCTTATATAATAGATATTTACTCATTAAGATCCATCTTACCTTAAGGTGACATGGAACATGAACAGACACAAGTGCAATCATATCATATTTACAGAAAAAAGTACAGAATCTAATCTTGACAGAGAATTAATAGATATCTTCTATAGATTTATGAAAAAAATCTAACTTGTAAAATATGTAAATAAGGACTAAACTTATATTCATAATTATGTGTAGACTTGGAGGATGAAAGATGGAGAATGAAAAACCAATACTAAGAGGAGAGCTTGCATTGATGGTAGCAATCGTGATCAATAGTTTTAGTGTAGTACTGATGCTGTATTCAGGTTCTGGAATTTCGGCAATCTCAAGTGTACCTTATGCATTTTCGGAAGTATTTAAGGAGTTATCACTAGGTACATGGACATATATATTTCAGGGAGCATTGGTGTTAAGTCTGATGATCCTAAGAAGAAAGTTTGTACCATCTTATTTATTCAGCTTCGTTGCAGGATTTGCGTTTAGTGAATTATTAGATGTCAATGAATTATGGATTGGGATCCTGCCACAGACGATCCCATGCAGGATTGCGTATTTCCTGATCAGTTATTTCTTGTTAAGTATAGGAATTGCTTTAGAGAACAGATGCCAGCTTCCGATCATTCCAACGGATTTATTTCCAAGAGAATTATCAGAAATCATTGACAAACCATATGCAAGGGTTAAGATCATATTTGATGTTTTATGTCTTGCCACAACTGGGCTTTTAACATGTCTGATGCTTGGATATTTAGATGGATTAGGTATTGGAACGATCGTTGCTGCATTTACGATGGGTAAAATGGTTTCGATCACAGGCAGTTGGATCGATCAGAGAGTTACTTTTGCATCGGTCTTAAGTAAACAGACGATATAGGGAATTAAGAGAATAGAAATAAGAAAGATGATAAAATAAGATAGAACGGGTGATAGTTTTGAAACGATATATTTTGAATGATTATATTACAGACGATGTCAGAATGGTAAATCCAATGATGGAAATTAATGGTTTTAAAGTAAGACCAGGATTTTTTGATTTAAATGGAGCATTAGAATTTTCATGTGGGGTGAATTTTACAGTGCATACAAGCAATGGAACATCATGTGAGCTGCTATTATTTCATCCAGGAGAAGAAGAACCATATGCAATCATTCCATTTCCAGAATCATATAAGATCGGAGATGTCTATTCTATGATTGTTTATGATCTGAAATCTGAAGATTTTGAATATGCTTATCGTGTGGATGGACCATATGATGAACAAAAAGGATTACTGTTTGATAAAACAAAAGTTTTGTTGGATCCGTATGCTCAGGCTGTTGCAGGACAGGAAGTCTGGGGACATAAAAGAACCAGAACGTATCATGCAAGAGTTGTAAGAGATAGTTTTGACTGGGGTGTACAGCCACAGTCAAGCAGAGAGATGAGTGATCTGATCATTTATGAGTTACATGTCAGAGGATTTACAAATCATTCATCCTCAGGAGTCAAACATCCAGGAACTTTTGCAGGATTAAAAGAAAAGATCCCATATTTAAAAGAATTAGGGATCAATGCGGTAGAATTGATGCCGATCTTTGAATTTGACGAGATGATCAACGCAAGAGAAGTGGATGGGAAACAACTTGTTGAATATTGGGGATATAATACGGTTGATTTTTTTTCACCAAATGCTAGTTATGCAGCTGCTGAGGAAGTTAATAATGAAGGAAAGGAATTAAAAGAATTGATCCGTGAACTTCATGAAAATGGAATCGAAGTTATTCTGGATGTTGTATTTAATCACACTGCAGAAGGAAATGAAAATGGACCATTCTTCAGTTTCAAGGGATTTGACAACAATATCTACTATTTATTAACTCCAGAAGGTAATTATTATAATTTTAGTGGATGTGGGAATTCTCTAAATTGCAACCATCCAGTAGTACAGCAGATGATCCTTGAATGTTTAAGACATTGGACGGTTCATTATCGTGTAGATGGATTCCGATTTGATCTTGCAAGCATTCTTGGACGAGATGAAGATGGAATGCCAATGAATAATCCACCATTACTAAAAAGTCTGGCCTATGATCCACTTTTAAGGAATGTAAAACTGATCGCAGAAGCATGGGATGCAGGTGGATTATATCAGGTAGGAAACTTTCCAGCCAGCAAACGATGGGCAGAATGGAACGGACAGTACCGTGATACGATGCGAGGCTATCTAAAAGGTGATTTCTGGGAAGCTAACAGTGCTGCATGGAGAATTTGTGGTTCAGGTGACTTGTATGGCGGATATTACTCTGATGGAAACAGTAATTACGCTGGATACAATTCCTGTATCAACTTCCTCACATGTCACGATGGATTTACAATGTATGATCTCTATTCTTACAATAATAAACATAATGAGGCAAATGGTTGGAACAATACCGATGGGGCAAATGACAATCGAAGCTGGAATTGTGGTATGGAAGGAGATACAAAAGATCCGGAAGTACTCAAATTACGTTACCGCATGATCAGAAATGCTTGTGCTATCTTAATGTGCAGCCGTGGAACGCCAATGTTCTTCTCAGGCGATGAATTCGGAAATACGAAGTTTGGAAATAATAACAGCTACTGTCAGGATAATGAAATCTCATGGATTGATTGGAGCTTATTAGAGAAGAATAAAGATTTATTTGAATTCTTTAAATTTATGATCGATTACAGAAAAAAACATCCAGTTATCCGCAAGAAACTGGACAATGCAGTTTGCGGAATGGAAGCAATGCATGCACACGATGTTAATGCAGAACGTATGGAAGTACCACAAAATGCAAAAACACTGGCAGTAAGCTTTGCAGGATATGACCGCAAAAAAGGAAAAGACGATCTTGTATATGTAGCAGTCAATGCTTATTGGGAAGAAGTAAAGATCACACTTCCAAACCTTGCAAATCATGGAGCATGGTACTTAAGTGTGGATACTTATGGAGATGAGAAAGGAAAGTACTTCTATCAAGAAGGAGAAGAGATTCGCATTGATCGTGAATATGTGATGAAACCTCGGTCTATTGTGGTGTTTACTGGACGAGAAATTTTAAGATGATTTTTAAATTTTGTATGTTGGCCAACTGTAGATTTTGAGTATATGATAAAAAATAAATAAGCAACCGAAA
>ERZ506753.1384-NODE-1384-length-15020-cov-4.482927_pt1 | contig 15020 bp, 10 predicted proteins | sample MGYA00513044_ERZ506753 | MGnify/ENA metagenome assembly ERZ506753 | reverse complement strand
CTTTCCTAAACTAAATGTTGTTTGTGAGATAAAGATATGGGGTCAAAAGGAAATTCTGACACATATATCTTATAAATCAATTATGTAATTATAACAAACCAGAGTATTTAATACAAGAAAATGTAATAATTATTACGCGTTATTACGCGTTCTATAAATAATAAAAAAACAATACTGAAGATATTGACAATTAAGTATATATATGATATATTTAGTTTAAATAATAAAGTTATGGCGCGGTAACAAAAAGACAGGAGATGATTGATTGGAAGAATATATATGACATTCCTGATATAAACACAAGATGACAAAATCAGGATAATAACTCTATAGATATTATTGACAGCATAAAGAATATTTAATCTGGTAATCTTAATAAAAACTATTCATCTGATGTGAATATATAACATAATGTCACATTGATTCATATTAATTTCCACAAGACACTTAATATTATATTAACAATATCAATCCGCTTATATAAGACATGTTGTGCATGTCATGCTTAGATATAACAGGATTATGTATATATTATTTTATAAACTCCTCCATATTCGCACATCGTGGGATTATCATCCCACTTTTATGCTCATATTGGGGCGGGTTCTAAGGTCTTTCACCCACATATGGGCAGGCTCATGTGGGTTTAGACCTTTTGACCCTGGTATCATAAGATTAAAATAAAGAAGGGAAGAAGTGAGAAAGTGAGAATGAAACGAAATATTTTATTGAAAATAATATTAATAACAGTGACGATTGGAGTATTATTAGCAGTTGCAGCCGTTGTTAAGAAGAATACGGATGATAAAATCAAAGTGCCAGAAAAAAATAGTGCTGTAGTTGAAACGATACAGACAAAAAAAGCAACAGAATCAAATCTTGCAGAGCTAAAAGAATCCAAGGAACAGAAAGAATCAGAATTGGATTTTGCAGAACAAAAAGAATCTAAGGAACAAGAAGAATCAGACCTTGCAGAGCCAGAAGAATCAAATGAACAGGCAGATTCAGGAACAGATATAGATATAAAAGAACAGGAAGAATATGGGAAGCCAGATTCAGAAGGAAAGTCAGAGGCAGAAGAAAAATCAGAGGCAGAAGAGAAGCCAGAGCCCGAAGAAAAACCAGAGCCTGAAGTGAAGCCAGAACTAGAAGAAAAGCAGGAGCCAGCCATAACAGATAGTCCTTATGACCATGAAATCTATCTGGCTAACGGTGTGCTTCAATATGGTGAAAACTCAGGTAAGGCACAGATGGGAAAGGATGTTAATACAGGAAGTACTGTGGAATGTCCATATCCTATGGAGGTTATGACAACAAGGGTTATGTATAATGGGCATTATGGTTATCACACATATAAAGGATATTATAAAGCTTCAGATAAAACCGACAATATTGAATGTATGCTTGATGCAGCTGCAAGTCCGTTGTTTAACATAGATACGGTTATGTTTCAGGGCGTTATGGGTATATATAGATGTGGTTCTGTGGTGTTTACATGTCTTGGAATAGTGGAATAAAGGGGGAGAGTATATATGGCAGTATGTCCTGTTAAGGACAAAAAAAGAGTAACTTTATTACATGTATTATCGGTGTTAGTTTTATTGCTATTGTGTGGAGGTCTGGCATATGCGTACCCAGCGGGCAGTTATTCAGATGATGATTTCAGAAGACAGATAACTGTGGATTTTGCCGGTGGTACAGCTGATTTAAAATGGGTATATATGAATGATAATGATAAACAGATATATTATGATGGTATACCTTTTTATAGTGATAATGAAGCACCGCATGAAGGAACATTTACAGAGCATGTGAACTGTCGTGGATATACGCCGTATCTTTTTGTATACAATGCTTCGAAAGAAGGTTGTATATTCAGTATGGATGCAACTGGCTATAAAAACTATAACAACTGGGACAATCCAGACAACAATGTTAAGGAAGGACTTGATGGTTACCTGTTTGAAGCTGGCTGTAACATCAATTTTGATGGAGATGTGAATGATGGTGGAAGAAATTCTGATGGAACCTACTGGGGTTCGAAATATTTCGGCACAAGAAAACCATTAACTATCAGATTAGGATGGATGTGCAGCTTTAACATCAATTGGGATGATGGAGTCAGTGATGTTATAGGACACAGCACGAGTGGTCTTGATATGCGGTATTCAGATGGACAGACTATTACATATAAAGAAGGTACATTGGTTCCTACATGGATATATCTTAAAGATGGATATGAACTTGATTATATACAGGAAGGTGACAAAAAATGGTATGATTCCACATGGAATGAAGCATGTAAAAGATGGGATAACTACTGGACTATGAATAGGAGCCGGAGCATTTATATTCATACTAAAAAGAAAGAGGTTGTAAAATCATATAAGCAGACTGTATACATAAGATATCAGAATCAGAATGGCACGTGGGAAAGATGGGATGACACGTCAGCAATAACTGAAAATGTATTATGTGGTTCAACATATACATTTGATACTAAGAATATAACTGAAAATTCAAAATGGAATTCAAACCTATACAGGATGCCAGAGCAGTTTGATGATGGAACATCCTTTACCTATAAAGTAAGTGGTGCAAAAACTAGTTATATAAGTGTAGCCAGATTAAAAATACAGAATGACCAGGAGATATATGTGAGGTATCAGAATGAGGACGGTTCATGGGGTGAATATTCAAGCACATACTGGCATACACCAACAAAGAAAGCACCTGATGGCTATTGGGAGAACTTTCTGTGGCATGTAGATAATGGTACATCGTTTGGTTTTGGAGTTGAAGATATTAAACAGGATTCAAGGTGGGATGCCATGTTATATGAGTTTCCAGATACATATGCAGATGGTTCGTCGTTACGATATACAGTGACAAAGGCTTGTAAAAAATATGTTGATATATCAAGAAAATTCATACTGACATTATCACAGGAGGATGCAACAACAAGGGGAACACAATCAGTTATGGTATCTTACAGGAAAGGACTGCCTGATATAACGGTTCCTGAACAGAAATATAAAGCTTCTTTTTATGATGATGATAACTATAATGACAGACTGTTATTATCTGATATAGTCCAGATTAATAAGTTTAAAGGATATATGTTGAAAGAAAAAAGAAATGAAGTCAGTCTGGGAAGTATATTAAATGAAAGTTATAATTATTCAGATGCTAATGCTGATAATTCTATTATTTCAACAGTAACATTATCAAGACCATATACTGGCAATTTGTATTTTTACTATGATGGTTATAATAGTACAGATGAAGAGGTTTCTGTTAATGTTGAGTGGAGTACTCTTGATGGTGACAGTGATAACGAGGAAATATGGTTTTTACCACATTCAAATGATAATAACTATGTAGATGTCTATGTTAATAAGGTTAACAGTATAAGAATCAGGTACTGGGGACCAGAGTATGGACCAGATAGTTATGGCAGCTGGAAAATCAGTCTTAATATTGAAGAAATGGCTGATGTGAATGATTACTGGTATAACAGTGAAGGTAAAGCTGATATTTACAGTTATCCTTATGCATGTAACGAAACTGTTTATGCGAAGTGGGAAGAAAGTAAAATCACACTTCCAGATAAAGATGAGGTAACGAAGCCTGGTTTTGAGTTAACTGGCTGGTCAGATGGAATAAACACTTATGATCCAGGTGATAAAATATCAATAAAAAAAGATACAAGGTTTTATGCAATATGGGAAGAAGTAATACCTGAAAGCAACTCTGAGAGTAATATAATAAAGGCAGCATCAACAATGTACTTTGATACACTTATACGGCGTACATCAGGAGATGAAGCATGGTATGACACAGTTGGAAGCTATAGTATAAAAAGTCTTAAGGATTATAGCAATAATAGTTGTGTACAGATATGGAAGATAGATATTGCTGGTAATATAACAAGAATGAAATGAGGCATTTACAAAATCATGAAAATATTTTATAATTAGAGGAAATTTTTTATATATTTTGGACATAATTGCCATTATGGAAAGGATTGCGGTATGGAAAAGATAAAAATGACAACACCTCTCGTAGAGATGGATGGAGATGAGATGACAAGAGTGTTATGGGGACTTATTAAGGATGAACTTTTACTTCCTTATGTAGATCTTAACACAGAATATTATGATCTTGGACTTGTTCATCGTAATGATACTAACGACCAGGTTACTATAGATTCAGCAGAGGCTACTAAAAAGTATGGTGTTGCAGTAAAGTGTGCTACAATCACTCCTAATGCAGCAAGAGTAAAAGAATATAACCTTAAGGAGATGTATAAGAGCCCTAATGGAACAATAAGAGCTATTCTTGATGGTACAGTATTTAGGGCACCTATCATTGTTAATGGTATTGAACCTTATGTTAAGACATGGAAGAAACCTATAACTATAGCAAGACATGCATATGGTGATGTATATAAGGCTTCAGAGATGAAGATTCCAGCAGCAGGAAAGGCTGAGCTTGTATACACAGACGAACAGGGTAACGAAACAAGAGAGCTTATACATAACTTCAAGGGTGCTGGTATCATACAGGGTATGCACAATCTTAATGATTCTATAGAGAACTTTGCAAGAAGCTGTTTTAACTTTGCTCTTGAAACTAAGCAGGATCTTTGGTTTGCAACTAAGGATACAATATCTAAGAAGTATGATCATACATTCAAGGATATATTCCAGGAAATATATGATAATGATTATGCTGATAAGTTTAAGGAAGCAGGCATTGAATATTTCTATACATTAATAGATGATGCAGTAGCAAGAGTTATTCGTTCAGAGGGAGGATATATCTGGGCTTGTAAGAATTATGACGGCGATGTTATGTCAGATATGGTTGCTACAGCATTTGGTTCATTATCTATGATGACATCAGTTCTTGTATCACCTAAAGGCTTCTATGAATATGAAGCTGCACATGGTACAGTACAGAGACATTATTATAAGCATCTTAAGGGAGAGGAAACATCTACTAACCCTATAGCTACTATATTTGCATGGACAGGAGCTTTAAGAAAGAGAGGAGAACTTGATTCTATTCCTGAACTTGTAAGATTTGCAGATACACTTGAAAAGGCTTGTATCAAGACAGTAGAAGATGGTAAGATGACAAAGGATCTTGCGCTTATAACAACATTAGAGAATCCTGTAACACTTAATACACAGGATTTTATCAAAGCAGTACGGGCAACGCTTGATGAACTTATGAATTAATGTATAATTAACTGCTCCATTGATATTATAATATCAATGGAGCAGATTATGTTGTAAGAGGTATGAAACAGAACGTAACTTAAGGAGTGTTATGCGTAATATATTATTAGATTTCAGTTTCAGGGGAATGAATATTAACCAGCTTGCAGTCTGGTTTTTTATATATAGCTTTTTTGGATGGGCAATGGAGTGCATAGTTATAAGAAAGCAGCTTGGCTACTGGGAAAACAGAGGGTTTGCAAAGCTGCCATTTTGTGTAATATACGGTTTTGGAACATATATAGCTTTCAATATATTTGCACCTATACAAAACAACTATATTGCATTATATATATTTGGTGCTGTATGTGCAACAATATTTGAGTATATGACGGCGAAGCTTATGTTAAAGCTGTTCGGCGAAGTATGGTGGAACTATGATCACCTTAGATTTAATTATAAGGGTATAATATGCCTTCAGAGCACAATTGGCTGGGGATTTCTGGCAGTGCTTATATTCGGAGTGTTTAACAGGCTTGTAGAACAGGCAGTATTTTCTATGCGTATGTCAGCGGTTACAGTGATTTCAGTTGTTCTTGTTGTGTCATACGTATGTGATTTTTCATATCATTTTACAAAGCGTTTATTAAACAAAAGAATGGGAGATGCAGTTAAACATGCATCAGGCTGCAGTAATCTTCTTAACAGATTCCATAGGTGATTTCGGGGTGAGATATGTTAGAAAGTCTTAGAAATAACATGAAACTGCTAAAAAGCAGTAAAAGACATGTATTGTTGTTTGAACTTGCATATAAGCTCCTTGCATTAGCAGTGTTTTATCCTGTTATTACGGGCGTTATCCGTTTGTGCATGAGAATAACAGGGATTAATTATCTTACAAATGAATATATAGCGAAAGCGTTTATGAATCCTGTAATAATCATATTCTGCCTCTTAGGAGTTATAGGATTCATAGTTTACTGCTTATATGAAATGGCATATCTTGCAGTATGTTTTGAAACCAAGAGAAAAGGTATACAGGCGTCTATTATTGATAACATATATAATGCCTTTTTGCGGCTTAAAAAGCTGTTGAGGATTCAGAGCATACCGCTTTTTTTATATTTTCTGATATCTATAATAGTTATTAATGTGACAGTAACTGGCAATATTATATTTAGCGAAAGTGTAAAAAATATTATAAAAAGTGCGGCAAAACGAAACAGAACTGTTATATTTGTTGTGACAGCAATTATCATAATATGCCTGTTTTACTTTGTTATACGGGATATTTTTTCATTTAACATATACATGATGGAGGGAAAAAACTTCAGACAGTCATGTGCTAAAAGCAGAAGCATTGTTAAAAATAATATACTGAAGATAGTGGGTGTAGTTGTACTATATAATCTTGCACTTTTAGCGGCTATTTATACATTTTATATAATTATATCTGTTGTACTGATTGCCGGAGTTAAACTGCTTGATCTTGCTTATATGGGTAGTGCGGTGTATCTTTCTGTGCTTAGTACATTAAGAACGATAGTAAGATTATTTCTTGTATTTTTATCTATACCTTGTTCATTCTCTATGATATCATATATGTATTACAAGTATGAGAATCTTTCGGATATTAATTTTGAGTTTGTTGATATAGATGAAGGAAGCGCAAGGATAAACAGGATTATATATTCATTTGTTCTTGTGATGTCGATAGTCCTGGATGTGTTATATGTGGTGTTAACATTTAACAGCAACCCTTTTGAGAGAGTTGCTATATTCCATGATACTAAGATAACAGCACACAGGGGTGCGTCAAGGGAAGCACCGGAGAATACACTGGCAGCTTTCCAGCGTGCCATAGATGATATGGCTGATTATATTGAGCTTGATGTGCAGATGACAAGCGATGGTTATATAGTAGTTATGCACGATGCATCAGCATATAGGACAACAGGTGTAGCCAGGAATATAACAGATATGACATATGAGGAAGTAAAGAAGCTTGATGCCGGGTACTGGTTTTCAGAAAAATATAGGGGTGAAAGGGTTCCATCTTTTGAAGAGGTGTTAAAGCTTGTTAAAAGCAGTCCTGTCAGTATAAAGCTTAATGTTGAGATAAAGTCATCAGCGGATAGCAGCATAGCAGCTGGAAAGGTTATAGAGCTTATAAAGAAATATTCCATGGAACAGAATTGTGTTATAACTTCATTTGATTATGATGCGCTTCTTGCAGTTAAGAGCATGGATGAGGATATACAGACTGGATATATACTGTCTGTTGCATATGGAAGATTTTATGAGAATACCAACGTAGACTTCTTTAGTGTTAACGCTTCATTTCTTACAAAGAGAACAGTGGATGCCATACATAATACTGGTAAACAGGTATATGCATGGACAGCTAATAACGATACATCTATAAAGAATCTTGCTAATAAAGGTATTGATAATATAATAACAGATGAACCTGTTATGGCAAGGGAGGTTGTGTATTCAAGGAATACAAGTGAAACTATTACAAATATGATCAAATATGTATTTAATAAATAACAGTCGCATTTTGCTTCGCAAAACAAGGAGGTATGTATGCTTAGGGGAATAGGTACATCTAAGGGTATAGGTATAGGAAAGGCACTGGTGTTAAAAAATACAGGGTGCGAGATAAAAAAGTACAAAATAGATGATGTAGATGCAGAACTTCAAAGATACAAGGATGGAGTGGACACATTTATAAAGGAGACAGACGAATTCATAGAGAAGCTGACAGCTAAGTTAAACGGAGATGATAAGAATGCACTTGTTCTTAAGAACCAGGAATATTTAGCTGGTGATATACAGCTTACGTCAGAGGTTTGTAATATTATAAAGAAGAATAATATTAATGCAGAGGCAGCCCTTTATGAGGCCTGCGAATCTTTGAAGCAGCTGTTTCTAAGTATGGATAACGAGGCTATAGCCCAGCGTGTAACAGATATTGAAGATATGAGGGAGAGATTGACGGCAATACTTCTTGGTGTTAAGAGTGTTGATCTTACGCAGCTTCCTGATAACACGATTATTATAGCTGATGAGATACATCCATCTATGACAGCGAATATGGATACTGTGCATATAGCAGGCATTATATCTGAAAAAGGTGGAGACACCTCACATGCATCGATACTTGCAAGAGCTTTGGAGATACCAGCAGTTCTTAGTGTAAAGGGTATATGCAGTGAGGTTAAGGATGGAGAAGACATAATAGTTGATGGTGCATATGGTGAAGTGTTTGTATCTCCAAGTGACATAACTAAAAAGATATATGCCAAAAAGAAAAAACAGTACGATGAGAGTGTTATAGAACTTAAGAAATATATCAATAAACAAACAGTTACTAAAGATGGCAGACGTGTGATGCTGGCTGCTAATATAGGCAATGCACTTGATGCTGCAAAGGCAGTCAGGGATGGTGCAGAAGGTGTGGGACTGTTCAGGACTGAATTTCTTTTTATGAATGGAAGCAAGCTTCCAACAGAAGAAGAACAGTTTACAGAATATAAGAAAGCAGCAGTTCTTCTTGATGGAAGGGAACTTACTATAAGGACACTTGATATCGGCGGAGATAAAGATATTCCATATATGGGATTGTCTAAAGAAACTAACCCATTCTTAGGATACAGGGCGATAAGATTCTGCCTTGACAGGGTAGATGTTTTTACGACACAGTTAAGGGCTATATTAAGGGCTAGTGCTTACGGTAATATCAGAATTATGATACCTATGATAACATCGGTTTCAGAGGTCAACGAGGTTAAAAAGATTATAGCAGGAATATGCAGGGATCTTGATAAGAAGGATATTAAGTATGATACTGATATTAAAGTTGGTATTATGGTAGAAACACCAGCAGCGGCTATTATGGCAGATGTTCTTGCAAGGCAGGTCGATTTCTTCTCTATAGGAACTAATGATCTTACGCAGTATACGCTTGCTGTTGACAGAGGTAACGAAAATGTTTCATATCTGTATTCGGCACTTAATCCGGCAGTTCTAAGAAGCATTAAAAGAATAATAGAATGTGCGCATAACGCAGGTATTGATGTAGGTATGTGTGGTGAGGCGGCAGCAGATGAACGTATGATACCACTGCTTTTATCTTTTGGTCTTGATGAGTTTTCAGTCGGTGTAAGCCGTGTGCTTGAGGTAAGAAAAGAGATTGCATCATGGAGTATGAAAGAAGCTGGTGATATAGCAGGGAATATACTAGGATATTCAGAGGAAAAGGAAGTATCGAATTATCTGAGTGATTATATATCATCAAGAGCTGAAACATCTAAGGAGACAGGTAAAGATAGTAATGACAGTGCATTATAAAATATGTTGTATGTGATAATACAAAGAATAGATGACATAACGGATAAATAATGCTATGAATAAATGTCATAATGAATAAGTAATGTGATAATAAAAATGATAGAAATGAGGAACATATGGCGATATATGTAACAGATGAAGAGCAGGAAAGAGTTATACTTGTAGGTGTGGAGCTTGACCCAGCAGATGATTGTGAGAAATCACTTGAGGAGCTATCTGAGCTTGCAAAGACAGCAGGGGCAGTTACAGTTGGAAAGATGATACAGCCAAGAGACAGCTTCCATCCTGCAACTTATATAGGAAAAGGAAAGCTTGAAGAGTTAAGAGCTATGATACAGGAGCTTGGAGCAACAGGTATTATATGTGATGATGAGCTGTCTCCTGCACAGTTAAGGAATCTTGAAGATGTTCTTGATACAAAGATTATGGACAGAACTATGGTTATATTAGATATATTTGCAGCAAGAGCGTCATCAAGTGAAGGTAAGATACAGGTTGAGATGGCACAGCTTAAGTACAGGTCAACAAGACTTGCAGGTCTTGGAATAACACTGTCAAGACTTGGTGGTGGTATAGGAACAAGAGGTCCTGGTGAGAAGAAGATAGAAACGGACCGAAGAATAATACGTGACAGAATATCCCACTTATCAGCAGAATTAAAAGAAATAAAAAGCCATCGTGATATACAAAGGCAGAACAGAGAGAACAGTTCAACACCTGTGGCTGCCATAGTAGGTTATACTAATGCAGGAAAGTCAACACTTCTTAACAGGCTTACAGATGCTGGTGTGTTATCAGAAGACAAGCTGTTTGCAACACTTGATCCTACGACAAGGGCACTTAAACTTGCGAATGGCGAAAAAGTGCTTTTAACAGATACAGTCGGATTCATAAGAAAGCTTCCGCATAATCTTATTGAGGCCTTCAGGAGTACACTTGAAGAAGCTAAATATGCAGATATGATAGTACACGTTGTTGACTGTTCTAATGATGATTATGAGAGACACATGGCAACGGTATACGATACCCTTAAACAGCTGGATGTAGGCGATAAGCCGGTTATCACACTCTTTAACAAATGTGATGAATTAGATGAGATACCTATACTTAAAGATAGTAAAGCCGATTATGTAGAAAATATATCAGCGAAAACTGGTATGGGACTGGATAATTTCCTGATGGATATACAGGATATTATCCTTAAGAGCAGAATCCAGATAGAAAGGGTATTTCCATATAATGAGGCAGGAAAGCTTCAGCTTATAAGAGAGTATGGACAGCTTGAAAGTGAAGAATATACTCAGGAGGGTATTAAAGTTAAAGGTTATGTACCGGCATGGGTTGGTGGAAAGCTGTAATACAGGAAAGAGGATTGATATGAATATAATAGCACTTGCAGATAATAACTGGGCGATTGGTAATAATGGAAGACTTCTTGTGGATATCCCGGAGGATAAGAAGCTGTTTCGTGGGGAAACATATGGAAAGGTTGTAGTTATGGGAAGAAAGACCTATGAAGGCCTTCCTAACCAGTCAGCACTTGAGGGCAGAAAGAACATAGTACTGACTAATAACCTGAATTATAAAGCTAAGGATGTGCTTATATGCCATAGTGTTCAAGAGGTGCTGGAACAGCTTAAAAGCTATGACAGTAAGGATGTCTATATAATAGGTGGCGGACAGATATATGAACAGTTTCTTCCATATTGTGATACAGCACATATAACAAGAGTAGATTATAAGTATCAGGCAGACACATATATCACAGATTTTGATAAGCTTGATGGCTGGAGGGTTACGGCCAGAAGTGAAGAACATACTTACTTTGACATATGCTATGAATTCGTCTGCTATCAGAAGGAAAAGTAAGTGATAATTAAGTGATAGGTAAGCGATAAGTAAGCGGAAAGTGAGTGATATGCAGGATAACGCATAGATAGATGCACTGGTGTGCAGAAGCATATCCTTATCTGTGCGATATATGACCGGAAGAGAGGATTAGCATGAATAAAAAAATGTGGAAAATAAGGCGTATAATTACAGTTGTGCTTATGGCTGCCATAATTACCGGGCTGACTGTGTGGTATGGAATTCCACACCTATATGCATCACAAGAGGAGAAGACACTAAGAGTTATTCAACAGTCACAGAAGATACTTGAAAGCATTATAGAGAATTATATCGACAAAATAAGCCAGCTTGATCCTATGGGGAATCATACATATGAAGGTGCGATAACCGTATCGGAGTGTGTTTATGATGGCGTGGATTACAGACCAGATGCATATAATAGAAGTCAGAAATATAGCATAGTTACTACAAATAATAATATGGTACTGGATATGCCCAAGGTCAAAGATGGCACACTGGTAGTAGATAAGAATGATATACTAAAATATGGTCTTGCCAAAATTGACTCTAGCCAGACAGAACCGATATTAAGGGCAGCTCTGACACACGTTATGGAAGGGTATAAAGTAGCTGTTAAGGATAGTGCAGCTATAAGCGATAAAGCATTAATAGCTGGGTTTAATACATTTGTTGAAGAAATGTATAAGGATCCGGTTATTCTTCCATACATTTCCTTGTTTAATGTTCATGGAATAACCGCTGATAAGATGAAGAGCAGGTTTAGTGAATATGCTAAGGGTGTGTATACAACATATAATATAAGCATGGATAGTCAGGACAGACTGACAGGAATAGAGCTTGTGTTCAACCGGATGGGTGCTGATGCCAATGATGCTAGTGATTATCAGGAAAGTGATAATAATAAACAGCAGATAGGCAATATTAATATAAGCTTCACAGGTGAAGACAAGCTATATGATAGTATGCATATTATGGTAACAACAGCAGTTATAAATAACAATTATGTGAATGTAAACCTACAGTTAGATACGCAGGATATGAATAATATAAAGTATGGCATAGCGGCTGATATAAGTTATAGAAGCCATAATCTTAAGCTTGAGGCGAATGGTGATATAAGAAAGAGCTGATGCTGTAATGCGTTGATAATTATAATATTTTCCCGGACAGATAAGGCTATTAATAATCTGTCCGGGAATTTTTGTTAGCAGTTGCGTTTGGGTTAAAGGTTATATGATGTCGGGGTCAAAAGCCCCCTACTTTGATACCTACGAATTGTTCCGTGCTACGCACTCCCACAATTCTTCCCAATATTCGCATATCGTGGGATTATCATCCCACTTTTATGCTCATATCGGGGCGGGTCCCAAGGTCTTTCACCCACCTATGAGCAAGCTCATGTGGGTTTAGACCTTTTGACCCTGGTATCATTATATGAATAAAAGTCAGAGAAATGTAACCTTATGAAATAAAATCGTACTATATATGTGAAAGCTTTCAAAAATCTGAATTAAGGAAAAATAAAAAGTGCGCAGCGAAGAAGAAATAATTGATTTAATAGTCAACAGAGATGAGAGTGTTATGAGTGAGCTGATGGATAAGTATCAGAGGCCGCTTATGAGACTGGCTATGAATATGTTGGATAGTGAAGAGGATGCCAGAGAGTGTGTGAATGATACATTTTATGAAGTGTGGAAGTCAGTCCCTCAGAACAGACCTAAATATCTTTTTGCATATTCAGCGACTATCTGCAGACATCTGATATGTAAAAGAATAGAGCACGATAAAGCATTAAAGAGGAGTTCCAATGTAATAGAGCTTACATCAGAGATGGAACAATGCATCGGCAGAGAGGATAATTTACCAGATGGGGATGAAGAGAGGCTTGGAGAGTTGCTTGACCAGTTTTTAAAGGGTGTTCCAGTCCAGAAGAGAAATATGTTTATACAAAGGTACTGGTATTCAGAACCAATCAGAACGATAGCACAGCTACAAGGAAAAAGTGAAAGCACAGTAAAGGTAACACTTCACAGAATGAGAAAAGAGCTTAAGCTTTTTCTTGAGAATAATGATGTTGAGTTATGAATTAAGGGGTTGCGTAGAGGCAACAGAATGGAGGTATTTATGGATAAGAATAAGCTGTTTAATTCAATGAATTATATTAATCAGGAATGGGTAGAGCAGGCAAAGCCAACAAGGAATAAGCGTGTAAACTTAAAAAAGAATAAGAAGTATAAGGTGTATAGAAATATTGCGGCGGCAGCAGCGGTTGTGTTTGCAGTATCAGGAATTACTTATACAGGAGCATATGCATACCAGAAATATCTTAAGCCACAAAGCAATGTTAACTTCTCATCTCATATGGATGATGACAGTACAGTAAGTGTATATAGCAGTAATAATATGGAGAATTCAAAGGATTCAACAGTAGATGTTATATGGGGCAATTATGTTGCAAGTGGTTCAAGATTCTATGTAAGCTTAACATTTAAGTCAAAGGATGGAAGCCCTATTATTCCTAATGACGAAAGCGATATGAAGCCAATAATAGGTTCGTTCAACTTTGAGAAAGCCCATGTAAGCTTAAATGGCAACTCTATCACAGATTCCAGATCAGGATATCTGCCAATATTCTTTAATGGAATGTCAGAGGATGGAACAGAAATATATGCAGAGATGAATCTTGATTATAATGATGGTACTAAATTCGTAGGAAGTACTATAACAATATCAACAGAAAACTTAAGATGCGCGTATGCAACAGAAGATAAGGAAAAACGTGAAGAAAGACAGATAGCAACAGGCGAATGGTCATTTGAAACACAGGTTGAAGACAGTAGTACAGGAGTTATATGTTCAAAGCCGGATGTACAGGTTCCGTCAGTATACAAGGATGGCGAATATCTGACAATCACAGATCTTCAATCTAATGGATTCGAGGTGGCTCTTAAGGGAACTGGAGATATTGACTTTAAGTACTTCGGAGTTGAAAAAGGAAATGCTCTAACAGTAACACTTAAGAATGGCACAGTTGTAGAGGCAGATACTAAGTTATCTGATTTATCAGGAAATGCAAAGACAAAGCTGTATGATATCACCTATGGATTAAAGAAGGTAGTTGCCGTTGAGGATATTGATTCAATAGAATGGCATGGTGCAACAATCTATAAGGCTGAGTAGAGGGTGCTATAAGAAGGATATAGGGATGTTCTTAGGCTGCTATAAGGAAGATATTAGTATGTTATGAGGGCGTTTCTAGGACGTTCTTGGTATGCCACCGGGGTTGTTATCAGGAGGGCATTGTATAGGATGCATAACTAGGAAATATAATAATAAAAAATCTTACCAAAACAACGGGGAACCACAGATGGGGAATGCAGTGGGATTGAGTGCTTTTACACTCAATCCCCCTTGTGCTTGTTAGCTTTTGTTGGAGAGATTTGTTGAAATAATTGGTCGAAGAGATTAGTTGAAGTGTAATTGGTAGAAGTGATTAATTTGTTGTTTAACACACATTCGGTTGGCGAACTGACGACATAATATAAGTGAAAATCGGTGCTGCACATA
>ERZ506753.1382-NODE-1382-length-15027-cov-4.002004_pt1 | contig 15027 bp, 9 predicted proteins | sample MGYA00513044_ERZ506753 | MGnify/ENA metagenome assembly ERZ506753 | reverse complement strand
AAGGAGACCGTCGCCGCCGCCAGAGCCGCCTATCAGGCCTACGCCGACTATGAGGCCGACGTCCGCAAGACCGCTCAGGAGTACATCGACTTTGCCCGTCGGAACGACTGCCCCATTATGGTGGTGGCCGGCCGTCCCTACCACATGGATCCGGAGATCAACCACGGCATCAATGATCTGGTCACCGGTTTCCGCTTTGTGCTCATCACCGAGGACAGCGTGGCTTGGGAAATGGACAAACAGCCCCGCACCGTTCTCAACCAGTGGACATTCCACGCCCGTATGTACAACGCCGCCCGCTACGTCTGCACCCAGGAGGACATGGAGCTCATTCAGCTGGTCAGCTTCGGCTGCGGCGTGGACGCCATCACTGGCGACGAGATGCGCTCCATTCTGGAGGAGGGCGGCAAGCTCTACACCCAGCTGAAGATCGACGACATCTCCAACCTCGGCGCGGTCAAGATCCGCATCCGCTCGCTGATCGCCGCCATCGAGGAGCGCAAGAAGCGCGCTGCCGCCCATGAATGAGCTGGCCTGTCTAAAGGCGGTCATTGACGCCGATCCCATCCGCTATCTCGACCTCACTCAGCCGCTGGCCCGGGGCACCGGGCAGGTGGTGGACGCCGACGCGCAGGGCGCACTGGTGCGGGTGGCGCTGGCCGGAGGCGGTGACCACTACACCCTGTCCGCCCAGACCGAACAGCGGGCCGCCGAACTGATTGCGCTCCTGCCGGAGGACCCGGGCTACGTCACCTGGCACGAGGAGCTGTGCTGGCCGCTGCTGCAAAAGCGCTTTGGTTATCCCGGCTGCAACTTCTGCTGGCAGACCGCCTATATGAGTGCATCTCCCATCCCCGTCCCGGAGCACTCCTTCACGCTCCGGGCGCTGGACGAGTCCTTTTATCCCGCCGTCCGGGCCCAGTACACCCTGATCGGCGACGACGATCTCATGAAAACGCTCCAGCGCCATGATGTGATCGGCGCATTTGACGGCGACACGCTGGCGGGCTTTATGGGCTGGCATGATGACGGCACCCTCGGGCTGCTGGAGGTCTACCCCGCCTACCGCCGCCGGGGACTTGCCTCCCTGCTGGAAGCACACATCGTAAATCTGGATCTCTCCCGGGGTTTCACCCCCTATGCCCAGATCTTTGAGGACAATCTCCCCTCGCTGGCATTGCAGACTTCGCTGGGCTGCCAGCGCTCCCGCGGGCCGGTCTACTGGCCCAAATCCTGAAAAAGAGGTTTCTGCCCATGGCTGAATTAGTATACGACAACACCGGCCGCCTTCTCTTCACCAAGGAGATGAAGGAGGAATACACCATCCTGATGCCCCAGATGCTGCCCATCCACTTCGGTATGTTCAAGAAAATGCTCCAGCTGGAGGGTTACCATGTGGAGCAGCTGAACAATCAGGGCCGCGCCGTGGTGGACGAGGGACTGAAATACGTCCACAACGACACCTGCTACCCCGCCCTGCTGGTCATCGGCCAGTTCATCGACGCCATCAAAAACGGCGGCTACGATCCCCATAAGGTGGCGCTGTTCATTACCCAGACCGGCGGCGGCTGCCGCGCCAGCAACTACATCCACCTGCTCCGCAAGGCCCTCAAGAAGGCTGGCATGGAGTACATCCCCGTCATCTCCGTCTCCTTCGGTCTGGAGAAAAACCCCGGCTTCTCCCTGACCATTCCGCTGATCCGCAAGCTGATCTACGCCATGATGTACGGCGACCTCATCATGAACGTGGCCAATCAGGTGCGCCCCTATGAGCTGAACGCCGGGGACACGGACAAGATGGTGGACTTCTGGTGCAATAAGCTCATTGACCGCTTTACCGCCGGCAAGGGCATGAGCCGCAAGCAGATGCGCGCCGCCTTTGACGAGATCTGCAACGACTTCAAGACCATCCCCTATGCTCCCGGCGAGAAGATCCGGGTCGGCGTGGTAGGTGAGATCTACGTCAAGTTCTCCGCCCTGGGCAACAACAATCTGGAGCAGTTCCTGCTCTCCGAGGGCGCGGAGCCCGTGGTGCCCGGTCTGACCGACTTCATGATCTTCAAGATCTACAACCGCGTGGTGGATGTGGATATCTACGGCGGCAGCCTGCTCAAGAAGAAGGTCTGCCAGTTCTTCATGGGCTACATTGAGAAGTGCCAGCACGATATGATCGACGCCCTGAAGGCCTCCGGCCGTTTCCGCGCCCCCGGCGACTTTGCCGACCTTCAGAGACTGGTCAAGGGCTATCTGGGCAACGGCTGCAAGATGGGCGAGGGCTGGCTGCTCACCGCCGAGATGCTGGAGCTCATCCACTCCGGCACCAACAACATCGTCTGTGCCCAGCCCTTCGGCTGTCTGCCCAACCACATTGTGGGCAAGGGCATGATCCGCGCCCTGAAGGACAACTACCCCAACTCCAACATCGTCGCCATCGACTACGATCCCTCCGCCACCGAGATCAACCAGGAGAACCGCATCAAGCTGATGCTGGCCAACGCCAAGGGGCTGGCCGCAAAGGCAGAAAAAGAGGAGCAGTCCGAGGCCGCTCACGCATAAATCAAATCATTTGCCGCCCCGTATGGATCATGCGGGGCGGTTTTGGCAGAAACGATTTTGCTCCGCAAAATGAAACTTTTTGGTCTCCCTCTTGCACAACGCCCCGTACTTCGCTATAATAAAGTCACTAAAATGAAAGCAGGTGTTTCCATGCCCCGTATTCCCATGACCACTCCCCTCGTGGAGATGGACGGCGACGAGATGACCCGCGTCCTGTGGCAGATCATCAAGGACGAGCTGATCCTTCCCTTCGTGGATCTCAAAACCGAATACTATGACCTCGGCCTCAAGCACCGGGACGAGACAAACGATCAAGTGACGGTGGACTCCGCCAATGCCACCAAGAAGTACGGCGTAGCCGTCAAGTGCGCCACCATCACTCCCAACGCCCAGCGGGTGGAGGAGTATGACCTCCACAAGATGTGGCCCTCCCCCAACGGCACCATCCGCGCCATGCTGGACGGCACCGTGTTCCGCGCCCCCATCGTGGTGAAGGGCATCGAACCCTGCGTGAAGAACTGGAAGAAGCCCATCACGCTGGCCCGCCACGCCTATGGCGACGTCTACAAGAACACCGAGATGATCATTCCCGGCCCCGGCAAGGTGGAGCTGGTCTATACCGCTGCCGACGGCACCGAGGAGCGCGCACTGGTACACGAGTTCAAGGGTCCCGGTGTAGCGCAGGGTATGCACAACCTGAACGCCTCTATCGAGAGCTTTGCCCGCAGCTGCTTCGAGTACGCGCTGGCCACCAAGCAGGATCTGTGGTTCGCCACCAAGGACACCATCTCCAAGAAGTACGACCACACCTTCAAGGACATCTTTGCCGAGATCTTCGAGGCCGAGTACAAGCAGAAGTTTGACGCCGCCGGCATCGAATACTTCTACACCCTGATCGACGACGCCGTGGCCCGGGTCATGAAGGCCGAGGGCGGCTTCATCTGGGCCTGCAAGAACTACGACGGCGATGTGATGAGCGACATGGTATCCTCCGCCTTCGGCTCCCTGGCCATGATGACCAGCGTGCTGGTCAGCCCCCACGGCTACTATGAGTACGAGGCCGCCCACGGCACCGTTCAGCGCCACTACTACAAGCACCTGAAGGGCGAGGAGACCTCCACCAACTCCGTGGCCACCATCTTCGCGTGGACGGGCGCTCTGCGCAAGCGCGGTGAGCTGGACAGCATCCCCGAGCTGATGGCCTTCGCCGACAAGCTGGAAAAGGCCACCCTGGACACCATCGCCCAGGGCAAAATGACCAAGGATCTGGCCCTCATCACCACCCTGCCGGACGTCACCGTTCTCAACAGCCGGGACTTCATTCTGGCCATCCGGGAGAATCTGGAGAAGTAAGAAATCTCATTATTGTGAGGGTGAAAAATCTTACGGCATAGATCTTTGACAAGCAGACCATTCCTGGTCAAAACCGGTGTTTTAAGATCCTTCGCTTCGCTCAGGATGACACACGCGCCATAAACCTGCCCCACCATGCCCCGCATGGTGGGGTCTTATTTTACCCTTTTCTCACTTCCAGCGTCAGGTTTTCCCCGGTTCCATCCACGCGCAGCGTATCGCCGTCGGTCAGCGCACCGGAGAGCAAAGCATCGGCGGCGGGCTCCTCCAGCTGGGTGCGCAGAAAGCGGCGCAGGGGACGGGCACCGTATTCGGCGCTGCCGCCCTGACGGCCCAGCACCGCCAGCGCACTCTCCCGCACCTCCAGCTTCACGCCCTTCCATTCCAGCCGGTCCGCAAGACTTTGCAGCATTTTTTCGCCGATCTTCCGGATCTCGCCCTCGCCCAGCGGGGTGAAGCAGATTACCTCGTCCAGCCGATTCAGGAACTCCGGCCGGAAGGTCTGTTTCAGCGCAGAACGCACCGCGCGCTCATACTCCGCCCCGGCCCGCCGGTCGCCAAAGCCCAGCGGATGTCCGGAGAGGGTGTCCGCCCCCAGGTTGGAGGTCAGAATGACCACCGCATTGCGGAAATCTGCCTTCTGTCCCAGCGCGTCCGTCAGGGCGCCGTCCTCCAGAATTTGCAGTAGCAGGTTCCACACCTGCCCGTTGGCCTTCTCGATCTCATCAAACAGCACCACGGAATAGGGGTGCTTTCGGATCTGCTCCGTCAGCTGGCCGCCCTCCTCGTGACCCACATAGCCTGGTGGCGAACCGATGAGCCGGGAGACGCTGTGCCCTTCGGAGAACTCCGACATATCCAACCGGATCAGGGCGTGTTCACTGCCGAAGAGGGCCTCCGCCAGCGCCCGGCTCAACTCCGTCTTGCCCACGCCGGAGGGCCCCGCAAACAGGAACGCTCCAACCGGCCGTCCCTCCTCCTGGAGCCCCGCCCTGCTCCGCCGCAGGGAGCGGGCCAGCGCCGCGACTCCCGCGCTCTGGCCCACCACCCGCCGGTGGAGCTTTTCCTCCAGCGCAATGAGGCGCCGACTCTCGTCCGCCGTCAGTTCACCGGCCGGAATGCCCGTCCAAACGGACAGTACCGCGCTGACGTCCGACGGCTCCACCCGGAGCTGCTGCACCTCCTCCGCACGGGACCAGCGCCGTTTTTCCCTCTGCCACCGATTCAGCAGAGTCTGCTCCTGATCCCGGAGCGCTGCGGCCTGCTCGAACTGCTCCTGCTCCACCGCCTGCCGAAGCGCCGTCTCAGCGGCGTGGTGCTCCTCCTCCATGCGCCGCAGCTCCGGCGGCTCCTGCCGCCCCCGGATGCGTACCCGGGCGGCGGCTTCGTCCATCAGGTCGATGGCCTTGTCGGGCAGGTAGCGGTCGGGCAGGTAGCGCTCCGACAGCCGCACCGCCTCGCAGAGGGCTTCGTCCGTAATGAGCAGGCCGTGGTGGCGTTCATAGCGGGGGCGCAGAGCCTTCAGAATGCCCAGCGCCTGCTCCGGCGTGGGCGGCTCCACCTGCACCGGCTGGAACCGCCGCTCCAGCGCCGGATCCTTGCAGATATAGCGGCGGTACTCCTCCCGGGTCGTGGCGCCGATGATCTGGATCTCGCCCCGGCCCAGTGCGGGCTTCAGAATATTGGCCGCGTCGATGGCTCCCTCCGCACTGCCCGCGCCCACCAGCGTGTGCAGCTCGTCCAGAAAGAGCACAACATCCCCCAGCTTTTTGATCTCCTTTAAAATTTTCCGAAGCCGCTCCTCAAACTCGCCCCGGTACTTTGTGCCCGCCACCACCGAAGACAGATCCAACGACAACAGCCGCACGTTTTTCAGCGGCGTCGGCACCGCCCCGGCGGCAATGCGCTGAGCCAGCGCCTCGGCCAGCGCGGTCTTACCCACGCCGGGTTCTCCCAGCAGCACCGGATTGTTCTTCGTACGGCGGCACAGGATTTCTGTGATGCGCTCCAGCTCCGTATCCCGTCCGGTCACGGGATCCAGCTCTCCCGCAGCGGCCCGGCGGGTCAAATCCTGCGAAAACTGCTCCATGAGCCTGCTCTCCCGGCTGGGCTCGCTCTCCCTCCCCCGGGGGCGGAAGGGCATGGAGGTACCACCCTCTCCGAGAGAGGCCACAGCCTGACGATAGAGCGTCGGCCCATCCATGCCCAGCCCGGACAGCACCCGGGCGGCCATGCAGTCCCCCTCTCCCAGCACCCCCAGCAGGAGGTGCTCCGGCTCTACGCCGGGGCGGCCCCGGCCAAGGGCCTCCATCGCCGCACGGCCGATACACCGCCGACAGGCGGGCGTCAACCCCTGACAAGGGGCCTTTTCAGGACTGCCCCGCCCGACCAGCAGGACAAGGGCGGACTCCACTGCCTGATCGGTCAGCCCCGCCCCGATCAGAATGCGCTGCGCCATGCCGCCCTCCGGCGTGCTGAGCGCGAGCAGCAGATGCTCACTGCCCACATAGCCGTGCCCCAGCCGGGCCGACAGCCGCCGGGCCTGACACACCAGCGCCCGCGCCGGGCGCGTCAATTCTGTCTCCGCCATAGTTGTCCCGCCTCTCCATCCTTGTTTAATCCAGTCTCTCCACCTTTTCCGCCGCCTAAACAAAAAAGCCGATGCCCTTTTCATGGGCATCGGCTTGGAAGCAGGCGCTTTCATCAATGGCAGTTTCACAGAATTCCGCCCACCGCAGTTGGCGGAACAAATTGCAATCTTTTTCTCTTTTCAAGGGCCAAAGGCCCTTGAAAAGAAGAAAAAACCGGCACCCCAAAGGGGTGCCGGTCAAAAAGGCTATTCCGAAAAGACAGATTAGTCGAAGGAGTACCAGTCGGGCTCGTTGGAGTGCTCGAACACATAGGGGTTCTCGATCTCGCCAGCGCGGACCTTCTCCCACCAGGCGCCAGCCTTAGCGGGCATGGAACGCCAGGACTCAGCGGTCTGGGGCTCCATCATGTCCTGAGTGGCATAACGCCAGTCGTTGACGCGGGAGATGTACTTCTCATCCTGCTGAGCGGAGTTCTCGTCGCCCAGATCGCCGGCGGCGACACGCAGCAGGGAACCATACTGCTCGGAGACGGTGTGCAGCTTCAGGTCCTCGACCAGCAGTTTCTTCAGAGGACGCTTGGCCAGGTTGGACATGATGGTGCGGTTCTCATAAGGCATGGTCTTCCACATACGGGCGATCTCCCAGGCACGCTCGACGACGTGACCCTTGGCGACGACCTCGCTGACCAGACCCCAGTCCAGCATCTGCTGAGCGTTGACCTGACGGGTGGTCATCATGTAGTAGTTGCCGCGCTTGGTGCCCAGATAGTGCTGGAACATCAGGCCCATGCCGTCGCCGGGAACCAGGCCGCCCTGAGCATGGGGAACCTCGATACGGCAGTCGTCAGAGACCAGGGTGACATCGCACAGGAAAGCGGAATCCCAGTGGAAGCCGGGGCCGGACATAGCGCCGATGGTGGGCACGTCGATGTCGAACACCATGTTCTTGATCAGGTTGGTGTCGTCGAAATACTGATGCTGGAAACGCTGAGTGGGCAGCTCGGAATAGGTCTCCCAGCCGTTGGCGTCGGACTCGATCATCCAGTTGTCACCGATGTGGGTGAAGATGATGATCTCGTTCTTGAAGTCCAGAGACAGGACGCGGGTCAGCTGAGAGCAGGCACGATGGGACATGCCGGAATGATGCATGGGGCCGTCGTTGGTCTTCCAGGTGACCTGCACGATGCCATCCTCGCGCTTCAGGTCGGCAAACGCCTTGAACCACTCTTTGTACTCGTCAAACTCGGGGAGCTTGACATAATCAGCCAAAGGCTTATTCATGGTAATCTTCCTCCTAAAATGTATTGATACTTTCCCTTACCTCCGCCCAATGCGGAAGTCTTGTTTCTGAGCGGGTCACAGACCCTCTCAAGCTATTTTATTATAACGGGATGCTACTGCAATGTCAACCAGATTCCACACAAAACTTCGGGGTCAGGTTGGTAAAAACAACAAACGTCCTCGAAATAACATCCGCCTTTCCGCGCTCACCTGCGCCCTTTTCAGGCGCAGCCAAGTTCCCAAAATCCGGCTTCGCTCCGCCGCATTGACATTCAAGCCGTGCGAACCTTGACAAGGCGCGCTGAAAAGGCTACAATTCGGTCAAATCTCTATGATTTGCAAACTGCTTCCGAGAGAAGGTATCTCTGAATGAATGAAAATTTTTACGCTGCGCTGAAGAGCGTCTCCCCCTACCGCACGCTGCTGGATGAGCAGGCCGGAACCAGCCTGGTGGGCCTGTTCGGCGCGTTGGAACGGGGGGAAGGCGAGCAGGCGATGGATCAGTACACCGCCCTGTTTGAGCAGATCACCGCCGCCGGATGGGACAGTCTGGGCGACTGGTTCCTGGAGCGGATGCGCTACGGCGTCGGCCCCTTTGCCGAGGCTGCGGCCCGGGGCGAGGAGAGCGAAGCCCTGGCCAGAGCCGCCGCGCATGACATCGACGTATTCCGCCGCATCGCTCTGCTGCCCTGCAAGGAGCTGAAGAACGCCATTGCCGCCTGCCTGCCGGAGAGCTGGGGCGAGGCCGTCCACTCCCTGCCCGAGTGGCAGAGCCGGGCGGAGTTCGACTTCAACAGCGTGCGCCAGTTCTACCGGGTCAACGGCGTGGGGATGTTCGCCCGCTACCGGGCGTTCACCTGGAACCGCAGCCGGCTCCTGCCGGTGGAGCACCCGGACTTTGTGCCAGAGGAGGAGCTGTGGGGCTACCGGCTCCAGCGGGACAAGGTCGTGGCCAACACCCGGCGGCTGATTGAGGGCAAAAGCGTCAACAACGTCCTGCTCTTCGGCGACCCGGGCACCGGCAAGTCCGCCACGGTCAAGGCCCTGCTGGGTATGCCCGGCTTTGAGAACCTGCGCCTCATTGAGGTACACAAGGCCGACCTGGGCGATCTGGGCGAGCTCATCCGTATGCTGGCCCACCGTCCCCAGAAGTTCATCCTGTTCATCGACGATCTGGCCTTTGACAAGGACGATCTGACCTACTCCGTGCTGAAGTCCGTGCTGGAGGGCGGTCTGGAGCCCCGGCCCGCCAATGTGGCGGTGTATGCCACCTCCAACCGGCGCAATCTGGTGAAGCAGAACTTCTCCGACCGCAACGGCGACGAGGTGGACAACAAGGAGACCATTCAGGAAAAGACCAGCCTTGCCGAGCGCTTCGGCCTGCGCATTCCCTACACGGCGCTGAACCGCAACCAGTTCCTCGACATGGTGGAGGAGCTGGCCGCCGTCAAGGGCATCGAATGCGACCGGGAGGTGCTCCGGACCGAGGCCGTCAAGTGGGAGATGCGCCATCCCAACCGCACCCCCCGGGTGGCACTCCAGTTCCTGGCCAGCCTGCAAAAATAAGCACAAACGCCAAAATGGCCCTGTGGAGTTTTCCACAGGGCCATTCTTGTCCTTTATATGTATATGTTATTTTGAGGCACCTTTCTCCCCCAGCAGATCCTTTTTTGCCCACGTGCCGATGCGGTAGCGGGCGACATAGATGATCAGGCGGCACACCCAGTCGGTGAACCAGCCGATCCATACGCCGATCAGGCCAAAGCCCAGCGCCCGGCACAGCAGGGCGCTCAGGCCAACCCGGAACACCCACATGGACACGGCGGACACCAGCGCGGTGAAGCTCACGTCGCCGGCGGCGCGGAGGGTGTTGGGCAGGGTGAAGGCGGGCACCCAGAACAGCAGCTTCATCACGGTGATGAGCAGCAGCATACGGAAGGTCAGCTCCGCCGCCGGGGCGCTCAGGCCGGACAGGCGGCAGATCGACGGGGTGAGCACGAGGAAGAACAGGCTGGTGCCCAGCACGACGCACCAGGAGATGACGCAGTGCTTGCGGGTATAGCGCCGGGCCTCATCCGGACGCCCCGCGCCCATGCACTGGCCCGCCACGGTGAGCAGACCCAGCCCCACCGCCACACCGGGGGTGGACTGGATCACATCCAGCGTGTTGATCATGGCCTGCGCGGCAATGGCGGTGGTGCCCAGCGTGGCAACGGTGGACTGCACCAGCAGCTTGCCCAGCTGGAACAGGCCGTTCTCGATGCCGGTGGGAATGGCCACCTTGCAGATGATCTTCATCAGCGCGCCGTCCGGCCGGATGGCGCGGTAATCGCGCACAGGGATGGGCAGCTTGGGGTTTCTCTGGCAGATCACCAGAAACAGGGCGGTGAACACCCGGCACACCAGCGTGGAAAGTCCCGCGCCCATGGCGCCCAGGCCGAAGCCGAAGATCAGCAGGGCGTTGCCGCCGATGTTGACGCCGTTGGCCAGCGCGGTGACGATCATGGGCAGGCGCGCATTGCCCCCCGCCCGGAACTGGGCGGCGCTGGTCTCGGACAGGGCAAGGAAGGGATAGCTGAAGGCGGTGACGAGGAAATAGTCCTGCGCCTGGGACATGACCGCGTCCTCCACCTGGCCGAAGATGAGCTTCAGCAGCCCGGTGCGGAACACAAGGCACACGGCACACAGCACAACGGACAGCCCCAGCGCCACCAGATAGACCTGCTCCGCCGCCCGGATGGCGTGCTGACGATCCTTCCGCCCCAGGTATTGGGAGCAGATGATGGTGCCGCCGGCAGACAGGGCGCTGATAAGGTAGAGCACCAGCGTATTGATGGTATTCACGCAGGAGACGGCAGAAATGGCCGCATCGCCCACCCGGGTCACCATGATGGTGTCCACCACGCCCATCAGGCAGGCCAGCAGCTGCTCAAAGATCAGCGGGATCAGCAGCCGCCGGAGATCACGATTGGAAAACAAGGAAAACGCTCCTTTCGGGAGAGAGATTTTCTCTGCCTATCTTACAGCGGCGCGGCGGAGAAAGACAAGGGCAAAATAGACAAAAAGAAGCTTTGGGGTGAGTATTGCACATACAAACCCCCGCCGACGCTCTGCTGCGGAGCATCGGCGGGGGTATTTTGCTTTATTCCGTTTTCTCCGGCATGGCCTCCATAGTCTGCTCAGCCAGCGGCAGGCTGAGTTCGGCTTTGAAGAGATCGCCGTCTACGGTGAGGGAGAGCTTGCCGTGCATCAGCACCGCAAGGCTCTGGGCGATGGAGAGGCCAAGGCCGCTGCCCTCGGTGTTGCGGGAGGCGTCCCCCCGGACAAAGCGTCGCAGCAGCTCATCGGCGCTGACGTTGAGCCGATCCCGGGAGATGTTCTTCACCGAAATGACCGCCGCGCCGTCCAGCACGCTGGCGTCGATATAGACCCGGGTGCCGGGCAGGGCATACTTGCGCACATTGCTGAGCAGGTTGTCGATGATGCGCCACAGGTAGCGCCCGTCGCCCATGGCGATGATGGGCTCCTCCGGGGACTGCACCACCGGGCTGATCCCCGCCTGCCGGAGCCGATCCTCATATTCGCCGGTGACCTGCACCAGCAGCTCGCCCAGATCCACGGGTCCCAGCTCCACCTTCAGGTTGCCGGTGGACGCCTTGGATGCCTCCACCAGATCCTCCGTCAGCTTTTTGAGCCGGTTGGACTGTCGCTGGAGCACCTCCACATAGGCCCGGGCGTCCTCGCTCAGATCCAGCTTGCTCAGCAGATCGACATAGTTCACGATGCTGGTCAGCGGAGTCTTTAGGTCGTGGGAGACATTGGTGATGAGCTCCGTGCGGAAGCGCTCCGACTTGACCTTCTCCTCCACGGCTACGGAGATACCGTCGCCGATATGGTTCAGATCCTCGCCGTGGCGGCGGTAGTCGCCGAACAGCTTGCCGGTGTCCACGCGGTACTCCATATTGCCGTCGGCCAGCTCCTTACCGGCCAGCTGGAGTCTTTTCATGTTGACCGCGCCGCCGATGATCGTAAGGCCGAAGAGCACATTCACCGCGATCAGGAACACCGGGTTGCCGTCCCAATAGAAGGGGTACAGGCTCAGCACCTCCAGCCCCACAAACACCGTGCCCAGCAGCAGCGTTTTCCACATGATGGACAGATGGGTCAGGAAATAGCCCAGCTGTCGCAGCGGATGGTGGAACAGAGCGCCGACGCCGTTCCACGCCAGATAGACAAGGCTGTTTTTCCACCATCCCGGCGTCTTGCTCCGGGCGGCGATGGACACGGAAGCGGCCATAAACAGGACGCTCTCCCCCGCCGCCACCACCGCAATGCCGACAATCGAAGAGCCCCGGAACGGAGCGCTGCCGACAAACTGGCCTGTCCACGACCCCAGCAGCCCCACCATCAGCGCCAGCGCTCCGCAGAGCAGCAGGTATACATCCCACGGAATGTGATCCACAAAGCGCAGCGTTATCTCGTCCGTTCCCTTCCGCCGTCCTGCGGCGTACAGCAGAAAGACATAGAGCACCAGAAACAGCACCGCGCCCCCCGCCGCTCCGGCCACCGCCTGATAGCGCAGACCATACACCGTCTCGGCGTAGTGGTCAAGCACATAATAATCGTCCACCACCGCGTCCGCGTCATTGATGTTCTTGCGCACATAGCCGGTGATCATCACATGGCGCAGCTTGCTACCAGCGGTGTCCGTACCTTCGGCCGCCGCTCCGGCATCGGCGGATGCACCGTCATTCACTGCGGTTTCAGAAGTCGGCTCCACGCTTCCGGAGGCGGTAAAGGACGGGTCATAGTCGGCGGACTCCAGTGCGGACTCCAGTATCTCAGTGCCGTTGGCAGAATAGTAGGATTGACTGGTGGACTCGTAATACTCGTCCACGCTGTTGTAGTCATAGTAGTCCGCCGGACCGATATAGGTATCCAGCCGGGCGGAGAAGCTGTACTCATCGGTGTAATTGGACAGTAGGATCTCCTGGGTGTCCATGTCCTCCACCGTAAAGAAGAAATTGCTGCTCTGGGGGGCAAAGCGGTTGGCGTACCCGCTGCACTGCTCCGACGCCCAGTCCTCCTCCACCAGGGACAGCGAGCAGAACTCCACCACCTCCTGCAAATCCTCATTGATGCGCTCGCCATAGATCCGGTTGCGGAAGGAGTTCAGCGTGATGCCGGTGCTGTACCCGTTGTAGCTGGTGGCATAGTACACCGTGCCGAAGCCCAGTACGCTGACGCACACGCTGACGGCGGCCAGCACGGCGGCCAAAAATTTTACCACACTGCTGCGTGCAGGATTCATCCGTTGTCAGCCTCCATTTTATAGCCGTGACCCCACAGCACCTTCAGATAGCGGGGGTTGGCCGGGTCGATCTCCAGCTTTTCCCGCAGATGGCGGATATGCACCGCCACAGTGGCGTTGGCGCCGTAGGGCGCGTCATTCCAGACCGCCTGATAGATCTCGTCCGAGGAGAACACCTTGCCCGGGGTCTCCATGAGCAGGCGCAGAATGCTGTACTCCAGCGGCGTCAGGGAGACCGGCTCCCCATCCAGCGTGACGGCCTTGCTCTCGTCGTTGAGTTCAATGTCGCCCACCCGCATAATGGCGCCGTTCTGGGCCGCCGCGCCGCCCAGCTGGATATAGCGGCGCAGATGGCTGCGCACCCGGGCGCACAGCTCCACCGGGTTGAAGGGCTTGGTGATATAGTCGTCCGCGCCGATGTTCAGCCCGAGGATCTTGTCGGTGTCCTCGCTCTTGGCGGAGAGAAACAGCACCGGCACGTTGCTCGTCTCCCGGATCTTCGCCACGGCGCTCAGGCCATCCATCTCGGGCATCATGATGTCCATCAGCACCAGATCGACCCGCTCCCGGGCCATCAGCTCCAGCGCCTGCACGCCGGAATAGGCCTCCAGCACCCGGTAGCCCTCTCCATTTAAATAAATGCGGATGGCGGAGACGATGTCCCGCTCATCATCGCAGACCAGAATTGTATTCATTTCAGATCCCCCCTGAATTTACACCTATATATTACCACAGGTTTTTTTAAGATGGCAGAGGAGATTAGTTTAAAATGTGATAAAGATGTACAAACCCCCGGCAGCCGCGGAATGTTCCGCAGCCGCCGGGGGAAGATCATTTTGTTGGATTCAGTCCTTGATGGCTTTGACCCTGTCGAACTCGTCGACGATCTCCTGCTCCGGAGCAGGGGTGAGCAGGCTGACCACCACGATGAGGATCAGGCTGGTCAGGAAGGCGGGGAGCAGCTCATAGATGCCCCAGACGCCGCCCATGGGCTTGATGCCAAACTTCCAGACGAACACCATGACGCCGCCGCCGATCATGCCGGCCAGCGCACCCCAGCGGTTGGCCCGCCGCCAGAACAGGGCGCACAGCACCACCGCACCGAAGGCGCCGCCGAAGCCGGCCCACGCAAAGGAGACGATCTGGAACACGGAGGAGTCGGGATCCCGGGCCATGATGACGCCAATGACGGAGATGACGATCAAGGTGATGCGGGCGATGAGCATGCTGCCTTTTTCGCTCACCTTCAGGCCAAACACGCCCTTGATGATATTCTCGGACACGGAGGAGGAGGCCGCCAGCATCTGGCTGTCGCAGGTGGACATGGTGCAGGCCAGAATACCGGCCATGACCACGCCGGCCAGCAAAGCGGGCAGGATGCCGAAGGAGGAGAGCTTGGTGGCCATGGCGATCAGAATGCGCTCAGAGTCGGCCACGCCCTCCAGATTGCCTGCGTGCACCATCGTGAGACCCAGCACACCGATCAGGATGGCAATGAACATGGCGATGACCACCCAGATGGAACCCACGCGGCGGCTCACCTTCAGCTTCTTCGGATCCTGAATGCCCATGAAGCGGAGCAGAATGTGGGGCATTCCAAAGTAACCGAGGCCCCACGCCAGCGTGGACGCAATGGACAGCGGACCGCCGTAGGACACGGCGGACTGGGTCTCCCCGTCAAACAGGTGGGTCAGGGACAGGTAGCCGGGTATGCCGGAGGCAAAGTCATACGCCTGACTCACGCCGCCACTCATGCTGATGCCGAAGACCAGCATAAAGATCAACGCGGCAGTCATGACGATGGACTGGACAAAGTCGGTCGTAGAAGCGGCAAGGAAGCCTCCCATAGCGGTATAGGCCACAATGACGGCGGCGGAGACGATCATAGCCGTCATGTAATTGACACCAAACAGGCTGGAGAACAGCTTGCCGCAGG
>ERZ506753.1331-NODE-1331-length-15481-cov-4.014586_pt1 | contig 15481 bp, 9 predicted proteins | sample MGYA00513044_ERZ506753 | MGnify/ENA metagenome assembly ERZ506753 | reverse complement strand
CAGTTGGCTCAGATTTATCCTGCGTATAATATATTGTTGAAGAAGAGCTTTCTGTAAATTGCAGCTTAACCTCATCATCATAAGTTCCTGCTTCAACCGATGGTTTAGGATTCTCAACAACATAATCCGAAAGATACTTATAACCTTCTTTGTTTTTATACGACTTTATCAGTGTATTAAGTGCATTGCCATCCTTTTTTTGTTCATATATAGATGCAAGCTCCTGTATTGACTTCTGATTATTCTCATCATAAGACAGAATATCTTTAAGTGTTTCTATCTGCTTATCTGTATTATTCTCTTTTTTATAGCACTCATATAATGTATACTTAAGATCTGTGTTTTTCTTACCTTCATTGAGCTTAGCTGCCTTTGAAAGATACTTCACAGCCGAATCATAATCATTATTCTTATAGCTTTCCATACCTTTTTCATAATTATATTTATATGATTCTTTACTTCTGTTATGAATAACTACACCGGTAATAATACCTATAAGTACCAGAAGTGCCGCTATACCGCATGAAACTCCTATTATGATTTTCTTCTTTTTATCATCACTGGCAGTTCCACCAGCCACATGTTTATCTGAATCAGCATGCTTATCTGAATCAACATCTGAATCTGAATCAATATCAGAACTAACATCTGAATTAACATCCAAATTAACACCAGAATCTGAATTCTTAACCGGGATATTTCTAATATTATCTCTCACTTCATCAACGTTATATACACCTGTTTTCTGAACATCATCTTCAGATTTCGTGAGCATATCTGTTGTAACTTTAGGTATAACCTTAGTCTTACCCATCTCAATGTCTGTATCTTGTGAATCTTTTGCAGCTGTGTTTTCTGCAGATGACTCTTTCTGATTATCAACAAATGCTTTAGCGACACTGGTTTCTTCTTCTACAAGTCTTTCCAATGATTTCACTAACTCATCATCCAATTCATCTTTATTATCAATTCCCATATAGACATTCCCATCCTTTATATTTTAACGTATAAATTCTAACATATTGATATTCAATAATCAATAAATTAAAAAACTAAACTTGCAAAGTTTTGCAGCCTTTATTTTATTTTCTTTATTTTTATTATTTTTATTATTCTTTCATAAATTGTACATACTTTGCACACAAATATTGAATATACTAATAATCAGATAGTAAGTTAATTCTTTCTATCTCCCCCTCATATTAAAATAAAGAAACAGCTGTCAGCTTATTGGTTGGCAGCTGTTTCTTTATCTTTATGTATAAATATTTATACAATCTAATGACTGCTTAGTAATAAAGCTATCCAGACACATCAGTTATATCAGTTATATATAACAGCTGTCTATACAAAAAAGCAACAGCCATATTTATTATAGCTGCTGCTTTTTGTTTATTTATTATCTTATATTAGTAACTGTAACCACACATCTTAAAGTCTTATTATTAACTGTAGCTGTAACAGTTGCTGTACCTGCTCTTCTACCTATAACTTCTCCAGAAGAAGATACTGTACACACTCTTGGATTACTGCTTCTCCATGTGATTTTATCTTCTGTACCTATAACATCAAGATTATATCTGTCATACTGTTCAATTCTTATATTAGATGTACTCATTGCAAGTGAATGGACTGTACAAGAAGCCTCAACACCGCTGTTATTACTTATTACAAACACGTCTGCTGTACCAGGTCCAACTGTAGTTATGACTCCATCCTGATCAACCTGAACAATTCCTGTATCTGTCGAATACCACTCATATGAATCATTATTAACAACTGGTCTGACTATAACTGATAGCTGTCTTGCTCTTCCTGTTAACATGTATATTTCCTTAGAGTTGATCCTGAGTGATGATATATTAACAACTGGTGTTACATATACCCAGCATGTTCCTGTAATATTGTTACCATCCTGTGATGTAGCTGTTACCTTACACTTACCAGTGCCAACTGCAAATATCTCTCCTGATTCATCTACCACTGCTACAGATTCATTAGATGATTTCCATGTTACATCTTTAATCGTAGCTTCATCAGGTGTAATCACCGCTGTCGCCCTTACTGAATCACCAATAAGAAGTCTTACTGTATCTGGTTCAACATATAAACCTGTTACAGGATTAATAACCCTTACTATGCAGGAAGCACTTACTCCACTTCCATCAACCGCTGTAGCTGTGATAACTGCACTTCCAACGCCATTGGCACTTATATTGCCTTCCTGGTCAACATAACATACATCATTATTTGATGATGACCATGTTACATTTTTGTTTGTTGCTGTATCTGAACCAACTTTAGCTATAAGCGTTCCTGTTGCACCAATGTTCATCAGCTTATCAGTTTCACTAAGTTCAATAGTTGAAACATATTCTTTAACATCTATAGTACATGCCGCTGTAAGCTTATTGACCTCTGTAGTGACCTCTATAACACATGAACCACCCTTAAGAGCTGTAACAACACCGTTCTCGTCTACCGATGCAACCTCAGGGTCACTTGACATATAAGTTACGTTCTTATTCTCAGCATCATATGGTTCAACGGTAGGAATAATTGCATATTTAGCTCCAACCCACAGCTGCTGATAATCAGAATTAAGCTTAATACCTGTTACAGGCTGTGTTACTGTAACAACACAGAATGCTGTAAGTCCGGTATCTACATTAGTTGCGATAATAGATGTTGTACCTGCTCCTACTGCAGTAACCTTACCATCACTTTCAACCTTACATACCTTCTCATCACGGCTTTCCCATGTAACTATCTTGTTATCTGCATTCTCAGGAAGACAAGTTGCATTCAGCCAGAATACCTGTCCCTGTCTTACTGTTATATCTGTTGTATTAAGAACCACCTGAGTTACAGGCTGTTTAACATATATGTTACACATCGCTGTAAAGTTACCATCAAGTGATTTACAAAGAATAGTACAGCTTCCTGTTCCAACTGCCTCAACAAGACCATTAGAGTCAACTATACATACATTCGTATTGGAAGATTCCCATAAAACTGTTCTATCTGATGCTGTTACTGGTAACACCTCAGCAGTTATTCTTAATCTTCCACCTATACTCATTATTTCATCAGTATAATCAAGCTTTATAGTTTCTACTGGTATATTAATAATAAAATTACAGGTTGCTATAAATGCACCATCAGTTGTCTTACATACAATAGTACAATATCCTGGCTTTACAAACTTAACAAGACCATTATCATCTACTGTTGCAACAGATGTATCAGAAGATGTCCATGTGACATTTCTGTTAACGCCTTCACCTGATGGCAATATAGTTGCTACAAGCTGATACTGTCCGAGTGCCATGGATGCCCTGACTGTTGTTTCATTAAGCTGGATTCCAGTAACCGGTTCTCTTACATATACTTCACAGGTTGCTACCTTAAGCCCATCTTCTGAAATAACTGTGATAGTTGTAGAGCCACCCGATATACCATTTATGGTAGCTGTATAGCTATCACCTTCAACAGTTGCTATATCTGGATTAGATGAAGACCATAATACCTTGTTGTTAGTTGGTCCTGCCGGATTAAATATAACCTGTACAGTTTCAGATGAACCTCTGTCTATCTGTACACTTGATGGGTTAATACTAATCTCTCCAACAGGTGTTGTTATATATACAACACAAGTAGCCTTCTTTATAACACCATTAATATTCTGTGAAACGGTAACATGTGCTATACCTGGTGCCACGCCCTTTATATCAAACGACTTACCATCATCAGACTGTTTAACTTCAATAAGTGTGTCTGTAGGAACTACCCCGGCAGCATCTGGCTGGTTAGTAACCGTATATGTAATATCTTTTTTATCTGGTGAATTAGTAACAAGTGCTTCAAGAGTCTTTGTTTCTCCTATGTTAACACTCATTGATGTAAGACTGATTCCAAAACCATCTATAACTGTAATATCATATGTGATCTGGTTTTTCTGCTTATATACAGTAGATAACTCATCTTCTACTCTTTGTGCAATTATAGTTGCATGTCCTGCACCTGTAGCAGTAACAAGTCCTGTTGTCTGATCTACCTGTACAACACTGTTATCTGTTGTTGACCATGTTATTTCAGTTGGATTAGCTGTTGTTTTTAACTGAATTGTATCACCAACATTCATGTTGCTCACATCTTTACCAAGCTTTTTAAATGGAACGATAACATTAACCTCATCATGGTTAGCCCATGTCATGTTTCCGTTCATATCAAGTGCACCTACACCTGCGTAAGCCTTTGCAACACCTGCATATATTCCTTTAACGCTGCCATCTTTTTTATATGTCATTATATCTGTATTATCCGAAATATATGTAACACCAGAAGTAGCTGGATATTTTACATTTGATGGTATCTGCTCATCTGTAAACTCTTCAAAATCCTTAGTTGATAAGACAAAATACTTTGTGCCATCTGCAAGCTTCTGCACTGAATTGCCCTGTTCGTTTGCTTTGCCTTCTGTATATTCAACCTTTGAAACAATAGAATATTTTGCTGTAAGCTGCGAAATACCATCTCCATCTGCTGTTCTTACAGTAAGATTAGTTTTTCCGCCTCCGACAATCTTAAGTGTTACCTTTGATGCATCAGATGAAACCTTTTCAACAATGCCATCCTTTAACAGATTGCCTGTCTTATCATTATCTGTTTCAACAAAAAGCTTATTAGTTTCACATGTGTTAGACGAAATCTCTATAATATCGCCCACATGATATTCATTCTTCTGCTCATCTGTAAGCTCTACTCCGTTACGTGTTGCTTTAAATTTAACACTCAATGGTACTATCACATCAACCGAATCACTTCCAAGAGCTTGCTGATATGTAATGCTTCCATCAGGACCATATATCTTCGTATAATATGTTGCAGTCAATGTTGCCTTACCTGCTTTATAAGCACGGATAAGTGGTGATTTAACACCATCAGCTGTATCTGCTGGTTTAACTCCTGCACTGTCACTTACTATAAACTTGACTACATTGGAATCTGATACAGTCCATTTAAGATTTCTCTCTGTAGGCTTGTAGTTATCAGGCGAATCCTGTCCAACTATGTTGTTTTCATCTCTTCCTGTCATATCTGCTACAACATCATTGCTATCCTCTCCTGGATTAAGAATGGTCTTATAGCTTTTTACTGTAACCGTTACGCTCGAATCAGCATTTGCAAATACCATATATCCGCTGAATGCCCCTAAAACTACAAGTACTGATAACAATATCTTCCACTGTACCCTAAGCCTTCTAAATTTTTTAATACCACTCATATGTATGCCTCATTTCATTAATATATAATATATCATAATTATTTACACATTATAGTTTTATTTAATTCTACATTATTTTCCAAAAATTATCAACAAGTATATCGTCATATTCCAACAAAATTTCAGCAGATTTTCTTTATTTTTATATATTTTTTCAATATAATGATATAAGTGCCAAAAATATAAAAAGACTTTTTCTGCCTTCAGAAAAAGACGTTTTTACTTGAGACACGCTAAACACCGAATAAAAAGGAGTATTAATATGATCTCTGTAAGTATGTGTATGATTGTTAAAAACGAACAGTCTATATTAAAAAGATGTCTTGACTCATATTCCGGTATTTATGATGAGCTGATTATTGTAGATACCGGCTCAACGGACAACACTAAAGAAATCGCAGCACAATACACTGATAAGGTATATGACTTTGCATGGTGTGATGATTTTGCTGCAGCAAGAAATTTTGCTTTTTCAAAAGCCAGCTGCGACTATATATTAAGCGTTGATGCAGATGAAGAGCTAGATTTTCATAATAACACTGCCCTACGCAGCCTCAAAGAAGCTATTCTGTCTGAAATTGACATTGTACAGATGTACTACGTTAACGAATCGGATTTCAATTCTGTATACAATGTCCACAAAGAATTGCGTCCAAAGCTTTTCAGACGAATACGGACATTCAACTGGATTTCGCCTATACATGAAACCATTCGTGTAAACCCTGTAATATACGACAGCGATATTGAAATCATGCACAAACCAACGAGCGATCACAGCAAAAGGGATTTTTCCATATATTTTAAGGCACTGGACAAAGGTATTGTTTTAGAAGATTACGTTGTCACAATGCTTTGCAAGGAACTTTTTATATCAGGAGAAGCTTCTGATTTCATATCATTTAAAAATGCTTTTGAAAATATATTTCCTTATGAAAACAGAAGTGAAAACACTTTGGAGGATATTAATTGTATACTTGCACGCATATACAATATCACAGGTGAACAGGATAAATTCTTCAAAATCGCCTTGAAGTCTGTGGCAGATAATCCTTCATCTGAAATGTGCTACACGCTCGGTCTTTATTATTTTGCCCACAAGGATTACAACGAGGCTGCCATATGGCTTTATAATGCTGCATTTGAAACAAAAAGTATTCTTGATATATCAAGCAGTGGAAAAAAGCCTCTTTATCTTCTTAGCGAATGTTATAAGCTGCTTTCAGAACAATGTGAAGATGATTATGAAAAAATCCAATACGTAGAAATGTCAAATGATTATAAATCTCAGGCAGATAGCTGGTGTATGCCTGAATTATAATCTTTATTGTTCTTTATTGTATTTTATTCTACAGAATATTGCATTTTTCCTTAAAACTTTGACTAAACTTATGGATTAAATCTTATTTATATGCTAAAATACATAAGTAATAAAATATTTTGGAGGTATCTAAAAAAATGAAATTAAATTTAAGACCAGCTGAAGAGTGTACATTTGACGCTGTATCATTAGGTGAAGTTATGCTTCGTCTTGATCCAGGTGAAGGAAGAATCCGTACAGCAAGAAGCTTTAGAGCATGGGAAGGTGGCGGAGAATATAACGTTATCCGTGGTCTTCACAAGTGTTTCGGTATGAGAACTGCTGTTATTACAGCTTTCGCTGATAACGAAGTAGGTCTTCTTATGAAGGATTTCATCGAACAGGGTGGCGTTGATACATCACTTATCTGCTGGAAGAAGACAGATGGTATCGGACGTCTTTGCAGAAATGGTCTCAACTTCACAGAAAGAGGTTTTGGTATCCGTGGTGCCAAGGGTTGCTCTGATAGAGCTAACACAGCTATTTCACAGGCTACTCCAGAAGATTTCGATTTTGATTACATCTTCAAGAACAAGAGCGATGGTGGTTTAGGTGTTCGTTGGTTACATACAGGCGGTATCTATGCTGCTCTTTCTGAACAGGCTTGTGAAACTGTTATCGCAGCTTGTAAGGCAGCTAAGAAGTATGGTACAATCGTATCTTACGATCTTAACTACAGACCATCTATGTGGGAAGCTATCGGCGGTTTAGCTAAGGCTCAGGAAGTTAACAAGGAAGTTGCTAAGTATGTTGACGTTATGATTGGTAACGAAGAAGACTTCACAGCTTGCCTCGGTTTCGAAATCGAAGGTAACGATGAGAACCTTAAGACTCTTAACCTTGATGGTTACAAGAAGATGATCAACGAAGCTGCTGCTACATACCCTAACTTCAAGGCTGTTGCTACAACTCTTCGTCAGGTTAAGACAGCTACAGTTAACGATTGGTCAGCAATCTGCTGGGCTGATGGTGAAATCTACAAGGCTGCTCAGTATGATGGTCTTGAGATCATGGATAGAGTTGGTGGCGGAGATTCATTCGCTTCAGGTCTTGTATATGGTCTTATGACATTCGAGGATGCTGAAAAGGCTGTTAACTATGGTGCTGCTCATGGTGCATTAGCTATGACAACTCCTGGTGATACAACTATGGCTTCTCTTAAGGAAGTTGAAGGTATCGTTGGCGGTGCTGGTGCCAGAGTTCAGAGATAATAATAATATTTATTAGTAAATCATTATTAACTATTATTGATTATCATTGATTTAATTCAGTATTTGGGTTCAACCAAATTAACAACAAAAAGAGTTGTCCGGTGGTTATCCGGGCAACTCTTATATTTTATGCTTTTTTATTCAGCTGTTTTATTATCTGTTTTTTCACATACAAATTATGCTTCAACTTGCTTTATAGATTTACTTATAAGATATTGTAAACACTATTGTATCAGAATATGAACCTGCATATGCATTATCCCACTCAGACTTGTTAATAGATACTGTCAATGGCGTGCTGTTACCACTTGCAAGATAACTTGCTGATGTGAATTCACTGTTACCATTCATAAGCTTATATGAAATAGTTTTAGATGAATCCTTGCTGTTCTTTAACTTTCCACTTGTATCTGCTGATACCCATATGCTCTTATCAGGTTCAAGCCTTGCATTGTCAAGTGTAACATTTCCTATACTGCTTTCAGCTGTACCACTTGCTATTGTTGTACTTGCAGGTATGGTAACTGTATATGTCGGATTGATCGACACGTTTATTGTTGTCTGTCTTGTTTCCTGCGCACATACTGGAATAACACTTCCTATTATAAGCATAGCTCCGAGTGCAACTGCGCTAAATTTTCTCATAATATCCTCATTTCTGCACACTTTCCGTAAAAACCGGTTCACGTGTGCCATAATACCGGTTCAATATGCGAAAGCTGATATTTTTCACATATATTTTCTTTATATAAATTTCTTTATAAACTATAGTCCTGTGATCTGTTAACAATTCTTTAAACCAATCACTTAATTGTGTTACTTAGCTACTATCGTTGTTTCTACATTCGCACCATTCATGGCAGTTCCATCTGTAAGTGATGATGTGCTGATCTTTATTGTAGCTTTATACTCACCTGCTGATAAACTATGATTCAGCTTTACGTTAGATATAGTTTTACCTGGTTCAACCATAGCTGACTTATATATCGATTCACCAGTATCACTTAACACTATCTCGAATGTGAAGTAGCATGGATTGCCTTCAGGATTCATAAGATTCATAGTTACATCTTCTTTTCCAGCTGCTATTGTTATTGATGGATATCCTGGAATCCTTATGCTCTGCTGGCTTCCTGTCGTAGCCTTATCCGAATTACTATCGCCTGCATTTGCATCAAGTGAAGGTGTAAATGCATTATCATTATTGTTATTATTTTTTCCAACTACCATGTATATAACAAGTCCTGCAACAACTGCACATAATGCTATAATCACTGCTATCATTATCTTATTTTTAGATATTTTCATTAAAATTCCTCCTTTTTATCTGGCTGGTTCTGACTCACTGTCCTGCTCAAACAACCCATATCTTAATTTCTGGCTTCCATTGACAAGCCTCTTTCTTATAGCCTCCTTTTATATTTAGTTTGTAATGATATTATTCCCCGTATCAATGCTGCTTCACAATTCAGTTATAACCATCACGGCAATATGCTTTGAATACTGATTATTGCCTGCAACACTACATGTTGTATGTATAATATACGATAAATCTCTATTTGTGGGACAATTTGCATGAATTACAGCTTTTTCGACATGAACGACAAAAAAATTTATAGAATTTTAATCTGATTCAATATATAATAATATCAGTAGTAAAGGGCTTATCGTGAATACCGTGGATATACTGGTAATATCTGCCCTTGTCTTTAATAACTAATTATCATTTATTAAATTTATATAAACATCAACGGAGATAAAACCACCATGAAAATAGCAGTATGTGACGATAATCTTAACGAATTAGAGTTAATAAGAACTCTTCTTGATATATACAAGTCTGATAGCATACAGACATTTACAGTAAAATGCTTTGAAAGCAGCGTAGAACTTGCTTCTACCCTTAGATATGAAAATTTCGATATATATATTCTTGATATAATCATGCCTGTGATGGATGGTCTTACACTTGCAAAGGAAATCCGGACATTTGACAAAGCAGCTCCTATAATCTTCCTTACAGCTTCTCCCGAATTCGCTGTGGACAGCTATACTGTGAAAGCCTTCAACTATCTTTTAAAACCGGTAGTTAAAGAACGCCTGTATTCTACACTTGATGATATTATCGAAACCTTTCACCAGGAAAGTGCTGATAACATAATCATAAAGAATAGTACTGGAATTCACAAGATACATACAAGCGACATAATCTATGCCGAAGCTCTTAACAGAAAAGTAATTATATACCTAAAGAACGGTGAACAGATAACATCAACAGATGTATTCTCTTCTATATGTGTTACACTGACTGCTCATAATGAGTTTCTTCTTCCGCATCGTTCTTTTATAGTTAACATGAACTACATAAAAACCATAAACACAACTGAAATATGCCTGATTAACAACAAATCAATTCCGCTTGCGCAACGACGTGTAAGCGAAATCAAAAAACAGTATCTGACTTTTCAGATGGAAGGCTAATACATAAGAAAGAGGGAATATATATGGACGGACTATCTGCAATGCTAAATCTTGTCAATTATGTTTTTGTACTTATATTTGGAATAGTTGTATCTTTCTACTTCGCTGATATCACATGGGAAGACAACAAAAAGATAATCATATCTACACTTGTAGCTTTTGCACTTCTACAGGCAGTATGCTATGTTCTTCTGGGCGAACGCATACTTTACAAAAGCTATCCATTTATTATACATATTCCTCTGATTCTTGTTATAAGATATGTATGTCATAAAAACATATATATATCAACCATAGCTGTCTTGTCAGCATATCTTATGTGCACACCACGCAAATGGTTTGGTACAGTTGCTGCTTATATTATCAAGGATATTCATATGATATCAGATATTGTAACCATTATCATTACAATACCTCTTTTATTCATAGTAATTAAATACATTTCGCCTTACATAATAAAGCTTGAGAATGAGTCAAAGACTATTTTATCTATATTCTTTTTCCTGCCTCTTACCTATTATATATCAGAATACGCCTTTACTGTATACACAGACCTTTTATACCGTGGAGAAACAATTGTTATAGAATTTATGGACAGCTTTATCGTTATACTGTACTTTTTATTATCTATCGTTACTCTTACTATTTTGAACAGGAAAAATGCAGCTGAACGGGAAAATATTATCCTGCTGGCTTCTGCTGCGCAGGCTGAAAAAGAGATTTCCCAGCTGTATGAATATCAAAGGCAGGCTGCTATATATCGTCATGATCTCCGGCATCATATGAACTTTTTACAGAGCTGCCTGAATGAAAATAAATATACACAAGCACAGGATTATATAAAAGAAATATGTACTAATCTTGATAACAGCCGTATAACCAGATACTGCGATAACGAAGCTGTCAATCTCATATTATCTTCATATATTGACAGTGCTAACGAATATAATATAACTACGCAGGTGTCTGTTACTGCTGGCAATCTTTCAGACTACAAGCCTACAGACCTTTGCAGCCTCTTAGCGAATGCACTTGAAAATGCCATAAACGCATGTAAGCTTGTACAGACTGCTCCAGCTGCTATTAATTCAAATCGTATTATCACAGTAAAGGTGTTTGATAAGAATAACAAATTATGTATTAATATCACTAATACTTATGCTGTTGAACCTGTATTCGTTAATAATACTCCTGTATCGGATAAAGCCGGCCATGGTATTGGTATCAGAAGTATAATATCTGTGATTGAGAAATATAACGGTGTATATGATTTCTTTACTGAGGATGGGTTGTTTTATTTTCAGGTCTGTATGTGAACTACCCATCACCTAAAGGTAATGGGCTTCTAAGGGGCTTTGCCCCTATTTAAGAAGTTTGATATTTAAGTTTTCACCTGACAACTCAGGCAATCCTTATTCTTACAGGCGTGTCCACTTCGCCTCTACTGTATAGGATATTCATATCCACAACGCTACTTTTTTTCATTATGTTTAAAGCTCCATTGATATCAGCATTGAACACTTTTCCATTTGCAGTTTTGTAAAGACCACGATGTACTCTTTTACCACTGAACGGATACTCTGTTGGGTTATCAGCATTGTAAACAGGCAAATCATCTTTGTCCCAAAATGATGCTTTTGATGTATAGGATTCTTCCTGCTTTACAAAGATTATGTCATTTAACTCACAAAGATATTCAAGTTTACTGCGTAACAGACCGTAAGGAATGTTCACAAAGTTCTGATTATTCTGCTTACCGATATTGCTGCCACGTTGAAATGTTTCATTGTAGCCAACAACAAGCGTACCGATGTCATTCGTAATGCAATAATCTACTACCTTGCGAGCTGCCTTATTCAGATAGTCGTTTACCTTATTGTTATGGTTACGAGCAATCGTTTTTTGTCTGTTCGTAATCTTCTTCCCAAGATGCTGTTTGTCTTTTATAGACTGTAAACGGGCATTTTCTTTATTAAACCACTGATTAATGGATTTTAACCTTCTTCCGTCAACGATGAATGACTTGCCATTACTTGACACCGCAGTTACAAAATTGTTGATTCCTAAATCTAAAGCAAGTGCGTTATTTTTATTAAGATTTCTTTGAACGCATTCAGCTTCGTATATGTACTGAATTTCAAAGAACCTTGCGTTAGCCTTAGGTATAATACGGATTTCCTTAACTTTTTTATCAAGCAGCACAGGTGGTATCGTTATCTCAACAGGCTTATGAGTTCTCTTGAAGCTGTTTGAAAACGGAAGTACTAACTTATTACCATTAAGCCTGACAAAACCTATCACCAGTGTCGTATATCCATCTTTAGGAAGATATCGTGGCAGCTTGCAATCTTTAAAAGCATATTTGCCCTGTTTTGCAAGTTTCATAAGTCCAAAGAATGACTTAAAAGAGCCGTCAACTTCTTTAAGAATCTGCTGCGCCATATTAGAATTTAATGCTTTATAATTTAAGCTATTCTTTAAAAGTGTATAGTTCTTTTTATATTTTAAGAATTCTCCTTCTGTGAAGTAGTATTGACGCACATTATAGATTGCTTCGTTTGTCAGATTTTTTGCCACATGACAGAGTTCTTTTATAGTAAGATATTCATCTTTAGACAAATGTTTAACTTGCTGTTTTACAGTAAGATACATGTCGTTTTCTCCTTTCTATAGACTTGAAAATGGATTTTCATGTATGTATATTATAGTGTGTATTTTACTGAAATACAATATTTTTAGTAAGAATATATGCACTTGACTCATGACGCCATTCATCCCACGGTCTAAAGACCATGGGTTTTCTGGCTGATTTTCTATAAATATAAACTAACATAAAAAGGACTATCACACTGAGGAGACTCCTCATATGATGGCATAGTATCTGAATATATTGAATTGATAATCGTAGAAAAATCATAATTTTCTTTTCCTTCTACACCTTTCATAGTTCCTTTTTCAAAAGTAAATGTAACATTGTTATTAGATTTAATAACAACATCCTTAGATTCATTTTCTTTTAAAATATTAGCAAATGTCTTATTATCTACTATCTGTGCATCTTTTTGAGTTATATCAAATGTATATGTATCATTATTATTCTCAGGTTTATCATCTGTTTTGTTTTTAGATATATTAAGCACAGTTTTATCAATCATATAATCTTGCATTGCCACCCAAGACTTTCTTTTATAGCTGCCATCTGATAATTTACACTGTAATGTAATAACAAATATGTCAGCATCTTCCGCTTTTCTTGAATTACTCCACGAAACCTGTAATCTTCCATCAGCATTTTTATTATTGTACACCTCTGAAAATTTCATTGTATTTAAAGTTTTGGTATAATTTTTTAAACTTCCACTCCATCTGACAAAAAGATCACTGATTAAAAGCCAATCAAATTAAGAAATTGTTGGAACATTTTGAATATATTTAAAATGCACAATGTTTTCATTTATTTACAAACCATTAACTACATCTCTTCCGGACATTCCATACCTAATAAACCGCATGCCTCACACAAGATTTTCTGTACCATATCTGTCAAAATCAAACGTGCGTTTTTCTCTTTTCCTTCTGCCTGCAAAATAGTGCAATCATGATAAAACTTATTAAAAGCTGTTGCTAACGATATTACATACCTTGCAACTACAGATGGTTCATTTTTCTCTGCCGCATTAATAACTGCATCCTCGTAACCAGCTAATACTTTTACCAAATTATAAGTCACATCATCTGTTAAAGCCTCAAAATCAACTTCACTAACCTCTACCATTTTACCCGCTTTACGCAACACGCTCTTTGCGCGTGCATAAGTATATTGTGCATATGGTCCGGTAGTTCCATCAAAGTTCAAAACTTCCTTCCACGAGAAATCAACATTCTTGATTCGCTGATTAAATAAATCATGGAAAATAATTGCTCCCACGCCAACTTTTTTCGCAATTTCTTCTTTATCCGTCAACGAGGGATTCTTTTCTATTATCGCATTATAAGCACGCTCTATTGCCTCTTTCAAAATATCTTCTGCATAAATAATATTACCACCACGTGTTGAAAGTTTTTCTCCTGCAAGACTAACCAATCCATATGGAACATGAATCAATCCATCCCACCAATCATATCCCATCACTTCAATAGCTGTAAAAATTTGTTTGAAATGAAGAGATTGTTCTAGCCCTGTCACATATAAGCACTTTTCAAAATCATATGTTTCCTTACGATAAAGAATTGCAGCAATATCACGGGAGTGATAAGTGGTTCCTCCATCACTTTTAGTAATTAAACAAGGGGGCATATCATATTTCTCCAAATCAATTACTTGCGCCCCTTGACTCTCAACTAGCAAATCCATTTCTTTCAATTTCTCCACTAATGTCGGCACCTTGTCACGATAGAAACTTTCACCCAAATAAGAATCAAATGATATTCCTAGCAAGTCATAAATACGTTCAAATTCAACCATACTGATGTCCTTGAACCAATTCCAGATTTCTAATGCTTCAAAATCATTTTGCTCCATTTTTACAAACCATTCTCTTGCCTCTACAATTAAGTTCTCATTAGTTTCTGATTCATCATTAAACTTCACATAAATACGCAGTAATTCCTCTATTCCCTTTTCTTTTACCAGTTCTTCACTGCTCCACAATTTGTATGCAACAATCAATTTACCAAACTGAGTTCCCCAGTCACCTAAATGATTGATTCGTACCACATCATATCCTAACTTTTGATAAATCTTATATAAAGAGTTTCCAATTACTGTTGTACGCAAATGTCCCACATGAAAGTTCTTTGCAATATTTGGCGATGAATAGTCCATACACACCGTTTTTCCGCTACCAATCTGCGACACTCCGTGCTTGTCTTTTTGCAACGACTCAAAGCACTTTTTGACAAATAAAGCACGTTTCAAGTGAATATTACAATATGCCCCTACGCTCTCTACTTTTTCAATTCCCAATTCAGCTTTCTGTTCATTCAAGTTTTCTACCAGCTCAGCTGCAATCTGCATAGGATTTTTACGCATTTTCTTAGCCATTGAAAAACAAGGCAAAGCTAAATCTCCCATTTTCTCTTCCGGCGGAATCTCCATTGTCTTCATCAATTCCTCTTCCGGCATTTCCACTAATACTTTTGATA
>ERZ506753.1313-NODE-1313-length-15631-cov-12.808808_pt1 | contig 15631 bp, 10 predicted proteins | sample MGYA00513044_ERZ506753 | MGnify/ENA metagenome assembly ERZ506753 | reverse complement strand
AGCCGTTCTTCTCCAGCAGGGTCAGAGCGCGGGCCTCGTTGGTGGTGTCGTTGGGAACGGCGACCTTGATCTTGTCCAGCTTGGCAGCGGTGGAGGCAGCCTCAGAGGATGCAGCGCCGGAAGCGGCGGAGCTTGCGGTGGAGGAAGAGCCGCCGCAGGCGGTCAGGGCAGCGGCAGCAGCGGCCACGCCGGAAACTTTCAGAAAATTACGACGAGTGATCTTAGACATTTTGTTTTCCCTCTCTACTTTTACAAAAATGTTTTTGTGCGGTGCGGCACAATCCGCACCCTTTGCACCGGAAGCAAAATAAAAACGCTTCCGTCCTCAGCGGGCATACACCCACAAGGACGAAAGCGTAAAACTTCCGTGGTACCACCTTGGTTTACTGTCCCCTCACAGAGACAGCCTCACTGCTGCGGCGTTTTGCAACGCGACAACCGGACGCTGTAACGGGCGCTCCCGTCGCAGGCTTAGCACTCTTGCACTTCGCCCCCGCGGCTCCGAGACCATTTTCAGTTCCCTGTTTCCTGCCCTTTTCCACCGCCCGGGCTCTCTGGAAGGATCAATGCGAAAACCTACTCTTCTCTTCACAGCCATTTTTGTGATATTGCATACATAATACCCCACTCTTCCGGCTTTGTCAACCCTTTCAACGAAGTTTTTCAGTAGGGAATTGCCTGCTTACTGCCGGCCGGCATCCTGCTCCGTGCTGTACAGCACCATCAGGTGGTTGGCGCTGGATTCCAGCTGGGATTTTGCCTGACGGAGGTTCGCTTCTTCGGTCTCGTTCATCTTTTCGGGCTTATCCTTGCGCAGGCAGCGGCGCAGGCTGGCAAGGTCGTTCTTGACTCGGTTCTTCTCGTCCTTGTCCAGCTCCTTTTTGCACTTGGAGAGGGCTTCATCCACCTTGTAAGCCAGCATCTCGGCCTGATTGTGGAGCTCCAGCCGCTCCCTGCGGCGGGTATCCTCCTCCTCGTAGGCGGCGGCATCGGCCATGGCGCGCTGGATCTCGTTCTCAGAAAGATTGGTGCTGCCGGTGATGGTGATGTTCTGCTCCCGGCCGGTGCCCAGATCCTTTGCGGACACCTTGACCACGCCATTCACATCAATGTCAAAGGTGACCTCGATCTGGGGCTTGGAGGAGAAGCCGGAGCGGATGCCGGTGAGCTTGAATTTGCCCAGACTCTTGTTGTCGCGGGCAAAGTGGCGCTCGCCCTGCAGCACGTTGATCTCCACGCTGGTCTGCATGGGGCGGGCCGTGGTAAAGATCTGGCTCTTGCGGGTGGGGATCATGCTGTTGCGGGTGATGAGGGGGGTGGCCACGCCGCCCAGCGTCTCAATGGACAGCGTCAGCGGGGTGACATCCATCAGCACAAGGCCCTGCGCGGCCGCACCGGTGGCACCGGCCAGCTTTCCGCCGCCCTGCAGCAGGCCGCCCTGCACGGCGGCACCCATGGCCACGCATTCATCGGGGTTCAGGGTATGGCTGGGCTCACAGCCCAGCAGCTCCCGGACCTGCCGCTCCACAGCAGGCATCCGGGTGCTGCCGCCCACCAGCAGGACTTTGCCCAGCTGGCTGGCGGAAAGCCCGGCATCCCGCAGGGCGTTCTGCACCGGCTGAACGGTGCGGGCCAGCAGGTCACCGGTCATCATCTCAAACTGGGGGCGGCCCAGGCTCAGATCCAGATGGTGAGGGCCATCCTTGCCCACCGCGATGAACGGCAGGTTCAGCTGGGCGGAAAGCGCACTGGAAAGCTCCTTCTTGGCCTTTTCCGCTTCCTCCTTCAGGCGGCCCATGGCGGCGGGATCCTTGGTCAGATCGATGCGGTCAGACCTGCGGAATTCCGCCACAGCCCACTCAACGATGCGCTCGTCAAAGTCATCGCCGCCCAGATGGGTATCGCCGCCGGTGGCCAGCACCGTAAAGGTGCCGTCCTCGATCTCAATGATCGAAACATCAAAGGTGCCGCCGCCCAGATCATAGACCAGGATCTTCTGGGGGGCTTCGTTGTCCAGGCCATAGGCCACTGCGGCGGCGGTGGGCTCGTTGATGATGCGCAGAACATTCAGGCCCGCAATGCGGCCCGCGTCCTGAGTGGCCTTGCGCTGGCTGTCGTCAAAATAGGCAGGCACCGTGATGACGGCCTCGGTCACCGGTTCGCCCAGGTAGCTCTCGGCATCGCGGCGGATCTTGGTCAGGATCATGGCGCTGATCTCCTGCGGGGTCAGGTCTCTGCCATCGATATGCACCCGGTGATCAGAACCCATGTACCGCTTGATGCTGGACACCGTGCGGCCGGAGTTTGTGGCGATCTGACGCTTTGCCGCGCCGCCCACCAGACGCTCGCCATCCTTGGTAAAGGCCACCACGCTGGGGGTGGTGCGCTCGCCTTCGGCGTTGGTGATGACCACAGGCTTGCCGCCCTCCACCACCGCCACGCAGGAGTTGGTGGTGCCAAGGTCAATTCCGATCACTTTGCTCATAGTGCTTGTCCTCTTTTCTTCGGCGCAGAATATTTCCTTGAATATCTTACCGGTTTCCTATGACGATTTCTTAGAACAAATGTAAAGAAACTGTGTTTCAGGCGTTTTTATCGTCGGCCAGCAGCTGATCGGTCAGCAGTTCAGCCTCCCGCAGCCAGTCGGCAGCATCCGTTTCGCCCTCAGCCTGCAGGATCCGAAAGCCCTGCACGGCCTCCGCCACCTGCAGCAGCGCCTTTTTGCGGGAGAGGTACTGGGTCTCGTACTGGGCAAGGCGCAGGCAGACCTGCGGGGTGTAGGCGATGTCCGGCACTTCCCGGGCAGCGCTCTGGGCGCGGCGGTAGTATTGCAGGGTCTCAGCCATCTCCCCGCCCGATGCAGCACAGTCATCCCCCAGGGCGATCATGGCCTGCACCTCCCCGGCCTGCGCGGCCTTTTTCCACATCCGCCGGGCCTGGGTCTTACTCTTCCGGGCACCCCGGCCATAATACAGGCAGTCCCCCAGGGCAGAAAGCGCCTCTGCGCTGCCCGCCTCGGCGGCGGCAGTGTAGCGGGCCGCTGCCTCCGGCCAATCCCCGGCCCGGGCGGCGGCGTGCCCGGCTTCCAGCTCCTGAGCGCCGGGGTTGTCGCTCCCCCGCTCCGATCTCAGCAGCCCGCTGAGCAGGGAGACATCCAGCGTGGCAGAGCTTGTCCACGGGTCCAGCACCACACCATCGATGCCGTCCGTTTCCAGCGCATACTCCATGGCGCTGCGCAGGCTGCGCTCCACCATGGGGCGGGTTGCGCTGGCCTTTTCCGCCTCGGCGTTCTTTACCGAGGTGAACAGCGGCAGATAGTGCCGCTCTTTCCGGGCGTGGAGCAGCCAGGTCGGCAGGCCCTCGGCCCGCTCCTCCGGGATGGGCAGGTGTGCCCAGGGGGCGGCCCCGCTCTGGGGGTCCACCGCCGCATCCAGCGGCACCAGCACCTTGGTCTGCAATTCCAGCGCATAGTTCAGGGCGTTCATCAGGCTCCAGAAATGTTCCTCGTTCTGCTCCCGGTACAGCCGCGCCACGGCCTCCTCCACAAACGGGCAGCCTGTGCCCACCGGCCCGTACTGCGGCGCAGTCCGCTTTTTTCCGCTGCCCACCGGCCGGAAGCGCCGACCGCCCATGTTGTATGCCATTTATCTCACCCTTCTTTTTCATCAATAGGATAAGTATAGCAGGAATCCGCAAATTTCACAATATTTTCCCGCAGGCAGCCGAACGCAGAAACAGCAGGCGGCTGCACATGGCCGTCTGCTGTTCGGTTCACTCTTCTGCCGGTTTCTCCGCATCGTCCAGATAGTTCTCGATGCTGCCGATGCTGTACCGGTTCTCGTTGGCTTTCACGCTCCGTGCACTGGCATCGTAGCAGGCTTCCAGAATGGGCATCACTGGCTGCTGGCCCTCCGGGTCGGTCAGATGTCCGATGGCCCGGGCCTCATAGTAGTTGTCGATGATCTGGTTCACGATCCGTTTGCGGTCACGGAGCGGAGTCTGCAGGTTGGCCAGCAGCTCCTGCCGGATGCCGCAGCTGTTGCTGCCGTGGTCGCCGAACAGGATGTAATACTCCTGCTCGATCTCCAGCGGTGCAGCCTGATGCAGATAATAATCCGCCAGTGTCCTCCGCTTCTTTTCGGTGCTGAAGCCCTTGATATCCTCCATGCCGCGCGGAAAGAGTTCCGGATGCAGGATCCACATTTCATAGGGCCCCACCGGCAGGTGCAGAGTATCGAATACATCCAGAAAATCCTCCAGCGCAATGCGGATCTCGCCCCGCTCCCATTTCTGAATGGTGCGCTTGTCCCGCCCCAGCATATCCGCAAGCTCCTGCTGGGATCTGCCCGCCACGTTCCGGGCAAAGGCAATGGCTTCCCCGATTCGGTTCCGGTAGTTGGTCATATTCTTTCCCTCCTGACACACACTTGTACACCAGGCATTCCAACGTCTGGCGACATAAAATACTTTCCTCTGATAAAAGGATAACGGTTTGTCCCGCCTTCTGTCAAGAGTTGCAAATTCAATCACTTCACGTCAAATTTTTGTTAAATGTGTCATCCAAGCCGGGCAGCCGCCTTTTTTGCAGAGATTTCGCCGCTCCGTGGGGCATCCGCCCCCTGTCTTAAACAACGTTCGGGCCATTTTGTCCTTTTTCACCTGCCGGAGGCAGCCGGATGTGTCAGGTGCACCACAACACGCAACGCAAAATATTTTTTGCAAAAAATTCCTCTTCGGCAAGTTTTTCCCAGCGCATCCGTTTCCATACACGCAAAAACCGCCCATAGCCGTCAAAAACAGCCATGGGCGGGTGCTTTTTCTTTATGCCAGTTTATTCAGCCTTACGGCAACGTAGGGGTCAGGGAGCTTGAGCTCGTCAGCAAGGTCGGCTTCAGATTCGTACTTCTCCGCCGCCATGCCCACCACAACGCTGCACACGTCAAAGCGTCCGGCGGGCGAAAGGGCCGTAACCTTGGCTTCTCCATCGGCAATGGCGGTCACCACGCCGTCCGCATCCACGGTAACGACACCGGGGTTGCTGCTGACCCATGTAATGGGCACACTGCCGCCGCCCTCCACCGCAACGGTGGCCGTCAGACGTTCCTGGGTGCCCACGGTGCGGAGCAACAGGTCACTCTTGTTCAAGGTCACCTTGCCGATATCCGAAGTCACCGTGACGCTGCACCGCAAAGCCTGGCCGTTGGAGACCATTGCCGTGATGGTGGTGGTGCCCGCCGCCTGAGCCGTGACAAGGCCCTTGTCGCTGACTGTGGCAACCTCGGGGTTGCTGCTCATCCACTGGTAGACATAGAGGAAGGAGTGGTCGCTGTTGGTCAGCTGGAGCTGATGGGTGGGGTGCAGGTCATTGTACTGCAGCACAAGGCTCAGGCTGGTGGTATCCAGCGTGGGCTTTTTTCTGGCTGCTTCTTCATTTTTGCGGGTCACGGTCACCTTGCAGGCGGCACGTTCGCCGTGGTCGGAGATGGCGGTGATGATGGCAGTGCCCGCATTGCGGCCCGTCACCTTGCCGTCGCCATCCACCGTGGCAACATTGGAGTTGCTGCTCATCCAGACGATGAAGTAATAATCGCTCTGTCCGCTGGTGTACAGGTAGCCCTTGGGGCGGGGGTCATCATCGGTGATCTCCAGCTCCATCTCGGTCAGCTCCAGTTCCAGCTTGGAGCCGGTTCCGGTCAGGCCTGTCAGCACACCGGGCGCGGCCTGCGCGGGCAAAGGGGCAGCCAGCAGGGCCCCGCTCAGAGCCAGCAGGGCCAGAAGCCGCCCCGCGGTTTGGAATTTCCATTTCATTGGGTCGAACTTCCCTCCTTATTTCATCCCATGGGATCAAAGGAATGCCGCACACATGGAAAAATTTCGCGTCCATGATTTTTCTCACTATTGATTTATTTTACACGTCCGGCCATTGTGGGTCAAGTTTTTCGCCCAAAGTGCTGTGCTTTCGCACCCGATTTCGTCGGGAATTCCAGTTTTTTCCGATTTTTTTGTGCAGAACATCAGGACCAAAAAGCGCTCAGTCACCTCCGGTGACAGCTCCCCTGATAGGGAGGCCAGGTTCACGCGCTTTCTTCGGTGTAATACTGTGCCTGGGCGTTCCACAGTTCGTAATACTTTCCATCCGGCTCCCCCAGCAGTTCCTCATGGGTGCCCTGCTGGACGACCTCGCCGTGGTCGAACACGGCGATCTCATCACAGAACTTGCAGGAGGACAGCCGGTGGCTGATATAAATTGCAGTCTTATCGCCCGCGATCTCGTTGAACTTTGCGTAGATCTCCGCTTCAGCCACCGGGTCCAGGGCGGCGGTAGGCTCATCCAGCACGATGAAAGGTGCATCCTTGTACAGGGCCCGGGCAATGGCGATCTTCTGGGCCTCGCCGCCCGAGATGGTCACGCCATCCTCGTCCAAATCTTTATAAAGGCAGGTGTCCAGCCCCTTGGGCATCCGGGCCAACCGGTCGGAAAAGCCCGCTTTTTGCAGGCAGTCGGCGGCACGGGCGACATCATAATGCTGGGCCGTGGCAACATTCTGGCCCAGCGGCAGGGCGAACAGCTTGAAATCCTGGAACACCACCGAGAAGATATCCATGTACTCATCGTAGCGGTACTTACGGATGTCGATGCCGTTGAGCAGGATGACACCCTCGGTGGGGTCGTATAGGCGGCAGAGCAGCTTGATGAAGGTGGTCTTGCCGCTGCCGTTCATGCCCACCACGGCCAGCCGCTCCCCCACCTTGAAGGTCATGCTCAGGTGGCGCAGGGCATATTGCTCGCTGCCGGGGTACCGGAACGAGACATCCCGGAACTCCACGGTATACTGGCGGTCGCTCCGCTTTTCGGTGGTCAGGCTGCCCTTGTACATCTTGTTGGGCAGGTCAAGATAGTCATAGAGCGTTTTCAGGTAGGGGGCGTTGAATCTGCAGTCGCCCACGGCGGTGAACAGCCCGCCGATGCCCACAAAAAAGTTGGTGGCTGCACCCACATACTGGGTCACAGCGCCCAGACCAAAGGCCCCGCCGTAGGCCTTCAGGCATACAAAGAGGTAGGCAAGACCCATGAGCAGAGCCGAAGCGGCGTTGCCCGTGGCATTCAGGATGCCGAATTTCCCCTTGCGGGCCCGCTCAAAGGCAGGCATGGAGACGGCGGCGTGATCTTTCAAAAACTCGAACTGGTCGTACATCCGCACATCCAGCGCCTTTTTGTCGTCCCGACATACTCCCATGAGGAAGGCCCAGAGCCGGTTGCCCCAGCGGCCCTCCTCCTCGATATCCGGGCTGCTGATGCCCGCGCTGGAAGCGCACACCGGCGAGAGCCACGCCACGGCCAGGATCAGCACCAGCACTGCCGGAACACAGAGCGGGCTGTTGAAGACTGTCAGCGGGCCGGCGGGCACCCTGGCCGTGAACAGCCCCACCGACAGCACCGCGCCACCCAGAATACGGAATACCGCCGCGGATACACTGTCCAGCAGCGCCACAGCGTTAGGATTGCCGCCGCTGCAGAAGCTTTCGCTCTGCTGGATGAAATTGTAGAGTTCGTAGACCTGCTGGCTGTCCTCGTCGGCATAATCCATGGACATCTGCTTTTCCATAAAGCAGTCATGGCCCAGCTGCCAGTTCAGCTGTTCCCGCTCCACGCTCTTCCAGTGGAGCAGGACCGACCGCACCAGCGTGAGCAGAGCGGTCACGCCCAGCACCCACGCCACATCCACGGCAAGGGCCTGCGGGTCCCGCGCGTCCGACAGCTCAGCCACCAGCCGGGCCGAGAACCAGACCACGGCATAGGGGCTGACGGCATCCGCCAGTGCCCACAGCACGGTGGACAGCACAAAGCGGGGCGTATTTTTCCAGTAAAAGCGCCAGGCCCGCAGGGTCAGCCGGACGCTTTCCTTCAGGGTCATTTTTTCTTCGTTCATACGGCCTTGCCCTCCTTGTAATATTTGCTCTGCACCGCAAACAGCTTGGCATAGCCGCCGTTTTGGGCCATCAGCTGGTCGTGGGTCCCCTCCTCGGCCACACGGCCGTTTTCAAGGAAGAGAATGCGGTCACAGAAACGGGTGGAGGCCAGTCGGTGGCTGATGAACAGGCTGGTGCGGCCCCGGGTCATCTCGTTGTACTTCTGGTAGATATCATCCTCGGCGATGGGGTCAAGGGCGGCAGTGGGCTCATCCAGCACAAGAATAGGCGCGTCTTTATACAGGGCACGGGCCAGCATCAGGCGCTGGGTCTGGCCGCCGGAGAACTCCACGCCGTCCAGATAGACATCCCGGCCCACATGGGTCTTGATACCCGCCGGGAGGGATGTGATTTTTTCCGTCAGCCCTGCCTGGTCAAGACAGTACCGCACCTTTTCCTCGTCGATGCCGTCCATGGCCTGGGCCACATTCTCGGCCACCGTGCAGGAGAGCACGCTGAAATCCTGAAAGACTGCTTCAAACAGCTTGTAGTAATCCCGGCGGTTATACTGCCGGATATCCTGCCCGTTCAGCAGAACACGCCCCCCGGTGGGGTCAAGGAAGCCGCAGATCAGCTTGACCAGTGTCGTCTTGCCAGCGCCATTCAAGCCCACGATGGCCAGGTTCTCGCCGGGGTGCAGTGTCAGGCTCATGTGGGCGATGGTGTTTTTCTCCGCACCGGGGTAGCGGTAGCTCACATCCTCCAGCTGCAGCTCATAGGGCATATCCAGCCGCTTTTCCAGCGGGATGCCCTCCTCAAACCGGAAGGGTTCCGGCAGCTCGAGGAACTCCCGGATGGTGGAGATGTCCAGGCTCTGCTTGCGCAGGAGGGCAAACTGCTCCATCAGGCCTGTGACCCACTGGGCAAAGCCGGAGGCCGCACCGAAGTAGAGCAGGAATTCCGACACCGGCAGGCCCCTGGTCACGGTGAGCCAGAGCAGATAAGCATAGGCCGCACCGTTGCGCACCAGCAGCAGGGCCAGGTCGATGAGGTTGGCGGTCAGGTAGGCGCGCTCCCGCTTTTCGAGAAAGGCATAGTTGAGCCGCAAAGCAGAATCGTACAGGTCAGTGAGCCACTGCCGCAGGCCGAAGATGCGGATATCCTTGCCGAACTCGCGTCCCTCGGCGGTGTTGCGCAGGTAATGCAGGCTCCGGGTGATCTTTGCCCCCTCCTCCCGGTGGCGGTAGCCCCACTCGTTGATATTCCTGGTGGAAAAATAGCTCACCACAGCGGTCAGGGCCGTCAGGACACAGAGCCAGGGGTTCAGCCCGGACAGCAGAGCCAGATACACCCCGAAGCCGATGAGATTTGTCATGATATCCGTCCAACTTTTCCAAAAAGCCTCGCCGGAAGCACGGTTGTTCATACAGGCATCGTGGCCCTTCTGATACATCAGACGGAAGGCTTCATCCAGCAGGTTGGCATAGGCCGTGCGGGTGCGCTTGGTGTTGATGCGCTTCAGCAGCTCCAGCCGCACGCCGCACCGGCCAAACATGGTGAGGTGGTCGATGTAGTAGCACAGCGCGGTCAGGGCAAACAGCAGGATGGTGAACCCGCCGATGGCACCCAGCAGCTGGCCCAGCGGCGCGCCGCTTTCCAGTTTGCCCAGCACCGCCGGGCTGATGAGCATTTCGGCAGTGGTCTTGCCTGCCGTGCAGACAGCCAGCAGCACCACCAGCAGCGGCACGCTCCGTCGGGTGTCCCAGGCCACCGAGAGCATGTAGGCAGTGTTCTGCCAGACATTGTATTTGGGCTTTGGCTTTTTGGTTTTCTCGTTCTTTCCCATTTTGGAATCCCCTTTCACTTGTCTGGCAATGATCCTAACACAAAAAATCGCCCCCGACACATTCCGGGGACGAAACGCCTGATTTGGGGGATGAATTGCAGGAACCTCTCCGTCAATGCTTCGCATTGCCACCTCTCCTAGTAGGAGAGGCAAGCCAGTAGCAGCGTGAACTTGGCTCCCCAATCAGGGGAGCTGGCGCGGAGCGCCTGAGAGGTTTACACCTGTGGAATCAATATCTCCGTCGTGAATGCCCCATCCTCGCTGTTGCGGCTGAGGTAGCCATCCAGCTTTTCCACGATGGCATCAATGCGCACCAGCCCGAAGCCGTGGCCCTCGCCCTTGGTGGTGACAAAACGGCCCGCAAGCTTTTTCTGCTTTTTAGTTGCCGTGAAATTGGTGAAGGAGATATAGAGCTGTGTGCCCTTCATATCCATATATACCCGGATGAGCCGCTCCTCCTCGGGCAGCTCCGCACTGGCATCCATGGCGTTATCAAAAAGGTTGCCCAGGATGCAGCAGAGGTCAAGCTCACTCATTTTCAGTTTGACCGGGATATGGGCATCGATCTGCACCGGGATATTTCGGCTCTTGGCAAGGGAGATCTTGCTGTTGATGATGGCATCAGCCATGGCATTGCCGGTTTTTACAGCCAGATCAACAGTGTTCAGGTCGGTATCCAATGCATCCAGGTAGGCTTTGATGCCGTCCATATCCCCCTGTGCCGCCAGCACCTTCATGGTCTGGATGTGTCCCCGGTAATCGTGCCGCCATCCCCGCATCTGGCGGTACATGTTGTCCACCTCTTTGTAGTGGGTCTCGATGAGCTCCCGCTGGTAAGCGGCGATGCGTTTATCGAGGAGCTTTGAAAAGAATTTAAGTTTCATCATTAAGTCCTCTCAATGATCGCCCGGTTCAGGGGCTCATAGGCACCCCGGGGCAATGGGAGGGCGGTACCATCGGCCAGCACGACTTCCTTTTTGGTCACACGGCGGATCTGTTTCAGGTTCAGGATCATCCCCCGCCCCACCCGGAGGAAGCCTTCGTCCAGCTGGGCCTCGAACTCACCAAGCGTCCGCTTGACGGTGTAATCCTGCTTGGCATGAACCGTGACGTAATTCTGGTGCACGTCCAGATACCGCACCTCATACAGCGGCAGGCGCACCAGCTCGCCGGAAAGCTCCAGGTTCAGGCACCGGGCGTTGCGGCGGTGCTTTTCCCAGGCACGGTCGAGAACAGCAAAGAGCTTTTCGCGGCTGACCGGCTTCACCAGGTAGTGGAGGGCGGCCACGTCATAGCCCTCGGCAATGTAATCGGAGTAGCCGGTGATGAACACGATCTGCACGGCTTCATTCTCCTGCCGCACCGTTTTGGCCAGCGTCACACCGTCCGTGCCCGGCATTTCCACGTCCAGAAGTAATAGGTCAAAGCTTTTGTCCTCTGCGTAGCGAAAAAGAAAGGCATCCGCCGAGGCAAAGCGCTCACTCTCCACCTCAATGCCACGCTCTGCGGCCCACTGGTGCAGAATGCTCCCCACAAATTCAGCATCGGTCGTGCTGTCATCACAGATCGCGGCACGGTATGACATGGCGGCTTCTCCTCTCTTTCCGTAAACTCTGGGTAGAAGTATGACACACTTTGTCCGCAATTGCAACAAAAAGAAGCGGCTGACACGACAGCCGCTTCTTTTTGTACGATTTCATTTTATGAATTATTTTCAGTTGTGCTGTTTCAGGGCGCAGACCGCAATGCTCAAAGCACTCCAAGCTGCCTGATACATCAGGACAGCGGCCACCGACAGGGTGCCGATGCTGCCCGCGTAGGTCAGCAGAACACCGATGACCACCGAGAACCAGACCGAGACCATCTGCACCGTGGTGGCGCTCGTCTCGGCGTTCTGGGCCTTTTCCGCCGCGCGCAGGCCGCCGATCAGGCTGGCAAAGCCCTTATCATGCAGCATACAGCAGCGGGCCGTCTCGTCCGGCTGGGCAGGGGTCAGCGCGCTGCACTGCTCCTGATCCAGCAGGGTGATCATCCCCTCGGGCAGATGATAAGCCTCAGTGATGTGGCGGGCCGTCAGGCTGGGGTCCTCACAGGTGACCAGCAGGCGGATGTTCTCCCGCTGCAGCACCTCCAGCCCGCGGGCGGCGTTGCGGCCGCCCACATAGTGGAGCACGAACATGGCGTGCAGGCTGCCAGAAACAGCCAGATACAGGATCTGCAGCGCGCCGTTTTGGGAGTGCTCATCCTCATACTCCTGCTCGGGCAGGGGCACGCCCTCCCGCTCCATGTACAGCCGGTTGCCGATGAGCACCCGGTTGTTATCGCACCAGGCGGCAAAGCCAAGGCCGTGGTGGACCTCCAAGTCCTTCACAGGGTACAGGATCTCGGTGCGGTCCTCGATGATCTGGCAGAACAGGCCCCGCAGGGTCTCACAGCTGTGGTTGAGGATGCTGGCCGCATAGAGGATGGCACGGTCGATGCGGCCGCCCTTGAAGATGCGGATATCCTCCAGATTCACGCTGTCGGCGGTAAAGAGCTCGTCGGCATCCACCTGCACGGTGTCCACACCGCCCAGCTCCTCAATGGCAGCCCAGCCGGGCACCACGGCACCGGCGGCGGCTGCGGTCTTTTGCAGGCGCAGAGAAGCGATGCCCGCAACCAGGGTGGAGGACAGCGGTGCACCCATGCAGAGCATGGAGGTCAGGGCTGCAGCCATGCCGTTGGGCCCGCCGCCAAACAGCAGGAACACCAGCCCGCTGAGCACGGCAGCACCCAGCAGGATCAGGGCTGTCTTGCGGGCGCGGCGCTCACTGGCGCGCTCCCCGAAGCTCTGCTCCACCAGCGCCTCATCCCACTGGACAGGGCGGCTGAGCAGCACCCAGGGGTCTTTCTGATCCAGGCTCCGGGCCAGCACCCGGATCAGGTCCTTATCCCGGACGCGGAATGCGCCCTGCAGCCCCTCGGGGGATCGGGCGGCAAGGTCATAGCCGTTTCTGACGGCAGTCAGCAGGACACGGCTGCCCAGCAGGGCCAGGAACAGGCCCAGTGCGGCCACGCCGGAAAGCAGCGTCCAGCTGGAATTCTGATAGCTCTGGGCGTTGAGCAGGGCGACCGCAGCCTGCACCAGCGCACCGCAGGCGGCCAGCGCCGGCATGGTGTCTGCACTGGGGCGGCCCTTGAGGCCCTGCAGGCCATCCCGCAGGACAGGCCAGCCCACAGCCAGCGCACCGGCCAGAAAGAGCAGGTTGGCAGCATAGAACGCCGCCGGGGCGATCACGGGGTCAAGGGAGGCCACAGGGGCCAGCAGCCCCTCGGCAACAAGGCCAAAGTGGAGCAGCACCACGGCTAGGATGCCCTCCAGCACACACCGCAGCGTCAGCTCCGCGCCCATCCGGCGGAGCTTCTCCCCCACCTGCTCGGGCGTTTCCGGCTCGGCTTCTTCTGCAGGCTTCTCCTCAGTCTCCGGGGCGGCAGGGGCCGCTTCCTCAGCAGGCTGGGCCGGGGCCTCCTCTGCCGGAGCGGCAGGCCGGGCGGGTGCCTCGTCCTCTTCCAGCCCCATCAGCGGCAGGCTCATGCTGTCGTCCTTGCTGGGGGCCTCGGTGCGGGTAGGGGCCTGCGGCTCGTTCTCGTCCGCGCCCTTGCCAAAGAACTGGAAAGCCGTTTCCGGTTCCGGCTCAACCTCTGGCGCGGCTTCCGGGGCAGACTTTGCCTGCTTTACCGACTGATCCTCGGCAAACACCATGGGGATGGCCGGGCCCTCAGGCGCTGCGGGAGCTTCCGGCTCCACGGCCAACACCTCTTCGGGGGCATCCTGCATTTCCTCCACCGGGGCGGGCTTGGGGGTGCCATAGAGCATGGCCTTGAGTTCGGCCATCTCTGCATCCTCCTGCTGCTCCTGCGGGGTCAGGGGTTCCTGGCGGCGGGGCGACTCCGGCTTTTTCTCGGGCTGGGGTGCGGGCCGGGGTTCCGGCTTCGGCGCTGCGGGGGCTTCCGGCGCGGTGGGCAGAGCCACAGGCTCTGCTTCCTCCAGCTCTCCGGGCTCCAATGCCAGCTCCAGGCCGGCCTCGGCTTCTTCCTCATGGCCCAGCACGATCTCACCCGTGGGCGGCAGCTCATTCTGCACGGCCGGGGCGGCGGCAGGCTCCTCTTTGTCCTTTTCGCGGTGAAAGAGCTTGCCCAGCAGGCTGCCGGTATTCTCCTTTTCCTCATCGCGGCGCTTCATCTCTTCGGGCACCTGTGCCACGCTGGTGCTGAAAAACGTGCGGAACTTCTCGTTCTGCGCATCGATCTCTTCCTGTGTCAGCTCTTTGCGCTTATCATCCTTTGGCATCCTAGTCCCTCCCTGTTCTGGTCACGGCGGTCTGGCCGCTGTTTCTTACTCTGCGGCGCGCTGGCTCTGGATCTCGTACAGGATGATGCCAGCTGCCACCGAGACATTGAAGCTGTCCACACCGGTGCCCTGAGCGGCCATATCCAGCCGCACCACACCGTCACAGAGCTTTTTCACCAGCTGGGATACACCGCTGCCCTCGCTGCCCAGCACCAGTGCGATGGGGCCGGTCAGGTTGTTCTTGCGCAGGGGCACACCGTCCATATCGGCGCAGTAGACGAACACCCCCTGATCCTTCAGGCGGCGGATGGTCTCGCCGATGTTGGCCACGCGGGCCACAGGCAGGCGCTCGGCCGCACCGGCGCTGGACTTGATAACGGTGGGGGTCACGGACGCGCCGCCCCGCTTGGGGATGACGATGCCGTGGGCTCCGCACAGCAGAGCAGAGCGCATCACCGCACCCAGATTATGGGGGTCCTCGATGCCGTCACTCAGCACCAGGAAAGGAGGCTCCCCCTTCTCTCTGGCAGCGTTCAGCAGGTCCTCCACGGTCACATATTCGATCTCGCTGGCAAAGGCAGCCACGCCCTGATGGCTCTCGGTGCCGGTCATCAGGCGCAGCTTATTGGGGTGCACCCGCTTGACCGTGGCCCCGGCCTCCTTGGCCATGGCGGTATAGTAAGCTGCCACAGCGGGGGCCATGCCCTCCGCGATCAGCACGGTATCCACGCCGGAACCGCTCTTGAGCAGCTCGGTCACGGGGTTTTTGCCGTAGACCAGGCTCTCATTCTTGGGCTGCTCCTCCGTGCTGCTGCGGCGGGGGCGGCGCGGCATTTTCTGTTCGTCCATTGATGTGTTCTCCTTCCATTCTATGGCAAGGCGGGCCGTTTGAGCCGCGCCATGGTTTCGTTCTGTTTCAGTTTTACTATATTTTGACACTGATACATTCTAAAGTATAGCATACCCCGGCATTCTTCGCAATGTTTGCCGAAGGCAAAAGTTTCCCACATTCAGCAGGCTATACAATCGGTAATTCGGCTCCAGTTTTTCCACATGTTGAAAACCCGGTGGAAAATGTTCAAAAATCAAGTTTGTACGCCCACTTTCCGGGTGGAATTCCACAGTTTCCACCGAGTTTTCAACCTCCCGGGTTCGACGCGCTAACTTCCCGCCGTACTTTTTGTAAAATTCAAGTCGGAATTATGACAATTTTTTGAAGGGAGATCCAGTGGTTTTTGCCAGAATCTCCAACATCAAAATGCCCAATGTGAATTTGTGTTGAAAACGCCGCGGGAACCGCCTTGATTTTATCCTGTAATTGGGGTATACTACCCTTAGGTTCGTTAAAGGATGCGCAATCTTGTATCCAAAACGGCTTTTTCACCCCAAAATGATTTTGCGGAGGTAATGAATAATGTTGGTAAATGCAACCGAAATGCTGATCAAGGCACGCGATGGCCACTACGGTGTGCCCCAGTTCAACATCAACAATCTGGAGTGGACCAAGGCAGTCCTGACCGCCTGCGAGGAAATGAAGAGCCCCG
>ERZ506753.1218-NODE-1218-length-16729-cov-3.534665_pt1 | contig 16729 bp, 15 predicted proteins | sample MGYA00513044_ERZ506753 | MGnify/ENA metagenome assembly ERZ506753 | reverse complement strand
CTTCCGATCTCCAAGACGTGTATTGCCATCTTCAAACTCTGCCTTTAATTTTGCAATATTGGCCTTTCTGCAGAAAAATGCAAAGGATAATACATCCGGATATGCCATTGCCCTTCTGTCTTTCTGTAACTTTTTAGATAACTCTGCCAAAAATGTACATATTTTCTCATCATAAGGCGGCAGTGGTTTTACCCGTTCAATCGGGCCACCTGCTAAATATTTCATATTAATGCTTTTCATATGTATCACTGCACCCCCTTACTTCGGCATTTTTAATACGTCCATATATTTTAAAATATTTTCCTTTTCTTCCGCACGGACAATCATCTTCACCCAGTATCTCGCCTTCATCCTCTGTTAAAAGCACATGTCCCGGATAACTGGTTGGTAACACTGATACTAATTCTACAATACCTTTTTCATTCACTCCACATACTGAAAAATCTTTAGAATTGCGAACAATGATATCAGAAAAAATAGATGCATGAAGATTTCCGCATTCACATTCCATATAAATAGAACCTGTCTGTTCTACCATTCCATAGTAATTATGTACACTGACATTGCCACATACTTTTCTTAATTCATTTTTAAATGTTTCATTATCCACAGATACGGATTCCAATTTCTTCCATCCTCCCCCGTGGATCAATACTGCGTCTTTCATATTCAAGCAAATATTTCTTTTAGCTAATTCTTCGTAGAAATGCTGCCATATCATAAACGTAAAACCAAACATCAAAATTGTTTCATCTGCATGTTTTTCCACAAATTCTAAAACAGCCTCCAGATTTAAATTCATATCATCATCTAATGCATATGTAACATCTCTTCCCAGAATAGAAAATCCTTTGATTCCTGCACCACGCGCTGAAAACATTCTCCTATTTTTGATAATCGCCTGTGAATCTATGATCAACATCGGTCTTCTTTTATTTCCAAGAAAATCCCCACATATTTTCACCAGAGTTTTAGACTGATTTAACGATGTTTCACGATCTAGATGGATTTTTGACACCTGTTGGCCGCTTGTGCCGGATGATGTCATAGTTTTGCTTATCTGCTCACCTACCACACTTTTAAAATCATATTTTTTAAATAATCTGACCGGAAGCATCGGAAGATCATAATAGGTATTTATTGCTTCCTTCTTGTAACCGATTCCATCCGTCAGTTTCTTATAAAGTCCACAATATTCTCTATGATACTCCGTTAATTTTCCCAAGTGTGCAGAAAGCATTTTTTCTTTCTGCTCTTTATCTAATTCGTATGGTTGTAAGTCAAAAAATTCCTGTAAACTAATTTCCATATTGTCCACCTATCTTAATAGTATTTCTCCAGTTCTGTATATACCGTCTTTCCGGAATCATTTTTAGGAATTTCCGGAATACTCTTCACAGTAAATGCATTCTTATTTAATCCGGTTTTTTTAGAAACAAACTCCTTAATCTCTTCCAGTACCACCTGTGTTGCATTAGCTCCAACAATAAAAACATATACTTTATCATCTACACCACTGCATGCACAAGAAATCTCCTGAAAATGATCCTTAAGCATATGCTCTATCTCATCCAGGTTAACTCTATTTCCATACACCTTTAGAAATCGCTTTTTCCTACCAATAATGAAGAAATACCCATCCTCATCCATCTTTGCCATATCACCGGTTTCCAAACGTCCCTGACGTTCATCCCCTTTGGCAAGATCGGCTTGGCACTCAGCGTATCCTAATGTAACATTTTTTCCATAATATACCAGTTCGCCCGCTACGCCAGGCTCAGTGATCACCTGTTGATTGACATCCCATAATTCAAACCGGCCATTAGGAATTGCTATTCCCATACTTCCGTATTTCTCCAATGAATACTCTGCCGGTAAATATGCCATTCTTGCTGTAGCTTCTGTTTGTCCATACATTACAATAAACTTTCTGCCACTTTCTTTTGCAAATTCTGCAAACTGCCTATGTAACTCTGGGGACAATTTTCCTCCAGCCTGAGTCATATATCTCAAAGACGGCAATTGCATTCTAAAAAAGCGGAGCTTATTTAACATCTCATATGTATAAGGGACTCCTCCAAATGACGTCGCTTCTTCTCTTTTAAAGAATTCCCAAAACTCTTTTTGCATTAATGTCTTTTCCGTCAACAGCATTGTTGCTCCTGCTGTTAAATGTGTATTTATAATTGACAATCCATATGTATAATTCATTGGTAATGTCGTAATAGCTCGCTCCGTGCTATCTAATTCCAGATATTCAATGATAGATCCTGTATTACTCTGCAGATTCTCATAACTTTGTCGTACTAACTTCGGACTTCCTGTACTTCCCGAAGTCGTCAACAATAATGCCAACTCCTGATACAATGTTACACTCTCATACTGTGTCTTTACTAATACATAGTTATATTTCTCATATACTGTATTCCATTGTGAAAACATTGTAACCTTCGTTGAAGGCAGCCAAATATATGCTGGCTGATATATCTCTATCAAATGTTTTAGCAGTTCATCGTCTAATGACTCTGATAATAATAATGGAACAATCTTATTTCTTAGAAAACCTACATATCCACACACCGATCCGATTGTATTAGAACACAAAGAGAAGACCAGACTTCTCTTTTCTATATCTTGAGAAATCTTGTCTCCTTCTGTTACTAATTCTTGATATGAAATATTGTTTCCATGCTCATCTATTGCTGCTATTTCCGTTCCAAACCGTGCAATCTCTTCAAACATATTTCTTCCCCAAACGTAAATCCTAAATTTCTACATCATATTTCTTTAATAATTCAATTCCTTTCTGAAATGAATTAAAATCAATAATGTCCTCTGTTTCCATCATAATGTCAAAAGCTTCTTCTATACAAGCTACTAAACTCATATGTCCTACAGAATCCCACTCCGGAATTCCTTCGTATTCTAAGGAATCTGTAATTTTATCTTCTTCTACATCTAAACCTTCAACAAACGCATTTCTGTACTTTTCTAAATTGCTCATCGTATTCCCTCTTCTTTCTTCCTACTATTTATTTGTTAACATACTTTAAAATTCTATCAACTATTCCTTCTGATGTCAAGTTATATTGTTCCATTACAAACTTTCTGGATCCTGTCTGCTTGTATTCATCGGTAATTCCCATATAAATCTGACGTGGTGCATTTACATATGCAGACTTGTGTTCTGCAACAGCTCCGCCTAATCCACCTATAATATTATGCTCTTCCACAGTTAAGATCAGCGGATACTTTTTATATACTTCCTCTAACAATGCCGTATCTAACGGTTTGATCGTATGCATATTGATGACCGTGCATGAAATTCCCTTCTCTTCAAGAATTTCTGCTGCTTCCATTGCTTCATGAACCATCAGTCCCGTTGCAATAATTGCCACATCGCTTCCTTCCCTCATGGTAATTGCTTTACCGATCTGAAAATCATAGTCATCCTTATATACTACCGGAACATCCCTATTCCCGGTTAATCGAATATATACCGGACCTTCCAATTCTGCTGCCGCCATTGTCATCTTTACAACTTCTGTACAGTCAGCCGGAGACAATACTGTCATATTCGGAATCGCTCTCATAAATGCCATATCTTCTGTACACCAATGTGAGATACCGCTTTTTCCTGTAGCACATCCAGAGGACATACCAACTAATTTTACATTGGTTTGAAGATAGCCTAAATTATGGCGAATTTGTTCTAAGCCTCTTACTGCTAAAAATGAAGCATATGTTGATACAAATACACAATTTCCTTCTAATGCCATTCCTGCTGCTACTGTGACCATATTCTGTTCTGCGATACCAACATCAAAATAATGTTCCGGATAATTTGTCTTAAATTTGCCCAATCCAAGAAGGGTACTGACATCTGCTGTAATGAATTGTACATCCTCATGTTCTTTCATCACCTCAATCATCCCTATTCCACCAAAAGTGGCATTCTGTCCTAATCTGGACCACGCATTTGCTCTTATTTTCATGACTTGCCTCCTAACTCCTGTAATGCCTGCTCGTACTGTTCATCACTTAACACATTTTGATGCCATTCTACATGGTTTTCTACAAAAGATAAGCCTTTTCCTTTCACGGTATGTGCAATAATTACATTTGGTGCTGTGTCACTTAAATTGGTATATGCTTTTAACAGTTCTTCAATATCATGACCGTTGACATCTTGTACACTACATCCAAATTCAGCAAATTTTCTTCCTAAATCTCCCATATCCATTACTTCTTCGGTCGTACCGGATAACTGCAGTTTATTGCGGTCTACAATAATTACAAGATTAGACAGCTGATATTTAGCTGCCGTCATAATGGCTTCCCATATAATTCCCTCATTACATTCTCCGTCGCCAATCATAACGTATACTTTATTAGATCTTTTTTTAATCTTAGCATCCAGTGCCATTCCGACACCTACAGAAAGTGCCATTCCCAAGGTTCCACCGGAATATTCAAGACCAATGCGTGGATTTTTAGGATAACCGATCAGCATCCCTCCATCCTGTTTGAACGTATACTTTTCTTCCTCTGTAATAATGCCCATTTCCTGCATAACAGAATATTGGGTCAAAATGCAATGTGCTTTTCCTGTCAGGAATCTGTCCCGATTGATATCTGTCGGATTTTCCACATCAAATTTGAACACTCCCCCATATAAAGCAGTCATAATCTCCACACATGACAGTCCCCCGCCGAGATGAGAGCCACCTGCCCCCGCTGCATGTGCCATATCAACAACTGATCGGCGTACACGATCTGCCATTGCTTTCAATTCATTCATATCCTTTATCAGTTCCATATCTGCCTCCTAATTTTCAACAGTCCGTTGCTACAGTTTTTCTTTAATTGCTTCATATATCTTGTTTGCAGTAAGTCCTGTTACGTCTCGCAAATAATCATATGCTCCCGGATGTAGATATTCATCTGGCGTACCAAGCATTAACTGCTTTGGTCTGATATCACATTCAGCATAATACTCCGCTACCGCACTACCTAATCCACCTATTTTACTATGTTCTTCGACGGTAACAATCAATCGGTGTTCAGACACATCTTCTAATGCTTTTGTGTCTAATGGTTTCACCGTATGCATATCAATCACTGTACAAGATATCCCATCTGTCTCCAATTTTTCTGCTGCCTTCAGCGCATCTGCCAAAATTGTTCCATTTGAAATAATTGCAACATCCGTACCTTCTTTGATTTTCGCCGCCTTACCAATCTCAAACGTATAATCTTCCTCTTTATAAATCAATGGTAATCTCTGCCCCCCGGTCAATCTCATATAAACCGGACCGTCCCAGTCTATCATAGCCTTTGTTGCCTGATAGATTGCCTGTCCATCTGACGGACAGATAACAGCCACATTAGGAATCATCCTCAATAAGCCCATATCTTCTATACCATAATGAGAGGCTCCAAAATTAGATTGGATCATTCCACTATCCATTCCGACTACTTTGACATTTAACTTCATATAGCCCATATAATTACGAATCTGATCTGCACACCTCATGCTTGCAAAAGGTGCATATGTCGTTGCCACAACCGGGGTTCCATCTTTTGCCACTCCCGCTGCCACACCTATTAGATTTTGTTCCGCAATCCCTATATTAACATATCTCCCAGGATATAGCTCCTCAAAGCGTTTCAACCCGGATGCATGTCCTAAATCGGCTGATATTGCCCAAAAGTCTTCTCGTTCCTGGGAGTAATCGTAGATAGCCTGTCCGAGTACTCCTCTTGCTCCCATATGAGATAAGAATCGTATTGTCTTTTTATCCACTTTATTCTACCCCCACTTCTTTCTTTGCCTGCTCTAACAGTTCTTTTTTCAGTATTTCATGATGCCATTGATTATCATTTTCCATGAAGGAGATACCTTTACCTTTCACTGTATCTAAAATAACTGCATTTGGTTTATTGGTTTTTCCCACTCCTTCAAATGCCCGGATCAACTCCTCATAATCATGTCCGTTTACTACTACTGTATCAAATCCGAATGCTGTCAGCTTTTCATCCAAAGTATCCATAGACATAATATCACAATTCGCACCATCAGATTGCATTCCATTTCTGTCAACAATGAAAACAAGATTATTCAATTGAAACTGTGCCGCTGCCATTGCAGCTTCCCACACAGAACCTTCATCGACTTCACCATCACCAGTCATGACATAAATTTTGCCTGTCCAATGCTCTCTTTTGGCTTTCAGTGCCATTCCTACTCCCATAGGTAAGCCCAATCCTAAACTTCCTCCGGAACACTCTATGCCGTGAGCTTCATTCATAATTGCCAATTCACCATAAATACTGCCATCCTGTTGAAACTGTTCTAATGTATCAGGTGATTCAATACCTGTTTCTACCAGTGCTGTATATAATGCCATTGCATTATGACCTTTGCTCAAAATAAACCGATCTCTAGCTCCATATTCTAAATCTTCTGTGGTACAATTCATGATATCACCATACAATACCGCTAAAGCATCTGTACATGACATTGCACCACCCCAGTGAGCATCTCCGCCACAATATTTTGACATTTCCACCATATCACGGCGCATTCTTTTTGCAATATCCTCGCATTTTTCAATTCGTTCTTTCATAGTTTCTCCTTTTAACTAGCTCCTCCGTTTACACTTATTACTTGTGCATTTACAAATGAAGACATATCTGATGCTAAAAACACTGCAACTTCCGCAATTTCCTCAGGTTTTCCCAATCTTCCCATGAGAGATGCTGCCTCTAATTCTGTCCGTGCATCTTCACGATGTGCCGACAATATATCGGTCTCAATGTTTCCCGGTGCAATGGCATTTACTCTAATACCATTTTGAGTCACTTCTGTTGCTAAAATTTCAGTCCAATGTGTCAGTGCCGCCTTAGCAGAACCATAAACCGAATTTCCCGGATTTGCCCCTAATGCAGCTGCAGAACTCATATTAATAATATTTCCCTGTTTTTGTCTGGTCATCTTTTTTAAGATCAACTGTGTTAACAGCATCGGGCCAAACACATCTGTTTCATAAATTTCTCTAACTTTTTTCATGGATGACATCTGAAATAAATCCAAAGAAAAAATTCCCGCATTGTTCACAAGAATATCAATATTCTGCTTTTCTGCTAAGATCCGTTTTACTCCACCCTTGATTTGTTCCTCATCTGACATTTCAAAATATATCGGTTTGATCCACACATGATACTTTTCCGATAATTCTTTCATCTCCCTCTCAAAATCCGGGTTTTCCTTTCTTGCACAAGCCCATATATTGGCACCATTCTTTGCGTATGCCTCTACAATAGCTTTCCCGATTCCACGATTAGAACCGGTGATAATTGCATTTTTTCCCTTTAACATAACTTCTTCCTCTCATTTTACACAATATATACAATTCTTGTCATTGTCTCGATCATATGGTATCCATCCCATATAAACGCCAAATCCATTGTATGTCCTATTGGTACAACTCTATCAATTCCTTTTACATCCGGCTCTAATGTTAATTCTGCTATTTGCTGCGGTTCTACTCCAAAATAAGATATTGTCTGGCAGGCTTTCGACAGTAACGGAATAATATCTCTCAGTTCTTTTGCATCATACTCAAAGAAATATCCGCCACCCGTTTTATAATCCATCAAATCTTTTGTTAATTCGTCTACTTTAACACGCTTTACCACATTATCCATTCCTTCATCATGGATACCTGTATGATGTGCTGATAAACGGCACAACTCATTGAGTTTGTCAATAGCTAAAATAGGTGCAAAATCATAATCTTTCTTTACCAGCTCCTGCAGGCTCTTCCAAAAAATTGTCTTTGCCTTCTCTATTTCCTGTCCCATCCAGATCACAATACGGGGAGAACTGCACGCATTTTGATCCGTATAATATGTATCCGTGTAAAATCCTCGGGCAAATTCTTCCGGATCCTGTTTCAGATATTCATCTGCATTAATAAGAGCAAGGGAATGACGATCTGAAAATGCCATCTCAATTGCCCTTGGCGGAAGTTTTGCTTTACGAATAATATTAATTGTCTGATTTCCTCCCCATATAATGCGAAGATCACAAATATCGGTTAACATCTGTGTAATCTCTTCACTATGTTCATAACGGATTAATACTAAGTATTTCTCCATATCTGCATATTCTTCCTGATATAATGCATTTAAAGCATCTGCAATAATGTCCACCTGGACAAACTCTTTATTAGATACACGCACAACACTGGCATTACCCGCTAATAACGCTGATGTAAAAGACACTGCAAAATTGACCGGGACATTAGAAGGTGCAATATGTAATGCCACTCCTCTTCCGATCCTCTGATATGGCGAATTATACTCTTTTTTCATTTTCATCAAAGAACTTTTTCTGATCCAAAACGCATATGAAATAACATCCGGATATTCTTTTGTTCTTTTGTCCTTTAATATCCGACTTGATAATGCCCCTAAAAATTCGATTACCCGCTCATCAAGCATTCGGTGTACCGGTACTTTTGATATGTTTTTTAGTACTTCCGCATTTCCGGTTATAAATTTAATATTATCAATGTTCTGCTGCATAAGTATCACTACATCCTCTCAATTCTGCACTTTTAATTCTTCCAATAATTTGAATATATTTTCCCTTTCTTCCGCAAGGACAATCATCTTCTCCTAAAACAATTCCTTCATCTTCCGTCAATAATGAATGTCCCGGATAGGAATGCGGCAGCACAGATACTACCTGTAATATTCCTTTCTCGCCTATTTCACATACTGAAAAGTCTTCCGGTCTTCTGGCGATAACATCAGAATAGATACTTGCATGCAAATGACCACATTCACATTCCGCGTAAATACATCCTGTCTGCTCCACCATTCCATAATGATCCAAAAAATGCTGAAGACCACATATTTCTTTGAACTTTTCCTTAAACTGATCTCTTGAAATTGCTTCTGATTCCAGTTTCTTCCAACCACCGCCTGTCATCAGAAAAGCCTCTGGAATGTGATATTTTTTATCTAGTTTCAGCAATTCCTGATAAAAATGTTTCCAAACCATAAATGTAAAGCCAAAAATCAAAAACTTCTCATTCTGATGCTTACTCATAAACTCGTCTAATGCTTCTTTATTTAAAGACATATCATCATTTAAAACAAATGTTTTTTCTGAAGCCAATACATTTAATCCTATAATTGCCGCACCTCTTGCAGAAAAAAGCTGGCGGTTTTTTACAACAGCAGGTGTATCAATGATCAGCAATGGTATTCTTTTATTTCCCAAATAATCATTTAGGATCTTGATCATAACTTTTTGCTGTGACATAGCGGTCTCTCTATCCAAAAAGATCTGAGACTTTTTCTGTCCTGTTGTTCCTGAAGATGTCATTGTCTTATACAGATCAGCTCTATCAATACTGATCAATTCTTCTTCTTTAAACATACGGACCGGATAAAATGGAAGATCATAATAACTTTTGATCTTATCCTTCTCATAATTCATCGCATCTGTCATTCCCTTATATTCCGGGCAATGCTCTCTATGATACTCTGTTAATTCCACTAATTCCTTAGTAAGCATTTTTTCTTTTTCTTCCCTGTTTAACTCATATGGGTTTAATGCATAAAAATCTTCTATCATGGTTATTCCCCTATCTTTATCTTTACTCTAAAAACAGCAGTATTATACTAGTCTTCCACCGTCTACATTTAAAATCGTTCCTGTCATAAAGGATGAATCATCTGATGCTAAAAAACGTACTGTTTTTGCTACCTCTTCCGGTTTGCCCATACGTTTCATGCTGATAGCATTCAGAACTTTTTCCCGTTCCGCATCATTCTTGTATTCCCCCATATCTGTTTCAATTAATCCTGGGGCTACTGCATTGACACGGATATTATATTTTGCAAGTTCTTTGGAAATTGAGCGTGTTGCCCATAGAAAAGCTGCTTTACTGGAACCATAGGAAAGATATCCCTCTCTTGCCTCAATTCCACCAACGGAACCCATATTAATAATTGTTCCACTCTTTTTTCTCATCATTGCTTTTGATACGATCTGAATAATAGCAATCTGTGCTATAAAATTAATCTCCATTACTTCACGCAGAGTATTCATGGATGTCATCTGCATCAGACCACCACTTGGTACACCGGCATTGTTGACAAGAATATCAATTGGTTTTTTCTCTGCAATTACTTCACGCAATGATTTCTTTATTTCATCCTCAGATTTTAAATCAAAATATACAGGTTTGATCCACACATTATTCGCTTCACTTAACTGCCGCATATCCTCTTCAAAGGTTTCATCGTATTTACTGGCACATGCCCATATATTTACACCATTTTCTGCAAATTCCTGAACAATGGCTCGTCCGATTCCCCGCCTTGCTCCGGTTACAATCGCATTTTTAGAACTCAAATTATTCATATATATAATCCTCTCCGTACAGATTTTCTATTTCAGAATTTCTTTCACACTTTCTACTACAAATTCCGCATCAGCACTGGTCATATCAGCATATAACGGAAGTCGTAATACCCGCTTTCCATAATCTTCTGTTACCTTGCAGTCTTCTGCCTTACATCCCAACTTACGTCCCATTGGAGATGAATGTAATGGTACATAACAAATATATGCCATGATTTCTTTTTCTTTTAATTTCATTACCAATTCTGTTCTAATATCTTCGGTTGGAAGAATAATATTATACATATGTGCATTATGTGTAACATTTTCAGGGACAAACTGGCGTACGAGTTTCCCTGCCTTCTCTAATTCTTCTAACTGCTGATGATATATATTCCAAACATTCATACGTTTATCCATAATCTCATCAAAACGCTCCATTTGTGCAGCCAGCAATGCTGCTAACAGATCAGATGGTAAGAATGAGGAACCTATATCATGCCATGTATACTTATCTACACATCCACGCAATACCTGACGTCTATTTGTTCCTTTCTCACGTATAATTTCTGCACGCTCCATATATTTTTCCTGGTTAATAACAATGGCTCCGCCTTCGCCCATGGCATAATTCTTGGTTTCATGGAAACTATAGCATCCAAACTCTGTAAAAGTTCCGGCATATTTTCCCTTATATGTAGATCCCACAGCCTGCGCAGCATCTTCGATCACAAAAAGACCATGCTTATCTGCAATTTCATTAATTGCATCCATTTCACATGGTATTCCTGCATAATCCACTGCATAAATTGCTTTTGTTCTTGGAGTTATTTTCTCTTCTATCAAAGTTTCATCAATATTCATAGTATCTTTTCTAATATCGCAAAAAATTGGTTTTGCACCACGAAGCAAAAATGCATTGACTGTAGATGAAAAAGTAAAAGAAGGCACAATAATTTCATCTCCAGCTTCTAAATTGATCAAAATGGATGCCATTTCCAATGCGGTTGTTCCGGAAGTTGTAAGCAGCATGTTTTTTATACCAAATCTTTTTTCAAACTGTTCATACACAGCAGTTGTATACTTTCCGTCCCCCGATAAAATACTATTTTCCATTGCATCTAACACATATTTTTTCTCTAACTCTGTAATACTTGGTTTATTAAATCTAATCACTTTTCATTCCTCGCTTTCTGTTTTAAATCTTAATATCTATACACAACATAAAATACAATGCTATTTTCCATACTGCATTATACAAAATACAACAATATTTTATATAATACAGTATGGATTGTCAAATAATTCTATCATGAACTCCATAAAAACTATGTGTAATTACCTTTTATACATTGCCCCTTCCTTTAATACCGTCTTTTGACCACTTCCGTCCTCTAAGATAACCGAAATTTGATATTTTTCCCCTTTTTTCCATTCATCATTATAGGAAATCACATGATATTGTCCTTGACTAGGCATCGCATAGAAAGTCTTACTCTTTCCTGACTTATATTTCACTTTAATATATACTTTCCGCTCTCGTAATATATCTTCTCCGATGCCTTCTATTGAAAAATTCAATACAGCCATCTTACGGTACTTTTCATGCTCCTTTATAGATATGTCCTTTATTCCTCCATCTATTTTTTCTACCTTATCTAAGCTATAATCCCGCATATATCTTCCGAAAACACAATTTCCTGCTATATGTTCTACTGAAAAACTAAGATCATCATAACCATCATCACGCAAAGAAGAGAAAATTGCTCTGGTTTTACTAAATAGTTCTTCGTCCTTAACTGTGACTCGAACATTAGCATTCACAATATCCCTTAATGGGTTTGTTATATTGTATCTCTCCATATTGTGCATAATTGGTGATAATTTTATCATATACTGTCCAAGATTTCCCCAATTTTCTGCTGCACCTACTTCTTCCATACAGAAATTACTTTTGACTGCAAGAGGATATTGTTGAAGGAATGAGCTATCGAATAGTACAAAGAAAAGATTCTCTTTATGCTCTTTCATATACTGGGTTCCCTCTTGGGACATCGTCATGAATACTTTCTCTTCCTTAGCACTTTTAAATCGGTTTCTACAATATGTAGAATCATTAAATATCCTTGAATAATAACCATCAAATACCGAACCAGATACTCCCCAAAAACATAACAAAATCATACCCATCGATATTGCAATTAAGATTTTTTTGTTCTTACACTGATGATGCCTTAATTTCTTACTGCTTAACATTAAAGCAAGGATAGCTATAATTGCCACCATTAATATTGAGTAATATATTCTCCAGATCAGCCTTCCTTTGCAGGAAAAATAGAATGATAAAATTTCTATTGTAAACAACATAAAAATACTGTAAAAAAACATACTTTTCTCAAGGATCGGATATAACAATAAAACACCTAAAACCAAAAACCAAAAAGAGGTATTAGATGCAATGACCCGGTATGCATTTTTTAATTCTGATCCTGCATTCGCCTCCTTAGCATTTACCTTCGTCTGTAGCTTTTGTATATCCTTCAAAAGTTCTAAGGTATATTTATCTGAATCCCAATAATTCCACGTCCTTAACAGATTATAATCTTCTTCACTGATACCAATCTTCTGATACTCTTTTTTATACTCATAATAGCTTGGAATCGCATAATCATCTACTGAACTTCTAACCTGGTTCCATTCAATAAAATCATCATGATGATGAATCATCAATGCTCGTTGGGCAATTTCAAAACTGCACATAAGTATTAACGCAACTAAAAACGGATACATCCAACGCCATACCTCTTTCATGTACCCGCTCCTTGTACTAAACTTTTTACGGCGTGAAACCACTTTATAAAGCCATACCAGCCCCATAAAAAACAATGAAAAACAGATGCAGTCTACACGTATTAAATATCCTAAAAAGATCCACAAAATTGCAAATACTCTTGCTTTCTTTGGACGGTTGTTTTCTAAAGCCTCAAACAAATACAGGCACCCTACTGCACTAATATATGCAGCAGATGTTGTAAACTGTAGATACCAATAGAGCATTGGTGTAAAAAGAAGCAATATTAACAGACAGATACCATACTTTAATCTGCCCTTAAAATTCCTGCAGATAATCTCACAAATCAATATACTTGATATGAGGTCCGCCAGAAGCAAAATAATATTAAACCAAAACAGGCGTATACCTGTCATTGATAAAAGCCGAATAAAGAACAACAGTAAAAAGTTACTTCCCAGCGTCAAATACCCTCTATTATCATTTCCAAAGGTGCCGTCTGCACTTGCCTCAATATACCATGAATCTTGATATACTTCGACCTGCATGAGCAATATGCCCACCAACATAAAAAGCATGCAGCTTACAAATACAAAAATTCTATCCTTTGTCCAATATTCTTTTAGAACATTGTTCCAACATTTCCTTTTACCATTCATTATTCTACTTAGACCTCATTACCTTCTTAACTTTGACTTTTATCTCTGATACCTTCTATCATTCTGGCTTGAATCAATAAATCCTCATACATTTTCATCCGCAATGTGTCATTTCCAAATGCCTCTGCAAATTTTTCAATAGAATGTGCAAAATGTGCGTCTTCCGGCAACTCAATCTGCTGTTTTCCCTCGTTTGTCTCTAACTCTAAGATTGGTGTATATCCCGGAGGTGCCGTAAAAATACGGTTGGTAAAGGCCTTTCCCTTATTTCCCCATACTTCTAAACAGCACTGGTAATAACTGTCCATACTAAAAGAACCTTGAAGTACATCACCCTCTTCATTTGAATATGTTGCACTTCCATACATGTCTACTTCATAGCCTTCTAATCCATTCAAAGTTGCCGTATCTACTTTCACCGTGCTTCCAAGCATCAGTCTCGCCAATTTGGTCACATAGCCTGCTGCATCTAAAAGTGCTCCGCCTCCTAAAGCTTTATTATATCGGAAATCATTTGCTGCACGAAGAGGGAATCCAAAAGAAGCTTTCATCAGACGGATATCCCCTACCAAGCCCTCTTTTAACAATTTCCGGATTTCTGCAATCTGTGCATGATATTGGAACATATAATTTTCCTGTAATACAAGGTTTCTCTGCTTTGCAATTTCTACCAGTTCACTCGTTTGTTCATAACTGATCGTAGACGGTTTTTCCACAAATACATGTTTTCCATGTTCTAATGCTGCTTTTGCATAAGGAAAATGCAACGCCGGTGGCAACGGAATATAAACGGCATCAATATTTTCATCCTCAATGATTGCCTGAAAATTCTCTGCACTCTTAATTCCAAATTCTTTTTCAAACTGCTCTAATTTTGATTTATCATACTCTTCTGCAATACAGACACATTCAAAGTCCTTATTCTCCACCAATGCCGGCAAAAATCTGCGGAATGCAATTTCTGCGCATCCCAGTATTCCTATTCTTATCATATCTTATTGTTCCTTTCTCTATTTCCTATACTGTATATTTTCCATCCACATAACTATATATCCAGCAACGACAACAGGTTCCGCAACTGTATATTCAGACAGTTATTAATCTGCACCATCCGATTTAAGGTTGCGTAATCGACCCAGAAGTATCCCTCCGGCAATACACCGGTTTCTTCTTTTTCAATTTCAACAATAACATTCTGATTCTGCTCATGATAGAATCGTCCGCCCTCTTCTGATAATAAAACATTCTTTTTGATACCTTGCTGCTTTTCTAACTTTGTAAAAAAGAACTCTTCTAGTTCATTCTTTCGATTACTCTTGTTAGATGGCTCCATCTGCACGGTTGGTCCTAATTCTATAAAATCATGACAGCCCACTTCCGGTTTTGCATGTACTAAGAACTTTCTTACCCCATTCTCTACACAGGTAAACAATCCAAAGACAGCAATTCCAATAGCTTCAAACAATGGCTGTGTCCACTGTTTTACTTCCCGGCCTTCCATTTCAATATCACAGTAAACCACTTTAAAATCATAATCATGCTTACAGTGAATCTCATTCTCTGTAAATTCCCAGTCTTTTAACTCATGCAAGGGTACCAGTTTTGTTTCTCCCTCTGCAAACATTTTATAATTGTTGATATAACGATATAAGATTGGAATCAAATTTTCTCTTGACGGCTCAAACATGGAACAATATAATGCCTCATCTTTAAAGCTGGAGCGGATCTCTGCTTTTTCTGAAGCTGTCAGCTGCTCTGTGGAATATGGAATACAGGAAAGTACGGTCCGTGTGTCCATATTAACAAGATTATCAATTTTCATCAATTCTTTGATCTGCCCTAATGTCATCCATTTATGACTTGGCAGTACTTCAACCTCTACATCTTCTCCCAATTCTACTAAAATATTTCGATTCCGCTTTTTATAAAACCTGGATGACTGTTCTGATTGTATCTGATCTACTACAATATGATACTGTTCTGCATTCATAAAATAGTCTAAATATGGTGGCTTGGCTCCTCCGTGTTTTTGTGTAAAATTGCTCTTTGTTGCCTGAATAGTAGGGGATATCTGTATTTTATTGATATTTCCCGGTTCTATTTTTGCCTGCATAAGAAAATGAAGAACCCCGTCTATTTTTTTACACAAAATACCTAAATAACCAATCTCATTTTGGATAATGATCGGCTGTTCTACTATGACTTTTCCTTCTTCGATTCTTTGATATCCACAAACGGAAAAAAAGCTGTGATTCCTGTTACAGATACAGCCTTCCTCCTCATTGTAGTACCAAAAACCATCTTTTTCAAAATCAGTCTTATCAATACGAACCTTTACGGTTGCATTTCTCTGTTCAACCCACTCTAATATTTCTTTTGTGGGATTAACTGAACTGTCTGATGCCGCCCATGATCTTACGATATCTACAACTGCATTCATTTATTTTTCCTCCGGTACTCTTAACAGATACTGTCCGTACTCTGTTTTACGAAGCGGTTCTGCAAGACGATATAACTGCTGCTTATTGATATACCCTTTGCGATACGCAATCTCCTCTATACTGGACACATAGTACCCCTGGCGTTTCTGCATGATCGCCACAAAATCAGATGCCTCTTTCATTCCATCATATGTACCGGTATCTAACCATGCCACGCCACGTCCAAGCTCTTTTACCTTGAGTTCGCCACGTCTTAAATATTCATTGTTCACGGCTGTGATCTCAAGCTCTCCTCTTGCTGAAGGCTCTACATTTTTTGCAATCTCTATAACTTTATTGTCATAGAAATACAGACCGGGAACTGCAAAATTGGATTTTGGCTTTTCCGGTTTTTCTTCGATGGATAAAACATTTC
>ERZ506753.1196-NODE-1196-length-16990-cov-14.059640_pt1 | contig 16990 bp, 13 predicted proteins | sample MGYA00513044_ERZ506753 | MGnify/ENA metagenome assembly ERZ506753 | reverse complement strand
CGATGAGGGGGCGCATATAGCGGAAGAAGAAGGTCAGCATCAGGGTGCAGATGTGAGAACCATCAACATCGGCATCGGCCATGATGAACACTTTATCATACCGCAGCTTGGAGATATCGAATTCCTCGCCGATGCCGCAGCCCAGAGCCAGCACAACGGGCATCAGCTTATCGTTGCCGTAGATGCGGTCCGCACGGGCTTTTTCCACGTTCAGCATCTTGCCCCACAGGGGGAGGATGGCCTGAATGGCAGAGTCACGGCCCATCTTGGCAGAGCCGCCTGCAGAGTCACCCTCGACGATGAAGATCTCGGTGCGGGTGGGGTCTTTTTCACGGCAGTCAGCCAGCTTGCCGGGCATCCGGCTGGTCTCCAGCGCGCTCTTGCGGCGCACCAGCTCCCGGGCCTTTTTGGCAGCGGCGCGGGCGCGGGCTGCCTGGGTGGCCTTTTCAAAAATGGCCTTTGCCACGCCGGGGTTCTCCTCAAAGAACTCCATCAGCTTGGTGTACACCATGTTGGAAACAAGGGTGCGGATCTCGGTATTGCCCAGCTTTGCCTTGGTCTGACCCTCGAACTCTGCCTCCTGCAGCTTGACGGAAATGACGCAGATGAGGCCCTCGCGGACATCGGAGCCGGAAAGGTTCTCGTCCTTATCCTTCAGCAGGCCGTGGCTGCGGCCGTAATCATTGAACACACGGGTCAGGCTGGTGCGGAAGCCCTCTTCATGGGTGCCGCCGTCCGGGGTGTTGACGTTGTTGGCAAAGCTCAGCAGCAGCTCGTTGTAGCTGGAATTATACTGCAGCGCGATCTCGGCCATGCCCCGCTCGGTCTGGCCCTTGAGGTAGATGACATTGGGGTGGAGCACCTCCAGATTGCGCTTTTCGCCCAGATAGGTGACAAAGCTCTTGATGCCGCCCTCATAGCACATGACCTCGGTGCGGTAGCAGGGGTCGCCTTCCTGGCCGTCCTCCAGAACGGGGGTGTAGAGCTCCCGCTCATCGGTCAGGGTGATCTTGACACCAGCGTTCAGGAAGCTCTCCTCGCGCAGGCGCTTTTCCAGCGTCTCGAAGTTATAGACGGTGGTGTCCTTGAACATCTCAGGGTCGGGCTTGAAGGTAACGCGGGTGCCGGTGACCCCCTCGGCCACCGTGCCCAGACACTTCAGGGGGCCGTCCGGGTCGCCGCGGCGGAAGGTCTGCTCGTATTCATGGCCGTCGCGGCGGACATTGACCGTCAGCCACTCAGAGCAGGCGTTGACCACGGACGCGCCGACACCGTGCAGACCGCCGGCCACCTTGTAGCCGGAGTTCTCGCCGCCGAACTTACCGCCTGCGTGCAGGATGGTATAGACGACGGTGACGGCGGGCAGACCGGTATCGGCCTGGATATCCACGGGGATGCCGCGGCCATTGTCGGTGACCTGAATGATGTTATTTTTTAAGATCTTGACCTCAATGTGGTTGCAGTAGCCAGCCAGCGCTTCATCAATGGCGTTGTCCACGATCTCGTAGACCAGATGATGCAGGCCCCGCTCACCGGTGGAGCCGATATACATGCCGGGACGCTTGCGCACGGCCTCCAGACCCTTCAGGACCTGGATCTCGCTGGCATTATACTCATGGTCGGTCGCGGTTTCCACATTGGTGCTGGTGATGATTTCCTCTGCCATATCCTTTCTCCCTTTACTTGATATTTTTTCAATCGATTGGATCGTTGTTGATTTTTTCAGAACGACATTTCGGTGCGCCGCTTCATGGCCGCGCTGGACAGCTCCGAAAGATAAACGGTGTCCACGGGGGCATCGGCCAGAACATAACACTGGGGCAGGTCATCCGAAAGGCTGACCACGGCCCCATTCTTCTGGGCATAGTTGAGAAATTCCCGCCCCCGGGGGGAGACGGTGGTGGTCTCCAGATTGAAGATGCCGATGATATCACGGTCATTCAGGACATAGTCCCGGCCCAGATGGATATACATTGCGTATATTCTCCCGCAGATGCAGACTGCATATTCTGTCGCATTTTCCGCATTCTATGCAATGCAGTGATGCAACATTTCTCTATTTCAGATTTTACTCAGGACACCGCCGTTCATGCGGTAGACCTCGCCATCCGTTTTCAGGAAGGCCGTGTCGTCACAGCTGGTAACGAAGGTCTGTTTTTCCCGCATCCGGGTCAGCAGATACTGCTTGCGGCCATCATCCAGCTCACTGAGCACGTCGTCCAGCAAGAGGACGGGGTGCTCGCCGGTGATGGCGGCAGCGGCGGCGGCTTCGGCCATTTTCAGGCTGAGCACCACACTGCGCTGCTGCCCCTGGCTGGCAAACACTCTGGCGGGCTGGCCGTCCAGCAGCAGCTCCAGATCTTCCCGGTGGGGGCCGCACAGGCTCTGCCCGGCCCGGACTTCCTCATTCTGGCGGGCTTTGAGCAGGGCTGCCAGACCACCCGGCTCAAACTGGGCGGCATACCGCAGCTCCATCCGCTCCGCCCCATGGGAAAGCTCCTCGTAATTGGCACAGGCCAGCGGAGCCAGCCGTTCCAGATAGGCCCGCCGCCGCTGCTGGATGGCTTCCCCCTGCGCGGCAAGCTCGGTGTTCAGCACCTCGAGCAGGGCCATTTTTTCGGCGTAGGGACGTTCCTGCCCGGCAGGGGAGCGGCGCAGCAGAGCGTTTTTCTGCTGCAGGGCCCGCAGATAGCGGCGGTACACGGTCAGGTAGCCGGGGTAGAGCTGGCAGAGGGCGGCATCCAGAAATTTGCGCCGCCCCTCGGGTGCTCCCTTGACCAGGCTCAGGTGGCCGGGGTCAAACACGACAGCCGGAAAACTGCCGGCAAGCCCTGCTGCCCGCCTGGGGGCTGCCCCGTTCACCGAGGCGTACCGCCCGGGCCGCTGGGAATCCGGGGTGCCCACCGTCAGCCGGACACGGTTCGGCTCGTCAGGCTCCTGTTCCTCCTGCTGTGCCCGGAGTGTGGAGGCTTCCAGCACGGCAAAGGGCTCGCCCCGCCGCACCAGCTCTGCATCCTTGCCGCCCCGGAAGCTCTTGCCGCCGGTCAGCAGCCAGATGGCCTCCAGCAGGTTGGTCTTGCCCTGGCCGTTGTTGCCGCAGATCACGGTCAGCTCCCGGCCCGGGGTCAGGCTTGCCGATGCGATATTGCGGTAATTCGTTACTTCTAAGGAAAGCAGGCGCATGGTTTACTGGCCCTGTCCCACTTCCACGGTCTGGCCGTCCAGCTCGACGACATCCCCGGCGCGGCACTTTTTGCCCCGCATGGTGCAGACCTCACCGTTCACCTTGACAGCACCGCCCTGCACCAGCTCCTTGGCTTCGCCGCCGGTCTCACACAGGCCCGCATATTTCAGCAGGGCATCCAGCTTGATAAATTCCGTATGGATGAGAATTTTTTGCATTTTTATGCCTCTCAATCATTTTTGAAGCGGACAGGCAGGACCAGATACAAAAAGTCGCTGCCCTCGGTAGGCAGAACCTTGACCGGGCTCAGCGGGCCGCTGATCTCCAGTTTGACCTGCTCGGTGCGGGCGTTGCGCAGGGCATCCAGCAGATAGCGGTTGTTGAAACCGATCTCCACCTCATCGCCCTCGCATTGCGCGTTGAATTCATCCACCACGCGGCCCAGATTGGTCTGGCAGCGGACCACCACTTTACCCTCTGTAAAACTGATGCGGAGGGGATTTTTTAAACGCTCTGTAATGATCAGGGAGGCGCGCTCGATGGTCTCGATGAACTCCTTGGTGTCCAGAACCACGCTGGTGCGGCTGCCATTGGGGATGACGTTGTGGTAGTTGAGGAACTCGCCCTCGATCAGGCGGCTCATGATGGTGTAACCGGCGGTGGTGAACACCACATAGCGGCGGTTGGCAGAGATGTGCACGGTCTCCTCGTCGTCGTTGGCCAGCAGGTGGGAGACCTCGTTCATGGTCTTGCTGGGTACGATGATACGGATCTCCTTTATGGCTTCCACCGGCCGCTCCACAATGGCCAGACGGTAGCCGTCCAGCGCAACAACGGTCAGCTTATCCGGCGAGATCTCAAATAATTCACCGGTATGCGCAGGTTTTTTTTCATCCTGACTGACGGCGTACAGGGTGCGCTCGATCATATCACGGAGCACGCCGGTCTTGATGTTCAGGGTCTCCTCGGCACCGGTGTTGGGCAGCTCGGGGAAATCGGTGGGGTTCATGGACTGGATCTCGAACTGTGCCACACCGCTCTGGATGGTGGTTTTTCCATTTTCAGCAGATTGGATGTTGATCTGACCGGAAGGCATCCGGCTGACCATGCTGCTGAGCAGCTTGGCGTTCAGCACTACCTCGCCGGGCTCCTTGACATTGGCATCAATGGTGGTCACGATGCCCATTTCCAGGTCGTAGCCGGTCAGGGTGAGTTGGAAGCCTTCGGCTTTCAGTAGGATACCCTCCAGCACAGGGATGGTGGAGCGCAGGGTAACGGCTTTGGAAACGCCGTCAATGGCTGCACTCAGCAGGGTCTTATCGCAGATGATGTTCAATTGCGCGTCTCTCCTTATTTTGGATTCAAGTTTTGAGGTTCTTTCTCCCATAAAACAGGAACAAAACCTCCAAATCTATATTGAACTTGTTGTAGTATTCGTAGTAGGGGCTGGGGAAGATGTGGAAAAGTCGGAAAATGTGTGGAATGGTGCGGCTCTATGGTTTTCCACCGGCTTGTGAATGCAGTGTGAAAGGCTTGTGGAAAGGGCTGGCGCTGCTTTTCTTTCCACGGCAGGTGTGCAAAACAGAAGTTGAATGTTGAAAACTCGGTGGAAAGAGTGGAGAACTTTGTCGTCTGACCACAATATCTTGTTCTGTTTTCCCGGATTACCCTGCATTTCTCCCCATATTTGGGGTTTTATCCCCTGTGAGAGTATGACTTTTGCCCCTGCTTTCCCGTCAGGCCTTGACGTTCTTGATGATGTCGCTGACGGTTTCGCGCAGGTGCTGGTCGTTCTTCATGTCCCGCTCCATGGTCTTGAGGGAGTAGACGATGGTGGAGTGGTCACGGCCCGAGAACTCCCGGCCGATCTCCTCCATGCTCATGCCGGTGACTTCGCGCAGGATATAGATCGCCACGCGGCGGGCAGATGCAACGTTGGCGTTCCGCTTGGTGCCCCGGATGTCGGCAGGGGAGACGTTGAAGGTGCGGGAGACCTCGCCCACGATCTTCTCGATGGTCACGGGCACGGGCTGGGTCTCGTTGAGGATGTCCTTGATGGCGTTCTGTGCCACGCTGATGACAGGCTGGATGCCCTCCAGCATGTAGTAGGCGTTCAGCTTTTTCACTGCGCCCTCCAGCTGGCGGATGTTGTTTTTCAGGTGGTTGGCGATGAATTCCGCCACGTCCTCGGGCAGATCCAGGTGGAGCAGCTCGGCCTTGCGCTTGACGATGGCCACGCGGGTCTCGAAATCAGGCGGCTGGACATCGGCGGTCAGGCCCCACTCAAAGCGGGTGCGCAGGCGCTCTTCCAGGCTCTTGATCTCCTTGGCCGGGCGATCGGAGGCAATCACGATCTGCTTGTGGGCATCGTGCAGGGAGTTGAAGGTGTGGAAAAACTCCTCCTGGGTGGACTCCTTGCCGGCGATGAACTGGATATCGTCCACCAGCAGCAGGTCGGCCACGCGGTACTTCATCCGGAAGTCCTCGGTACTGCCGGCGCGGATGGCGGCGATCAGCTCGTTGGTGAACTGCTCGCAGGTAACGTACATGATGACGAAATCGGGGTGGGTGCGCTTGATCTCGGTCTGGATGGCCGTGAGCAGATGGGTCTTGCCCAGACCGGAGCCGCCGTAGATGAACAGCGGGTTATAGGCTCCGGAGGGGTTGGCCGCAACCGCCTGCGCCGCAGCAAACGCAAACTGGTTGGAGGGACCCTTGATGAAGTTCTCGAAGGTGAACTCGTAATTGCCCTGGGGCGAGGCGGGGTTTGCCTCGTACTGCTGGGCCAGCACCACCTCATGGGGCGGGGTGCTGGGCACCACCAGCGTGATGTCCACGTCAAAGCCCAGCACGGTCTTAAAGGCCTCTTTCAGCAGGCCGAGGTAGCGGTCGGTGACGATCTTGCAGATGAAATCATTGCGCACCGACAGGGTGATATGGCTCGAGTCCTCAAAGCTGATGGGCTCAAGTCCGTCGATGTAGAGATTATAGGTCGGCTCGGCCATCTGTGTTTTGCAGTATGCCTGGGCGGCCTCTAAAACGTCCTTGAAAGAATCCATAAAACATCCACTCCATTGAATTGGTCGAAGTTTTCAACAATGCTGCTGATACCCCGTTAGTATACCACAAAAATCTCCCTGCGTCTATATTCTATAATGTAATTTATAATACATAAGAAAAGACGCTCCATCGTGCCCTCGCGGCTCTTGTGTTCAAGGCGGTTTTTGGCCACAAGATATGGTGGAGAAAAACTTTTCCACGGAGAACCGGTGAAAAAGTTGAAAGCTTTTTCACAAAGAAATTTGAAAAAAGTTTGCTGGAAAGTGAAAAAAACGCTTGACAGAAGGGGATAGTGTGCGATATACTGTTGAATTGCAAGCCTGTCCCCAATTTGGGACCAGAAATACCCCATTACCGGGGACGAGTTTTTACGGAGGATACAACCATGAAGAGAACTTTTCAGCCCAAGAAGCGTCATCGCAAGGAAGTTCATGGCTTTCTGACCCGCATGAGCACCAAGAACGGCCGCAAGGTCATCAATGCTCGCCGTGCTAAGGGCCGCAAGAGCCTGACCGTCTGATCCCGCTTTGCCAGGGATCCGGCGCAGAATTGAACATGCGCACAAAAGACTGCTGATCCAGAATTGGCGGTCTTTTTCTTATTTTGGACGTTCTGCGCGCGGAATGACTAAAAATTTGGCAAAAGATTTGGCACAAAAAACGCCCGGACAGCCTTTTCATGTCGGCGTTTTTTTGCTATACTGAATTTTGAACTTTGCCTTTAGGGAAGTTCTGCGATTTTTTAACCGAAAAGGAGGCGACGGAGCAGTGCGCTATCGTCCCATCCGCCGCAACAGCGAGTTTGGCCGCGTGTATGCCCGCGGCAAGTCCTATGTGAACCCGGCGCTGGTGCTGTATGTGCTCAAGACCCGCGGTAAAAAGACCCGCGTGGGCCTGACAGCCACCAAAAAGATCGGCCATGCCGTCCAGCGCAACCGCGCCCGCCGCGTGATGAAGGCTGCCATTGATGAGCATCTGAATCAGAACATCGGCGGCTATGATCTGGTGTTCGTGGCCCGGGGCATGACCCCCCGCCTGAAGAGCTGGCAGCTCAGCGAAGTGGTGGCCAGGCTCTTTGCCCAGGCTGGCCTGCCCGACAAGGCAAAGCAGCCGGGCGCAAAGCCCCCTGCCACGGTCCCGCCCGCAGACCGGGCCGCAAAACAGTGAATCCCGTCTCCCGCGTCTGCCGGAACGCGCTCTGTGCGCCCATCCGGTTCTACCAGCGCTTTATCAGCCCGGGGCTGGGCCGCAACTGCCGCTTTACCCCCACCTGCAGCCAGTATGGCATAGAAGCCATCCAGACCCATGGCTGCATCAAGGGCTTGCTGCTCACCGCCTGGCGCATCGCCCGGTGCAATCCGCTTGGCCGGTGGGGCTTTGACCCGGTGCCGCCCAAAGGCCGCTGGGTGAGCCCGGAGAGAAAGCTCTCGGTATCGAAATTATTTAAAAGGCGGCATGGATAGTTCGGCGGGGAGTTTCTCCGAGGAGAAAGCTACCCGTCGGACTTGTATAACCAGCTTCTTGTGACGCTCCGCACTGTGGGCGGGGTGTCCTTCTCATAAAAATCTAAACGTCCCGCACCACAGGCGGGGCAGAATGGACGAAACTATGAATCCTTTGTACATCCTGGGCTGGCCCTTGGGCTATGTAATGGAGTGGATCTACAAGTTGATCCCCAACTACGGCTGGGACATCATCCTGTTCACCCTGCTCATCACCGTGATCAAGATCCCCCTCCAGCTCAACCAGCAGAAGAGTATGGCCCGCATGAGCGCTTTCCAGCCCATGGTGGCCGAGATCCAGAAAAAGTACCGCGACAAGCCCGAAAAGCAGCAGGAAGAGCTGATGAAGCTGCAGGAGCAGGGCTACAAGCCCACCGCAGGCTGTATGCCCATGCTGGTCAACTTCCTGGTCATGTTCGGTGTTATCGAGGTGGTGTACCGCCCGCTGCAGCGCATCTTCCACGTTGGTGCCGATGCCCTGACCGCCGCAGGTGAGGCCCTGACTGCCATGGGCATCAGCTTTACCACCGTGACCCGCGACACCAACATCATTGCACAGGTCATTGCAGGCGAGAGCACCGTTTCCTCCTGCTTCACCCCGGATCAGGTGGCTACCATCACCGAGTTCGGCCAGCACATGGATTTCTTTGGCATCGACCTGACCCGTGTGCCCCAATACAGCCTGGCTGCAGAGAACCTGCCCCTGCTGATCCTCCCGGTCCTGGCAATCGTGACCATGTTCCTGTCCACCCACATCAGCATGAAGGCCAGCGGCCAGGAGATGCAGGGCAGCATGAAGCTGACCATGTATATGATGCCGCTGATGTACGTCTTCTTCTGCTTCACCGTGCCCAGCGCTTTCTCTCTGTACTACGTTGTTTCCAACATCCTGATGACCGTGCAGAGCCTGTTGATGAAGAAGATCTACGACCCTGAAAAGATGAAGGCAGAGGTCGCCGCCGAGATGGCTGCCCGCAAGAAGGAGCAGAAGCGCGGTGTAAAGAGCACCACCATCAAGGTCACGGATGAAAAGACCGGCGAGGTCGTGGAGAAAAATATCTCCGCCAGCGAAATGAACAAGCGCCGCCTGGAGTATGCCCGCAAGCTGGATGAGGAGCGCTATAAGGACGAGCGCACCGTTCCGCTGAGCGAGCTGGAAAACAAGAAGGAGGATTGACGGTTATGATCCGTACTCAGGAAGCGACCGGCAAGACGGTCGATGAAGCCCGCGCAAAAGCCTGCGCCCTGCTGGGCGTGCAGGCCGACGACCTGAATGTGAGCTATGAAGTGCTCGAAATGCCTCAGAAAACCGGTTTTCTGGGCCTGAAGACCACCCCTGCCAAGGTGCGTGTGAGCGTGGAAGAGCCCGATGCCCCGGCCGCTCCCGTGGTGGAGGAGAAGGTGGAGCCTGAGGTGAAGCCTGTTGTGGAGGAAGCTCCCGCTGAGGAACCCAAAGCCGAGGAGCCTGCCGCTGCCCCTGTGGCAGAGGAGGCCGCTTCCATTGAGGAGACTGCCGCCCCCGCGGCAGAGGGTGAGGAGCCGGAAGTTCCCATCAACATCGAAGAGAACGCCAAGGTCAAGGCCGCTGTGGACTACCTGAAGGAAGTCATTGCCCTGATGGGCGTGGAGAATGTCACCTTCAGCGCCGTGCAGAAGGGCGAGGCTACCATCATCCGTCTGGATGGTGAGAAGCTGGGTGCTCTGATCGGCCGCCGCGGCGAGACCATGGAGAGCCTGTCTTATCTGGCAAGCCTGGTGGCCAACCGTCTGGAAGGCGATTACATCAAGCTGGGCCTGGATGTGGCCGGCTACCGCGACAAGCGTGAAAATGACCTGACTGTGCTGGCACAGCGCATTGGCAACAAGGTGCGCAAGACCGGCCGCAGCTTTGCCATGGAGCCCATGAACCCCTACGAGCGCCGCATCATCCACTCTGCCATCGGCAAGATGGAGGGTGTGCGCAGCGAGAGCAAGGGGGAGGGCCGTGACCGCCGTGTGGTCATCTACTCCACTGCTCCTGATGCCCAGACCGACAACACCTATGGTGAGCGCCGCCCGCGGGGCAATGGCCGCCGCCCCGGCGGCAACCGCAATGGCGGCTTCCGCGGCGGACGCGGCAGCAGCCCCCGGAATGGCGGTCCCCGCAATGGCCGCCCCGCAGGCAACCGCGGTCCCCGTCCTTCCAGCGTGCCCGAGCGCACCTATGCTCCCCGTGACGCAGAAACTGCCGCACCCGTGGCACCCAAGCGCACCGAGCGCGTGGATGATTTTGCCGATTTCAGCTTTGGCAAGATCGAACTGTAAACCTCACTGAGTTTTGCACAATGCTGCCCCCTTCCGGTGGAAAACTGGAAGGGGGCTTTTTGTCTCTTTCCTTTTTCGTCGCTTCGTGATACAATAATTCTGATTTGAGAGCGGAGGGAGAGCACCAACATGGAACATTCAACGATCGCGGCCATTGCAACCGCGCCCGGCGCAGGCGGCATTGCCGTGGTGCGTCTTTCCGGCCCGGAGAGCTATGCCGTGGCGGCAAAGGTGTTCTGCCCGGCCAACCCGGCAAAGCGGGTGGAGGAGGCCAAGGGCTACACCGCTCTGTTTGGGCATTTCATGGAAGGGGAGGAAGCCTTTGACGAGGGCGTGGCCCTCTTCTTCCGGGCCCCCCACAGCTACACCGGCGAGGATGTGGTGGAGCTTTCCTGCCACGGCGGCAGTGCGGTGGCCCGGCGGCTGGTGGAAAGCTGCATCGCAGCCGGTGCCGCCCCCGCCGCCCCCGGCGAGTACACCCGCCGCGCCTTCCTCAACGGCAAGCTGGGCCTGACCCAGGCCGAGGCCGTTATGGACCTGATCTCTGCCGATGGCAGACAGGGTGCGGCGCTGGCCAATGCCTCCCTGAACGGCGCGCTGGCGAAGAAGATCGGGGCTGAAAAGGATGCCCTGACCGCCCTGCAGGCCCATCTGACTGCCTGGGTGGATTTCCCCGAGGAGGACGTTCCCGCACTGGAGGATGCCCAGCTGGTATCCACCCTGACTGCCGTGAAGGAAGAGCTGGACACCCTCATCCGGAATTATGATGCCGGTGCTGTCCTGCGGGAGGGTGTGGACTGTGCCATCGTGGGGCGGCCCAATGCGGGCAAGTCCACCCTGCTCAACCTGCTGGCCGGCTTCGACCGGGCCATCGTCACCCCCGTGGCGGGCACCACCCGGGATGTGGTGGAGCAGGCTGTCCGGCTGGGGGACATCCGGCTGAACCTGTTCGACACGGCCGGTCTGCGGGAGACCGAGGATGCGATCGAGGCCGAAGGCATCCGCCGCAGCTGGAAAAAGCTGGACGAGGCGGGGCTGATCCTGGCGGTGTTCGATGGCTCTGAGCCCCTGACCCGGGAGGATCTTGCGCTGGCGCAGCGGTGCGCTGGCCGCCCGGCCATTGCACTGGTCAACAAAGAGGACAAGCCCACTCAGTTTGACGCAGAGATCATTGCAGGCGATTTTGCCATGGTGCTCCCGGTCTGCTGCCAGGAAGAGGGGAGCCGCAGGGTGATCGCCGCTGCCGTTGCCCGCCTGCTGGGCACCAACAACATCGATCCCCACGCTGCCAGCCTTTCAGGCCAGCGCCAGCTTGCCGCCGCAACCCGCGCGCGGGATGCAGTGGCCGGTGCGCTGGATGCGGTCAGCGGCGGGTTCGGGCTGGATGCCGTATCGGTCTGTGTGGACGATGCGCTGGCTGCCCTCTGTGACCTCACCGGCGAAAATGCGTCGGAGAATGTCATCAATGAAGTGTTTGAGCGGTTCTGTGTGGGGAAGTAATGAGGAATGTTCTCTTTTGCTTTCCACCGATTTGAAGTCGCTGCGCGACGGGCTGTGTAGGTACAGTTTCGATTGTTCCATTGACAATAGAGGGAATCCGAAAAAGTTATGAACCATTTAGGAGATTATGATGTGATCGTAATAGGCGCGGGCCACGCTGGCATTGAAGCGGCCCACGCTGCTGCCACGCTGGGTGCCAAAACGGCGGTGTTTACCATGAGCCTGGATGCCATTGGCAACATGCCCTGCAATCCCAGCATCGGCGGAACTGCAAAAGGAACGCTGGTACGCGAATTGGATGCGCTGGGCGGTGTGATGGGCCTTGCGGCGGATGCCACCTACCTGCAGAGCCGGATGCTGAACAAGGGCAAAGGCCCTGCCGTTCATGCCCTGCGCGTTCAGACCGACCGCAAGCGCTACCACGAATATATGAAGCACGCCCTTGAACTCACGCCCGGCCTTGCCATCCATCAGGCCGAGGTGGTGGGCATTGAGGTGGAGAACGGCCATGTCAAGGGCGTTGTGACCCAGCTGAACGGGGAGTACAGCGCAAAGTGTGTGGTCATTGCCACGGGTACCAACCTGGGCGGCAAAATTTTTGTCGGTGATGCGTGGTATGCTTCCGGCCCTGACGGGATGCACGCCGCCAATGCCCTGACCGAAAGCCTGAAAGCCGCCGGTCTGCCTCTGCGGCGGTTCAAGACCGGTACGCCTGCCCGCGTCCACCGGAGAAGCATCGACTTCTCCAAGCTGGAATGCCAGCCTGGCGACCCGGACAGCGAGCTGCAGCCCTTCAGCTTTCTGACGGATGCACCCATGCACAACAAGGTCGAATGCTGGATTGCCTACACCAATCCCGAGACCCACCGGATCATTCTGGATAACATCCAGCGCAGCCCGCTCTATGGCGGCATGATCGAGGGGGTTGGCCCCCGGTACTGCCCCTCCATTGAGGATAAGGTGGTGCGCTTTGCGGGCAAGGACCGGCACCCCATCTTTGTGGAGCCCTGCGGCGAGAACACAGAGGAGATGTATCTGCAGGGTGCGTCCAGCAGCCTGCCTGAGGATGTGCAGAACGCCTTTTACCGGAGCATTCAGGGCTTTGAACACATTGAGATCATGCGCCCGGCCTACGCCATCGAGTATGACTGCGTAGACCCGACCAGCCTGGAAGCCACGCTGGAGAGCAAGGTGGTGCGGGGCCTGTATGGTGCGGGCCAGTTCAACGGCACCTCCGGCTACGAGGAAGCCGCCGCGCAGGGTCTGCTGGCTGGTCTGAACGCTGCCCGCAGTGCAAAAGGGGAGAGTCAGCTGATCCTGGAGCGTCAGACCAGCTATCTGGGCACCCTGGTGGATGACCTTGTCACCAAGGGGGTCATGGACCCTTACCGCATGATGACCAGCCGGAGCGAGTACCGCCTGACTCTGCGGCAGGACAACGCCGATCAACGGCTGACCCCCATTGGCCGGGAGTATGGTCTGGTGCAGGATGACCGCTGGGCAAAATACCAGCACACCCAGAGCATTCTGGAAGCGGAGCGCCGCCGCCTGCACGAGACCCATCTGCGCACTGCTGACCTGCGCGCTGCCATGGAAGCAGCCGGGCTGACCCCTGCCGCGGAGGGCGGCATTGCCGAAGAGCTGCTCCGCCGCCCCGAGATCAGCTATCAGCTGTTGGCGGGTGTGATCAGCTGGGGCGAGGGCATCACCCCCATGCTGGCCGAGCGGCTGGAGACCGAGATCAAGTACGCAGGCTACATTGCCCGGCAGGATCGGATGATCCGTGACGTGGCCCGCCACGAAAAGACCCTGATCCCCGCAGATTTTGAGTATGCTGACCTGACCGGCCTGACGCTGGAGGCCCGTGAGAAGCTGACCCGCATCCGCCCGAAGAATCTGGGGCAGGCGGGCCGCATCCCCGGCGTTTCGCCCTCTGATGTGGCGCAGCTGAGTATTGCGCTGGCTGCTGCAAAACGATAAATGGGGTCGCCCTCTCCGTCAGTGCTTTGCACTGCCACCTCTCCCAAAGGGAGAGGCTCTGGCGGTTTGATCAGAACGTAGAATCAACCCTGCCAATGGCTCCCCCTTTGGGGGAGCTGGACGCGAAGCGGCCTGAGAGGGTGAGGATGGTAAGAAAGAAGGGTTACTTTATGGAATTGGTTCTATACAAAGGCCGCCCTGCCGATTGTACGGGCCGGCTTGAAAAGGAGATCCGCACCTATGATCTGCTGGACGCGCTGGGGCTGGAGTACTGGCGCACCGACCATGCCTTTCTGCGGGCCGACACCATGGAGGACTGCATGGTCATTGATGATTGCCTGGGTGCCACGGTCTGCAAGAATCTGTTCCTTTGCAACCGGCAGAAAACGAACTTCTACCTGCTGATGATGCCGGGGGACAAGCCCTTCAAGACAAAGGAACTCTCCCATCAGCTGGGCATTTCCCGCCTGAGCTTTGCCTCCCCGGAGGATATGGAGCAGTATCTGGATTGTACACCGGGCTCCTCGTCTGTTATGGGGCTGGCGAACGACAAGGAAAACAAAGTTCAGCTTCTCATGGATGAGGATGTGGTCAAGGGGGAGTTTCTGGGATGCCACCCCTGCATCAACACCTCCTCGCTCAAGCTGTACACGAAGGATGTTCTGGAAAAGTTCCTGCCGGCGGTACACCATGAGCCTGTTTATGTTGTTTTGAATGGAGACTGAGTTCTCTTTTGCCTGCCAAAAGAGAACCAGAAAAGCACCCGCTGCTTTCGAGGCGCGGGAGGCACGAACCAGGGAGCTGCTCGCCCCTGGTGACCCCAAAGAAGAAGGCTTCAAACAAAAATGCTGGAGATTCGTGCATTCGCATGAAAATCTCTTGACCGCATTTTTGTTCTGCGCCGATTTGAAATCGAGAACGAGAGGTGCGAAATGATCGATAAAGCGAGACTGGAGCAAAAATGTTCCATGTGGAACATTGCGCTGACCGGGGACCAGCTGGACCAGCTGGATGCCTTTGCGCAGATCCTGGTGGACTACAACCAGAAGGTCAATCTGACCGCCATCACCGACCCGGAGGGCATTGAGGACAAGCACTTCCTCGACAGCCTGCTGTTTGCCAGCCAGCCCGAGGTAGCAGGAAAGATGGTGGACGTGGGTGCCGGTGCCGGATTCCCGGGCATCGTGACCAAGATCTACAAGCCCGAGCTGGAGCTGACCCTGATGGAGCCCACCGGCAAGCGGGTGGAGTTTTTGAAGTATGCCTGCGCTCAGCTGGGCCTGACCGGGGTGGAGTTTGCCAAGGAGCGCGCCGAGGAAGCCGCCCGCAAAGCATGGCGGGAGCAGTTTGATCTGGCCTCTGCCCGTGCGGTGGCGGCTCTGCCCATGCTGGCCGAGTACTGCTTACCGCTGGTCAAGGTGGGTGGCAGCTTCCTTGCCATGAAAGGCGCTTCCGGCGAGGAGGAGCTGGCAGCGGCCCGCGGTGCCATCCGGAAGCTGGGTGGAGAATATAAGGAGACCCGCACCCTGCATCTGCCGGGCGGCGATACCCGCACCCTCATCCTCTGCAAAAAGATTTCGCAAACTCCGACAGCCTACCCCAGAAACGGTGGAAAGATCGCAAAGTCTCCGCTGAAATAACGCAAAAACGCAAGATAAATGCCAAGCCCTGCCGAACGATTCTTCTGGCAGGGCTTTTTGATTTCTGGTACACTGGAACTGCAATGAGTGAGTTTTCAACAGTTTCCCGGGAAACGGTTGAAAACTGCGTCACATTTTAGTGAAAGGGGAAAGAATCATGTTTGAATGGAAGAAATCTGCCGGAAAGATCTACACCCTGCCTGTGGAAAGCATCCGCCCCTCGCCGTTTCAGGCTCGGACTGTTTTTGATGAAAAGGAGCTGGCGGGGCTGGCTCAGAGCATCCGGGAAAACGGCCTGCTTCAGCCCATCTCGGTGCGGAAGGTCGAGGGTGGTTACGAGCTGGTGGCAGGGGAGCGGCGGCTCCGCGCCTGCAAGCTGGCCGGGATGGAGACCATCCCGGCCATCCTCTGTGACTGCGGCGACCAGCGGACTGCGGCGCTGGGGCTGCTGGAAAACATCCAGAGGGAAGACCTGAACCCCTTTGAGCAGGCACAGGGGCTGCGGGATGTGATCGCCCTTTGGGACTGCACCCAGGCCGAGGCGGCCAAGCGGCTGGGCATGGCACAGCCCACCCTTGCCAACAAGCTGCGGCTGCTGCAGCTGACGGTGGACCAAAGGCAGTTCGTGCTGGACAATGGCCTGACCGAGCGCCACGCCCGGGCTGTCCTGCGCCTGCCCGAGAACCGGCGGAGCGAAGCCCTTATCACCATTGCCAAGCGGCGGATGAATGCCCGGCAGACCGACCTGTACATTGAGCAGGTGCTCAATGCCGCCGCCCCGGGCAGACACCGTATCTCCATGGTCAAGGATGTGCGCATCTTTGTCAACACCATCGACCATGCCATCCGGCTGATGACGGACAACGGTGTGCCTGCCACGGCCCACAGGGAAGAGCGGGACGGCTATATCGAATACACGGTGCGCATTCCAACCGCAGCCGCGCAAAGATAAAACGCATCGCAATTTTCACAAAAAATGCAATTCCACAGGGTTTTTACGCAAAATAATCAGGAAACAGGTTCAAAAAGCCGCGCTGATGTGCTATACTAATCTTTAAAGGGGCTTCGCTGGTGGGAAAACAGCGGGACCCGGCCTCGAATGTTCCACGTGGAACAAATAATTTTCCCGGGAGGAAACAAAGAGCGTGGCTAAAATCGTTGCAATTGCAAACCAAAAAGGCGGCGTGGGCAAGACCACCACGGCCGTGAACCTTTCGTCCTGCGTTGCGGCTCTGGGCAAAAAGACGCTCATCGTCGATCTGGACCCGCAGGGCAATACCACCACCGGTTACGGCATTCCCAAGCGGAGTGTCGATGTGGGTACTTATGAGCTGCTGATCGGTGAGGCGGAGGCAAAGGATGCCATCCGCAAGACCGAGTTCCGCACCGATGTCATCGGTTCCAACACCCGGCTTGCGGGTGCGGGTCTGGAAATGATCGACCTGCCGGGCCGCGAAAGCCGCCTGCGCAAGGCGCTGGCCTCGGTGCAGAAGGACTACGACTTCATCTTTGTGGACTGCCCGCCCAGCCTGGATCTGCTCACCCTGAACGGTCTGTGCGCCTGCGACAGCGTGCTTATCCCTATCCAGTGTGAGTATTACGCACTGGAGGGCCTGTCGGAGCTCATCAGCACCCTCAAGACCATCCGCAAGAAGTACAACCCCTATCTGGACATCGAGGGTGTGGTGTTCACCATGTTCTCCGGGCGGTTCAACCTGACGCTGCAGGTGGTGGATCAGGTCAAAAAGTATTTTGGCACCAAGGTCTACAAGACCACCATCCCGCGCACCATCCGGATCTCGGAAGCGCCCAGCTACGGCC
>ERZ506753.1180-NODE-1180-length-17206-cov-13.443065_pt1 | contig 17206 bp, 11 predicted proteins | sample MGYA00513044_ERZ506753 | MGnify/ENA metagenome assembly ERZ506753 | reverse complement strand
TGCTGGGCCGCAACCGCGCCGCCTATCAGGGCGTGGAGGGGGCCTTTGCCCACATTGCGCTCAGGGCGCTGTTCCCCCACGCCGAGGCCGTGAGCTATGCCACCTGGGACGAAGTGTTCGATGCCGTGGAACAGGGCGATGCCGCCCACGGCGTGGTTCCCTTTGAGAACAGCCACGCGGGAGATGTGTCGGCGGTGCTGGACCTGTGTTACAACCACCCCGGGCTGTGGGTGGTGGATGTCTACGACTTGCCCATCTCCCAGAACCTGCTGGTGCTGCCCGGCACCCAGCTTTCCGACCTGACCCGTGTGTACAGCCACCAGCAGGCTATTGCCCAGAGCGAGACCTTCCTGAAGCAGTTCGACCTGCCTGCCACGGCCATGCCCAACACGGCCATGGCGGCAAAGTTTGTGGCGGAGAGCGGCGACCGGACCAAGGCGGCCATTGCCAGCGTGGAAACTGCCGCCCTGTATGGGCTGGAGGTGCTGGTGCCCAGCATCAACACCGACGGCGACAACACCACCCGCTTCATCGTCCTCAGCCGCGAAAAGCCCACGGCGGGCAACCGGTTTTCCCTGCTGTTCACGCTGGACAACAAGCCCGGCAAGCTGGCCGAGGTCATTCAGGTCATCGGTGCCAGCGGCTACGATATGGAATCCATCAAGAGCCGCCCGCTGCCCCACGTCCCCTTTGATTATTATTTTTACGTCGAGCTGGTGGGAGACCCCGCCGCCGAAAAGACCGCCGCGCTGCTGCGCGAGCTGAATCATGTCTGCCGCACGGTACGGCTGTTAGGAGTGTATACGAAATGAGCGATTTCATCGGGACAAAGCTCACCATGAATCTGGGCGAGCGCAGTTATGATATCATCCTGAAAAACGGTGCACTGGAAAACCTGTACCAGTTTGCCCGGCTGGACCGCAAGGTAGCCGTTGTCACCGACAGCGGCGTGCCTGCCGAATATGCCCAGCGCGTGGCCGACCAGTGCCGGGAATCCACCATCATCACGGTGCCGCAGGGCGAGGCCAGCAAGAGCTTCAAGATCCTGGAAACGGTGCTCCGGCAGATGCTGGAGTTCAACATGGGCCGCGGCGACCTGGTGGTGGCCGTGGGCGGCGGCGTGGTCGGTGATCTGGCCGGATTTGCCGCTGCCATCTACATGCGGGGCATCGATTTTATCAACTGCCCCACCACCACCCTTTCCATGATCGATTCCTCCATCGGCGGCAAGACCGCTGTGGATCTGGGCGATACCAAAAACATTGTGGGCGCGTTCTGGCAGCCCAAGCTGGTCATCGTGGACCCGGCCACCCTTTCCACCCTGCCCCGCCGCCACTACATCAACGGCCTGGCGGAGGCGGTCAAGGCGGGCCTGCTGGCGGACCCCGAGCTGTTCGCCATCTTTGAAAAGGGCGATATCGACACCCAGATCAGCGAGATCATCTACCGCAGCCTGCGGTTCAAGAAGAACGTTGTGGAGCAGGATGAGACCGAGCGCGGGATGCGCAAGGCCCTGAACTTCGGCCACACCATCGGCCACGGCATCGAGGCTGTCAAGGGCATCAAGGGCCGCCGCACCGTGGGCCTGTTCCACGGCGAGTGCGTGGCGCTGGGGATGCTGCCCATGATCGAATCCAAGGCGCTGCAGAAGCGGGTGCGGGCGGTCTACCGCCGCATTGGCCTGCCCACCCGCACCACCTATAACAAGGAAAAGGTGCTGGCCGAGATGCTGCACGATAAAAAGGCCCAGGGCGGCCAGATCACGGTGATCAAGGTGCCGGGTCTGGGCTGCTGGCGGGCCGAGACCATCCCCGTGGAGGGCCTGCGTCCCCTGCTGGGTGTGGAGGAGTAAGCCATGAAAAACACCTTTGGCAGCGACCTTTCGCTGACCATTTTTGGCGAGAGCCACGGCAGGGCTGTCGGCGCGGTGCTGGACGGCATGGCGGCGGGCGTGCCCGTGGAGGAAGCCTTTCTTGCTGCCTGCATGGACAAGCGCCGTGCCCGGGGCGACGGCCTTTCCACCCCCCGTGTGGAGGGGGATGCGGTGCAGTTTTTGTCCGGCGTGGTCAACAGCCGCACCACCGGCACTGCCATTGCTCTGATGATCGAAAACCAGAACACCCGCAGCGGCGACTATGCCAAAACGGCTGACCTGCTGCGGCCCGGCCACGCGGATTACACTGCCTACGCCAAGTACCACGGCTATCAGGATGCCCGGGGCGGCGGCCACTTTTCGGGCCGCGTCACCGCCGCGCTGGTGGCGGGCGGCGCTTTGGTGTTGGGAGCCCTGAACCGGGCCGGGATCGAGATCGTGACTCACATCGGGCGGTGTGCCGGGATCAGCGATGCCCCCTTTGCGCTGGATGATCCCGCCGCGCTGGCGGCGCAGGCCGAGGCACTGATGAACAAGTCCGAGGGCTTTGCCCTGCTGGACGGCAGTGTGGAGGAACCCATGAAAGCTGCCATCCGTGCCGCCGGTGCCGAGGGCGACAGTGTGGGCGGTGTGCTGGAGACCGCCGTTCTGGGCCTGCCCGCAGGCGTGGGTGAACCCTATTTCGACAGCGTGGAGAGCAAGCTCGCTCACCTGGCCTTCTCCATCCCGGCGGTCAAGGGCATCGAGTTCGGTTCCGGCTTCGGCTTTGCAGACCAGAAGGGCTCGGAGGCCAACGATGCCTTCCGGATACAGGGGGAGCGCATCGTCACCGCCACCAACCACAATGCGGGCCTGAACGGTGGCATCTCCAACGGGATGCCTGTGGTGTTCCGCACGGCGGTCAAGCCTACCCCCAGCATCTACAAAACGCAGGACACGGTGGATTATATCGCAAAGAAGGACGCGGAGCTGTCCATTCAGGGCCGCCACGACCCCTGCATCGTGCCCCGGGCCGCCATTGTGCAGACCTGCGCCGCCGCGCTGGCCGTGGGCGACCTGCTCACCGCAAAATACGGCATGGCCTGGATGGAGGACCCCACTGGCTACCGCAAGGAGGTGCTGTAAATGGAATACGGACTCATCGGCGGGCGGCTGGGCCACTCCTACTCCAAGGTCATCCATGAGATGCTCTGCGGCTACCGGTACGACCTGTGTCCCCTGCCCACGGAAGAGGAAGTCCGGGCCTTTCTGACCCGGCGGCAGTTCAGGGCCATCAATGTCACCATCCCCTATAAGCTGGTGGTCATGGAGTACTGCTCCTACATCGACCCCCACGCCAAAGCCATCAACGCCGTGAACACCATCGTCAACAGGAACGGCCTGCTCTACGGCTACAACACCGATTACCCCGGCTTCTCCTATCTGTGCGATGCACACGGTGTGGAGTTCAAGGACAGGACCGTGCTCATTCTGGGCACCGGCGGCACCCACAACACCACCTGGGCCGTGGCCCATGACCGGGGCGCGAAACAGATCTATACCGTCAGCCGCCATCCCGACCCCGAAAAGGGAGAGCTGACTTATGCTCAGGCCCTGACCACCGGGGCGCAGATCATCATCAACACCACGCCGGTGGGCATGTACCCCAATGTGGGCATGAGCGCCCTGGATATCACCTCCATGCCCGGGCTGGAAGCCGTGATCGATGTCATCTATAATCCCGATAAGACCGAGCTCATCCTCCGGGCCGAGGAGCTGGGGGTGCCCGTTGCCGTCGGCGGCCTGGAAATGCTGGTGGCGCAGGCTGTGTATGCGGCAGAATTTTTCCTCGACCGCAAGTTTGAGGATGCGGGTGCCGAGATCGCCCGTGTGACCAGCGAACTGCGGCGAGAACAGCTGAACATTGCCCTCATCGGGATGCCCTCCTCGGGCAAATCCACCCTGGGCCGCGCTCTGGCGGAACGGCTGGGCAAGCGGTTCGTGGATCTGGACGAGGAGATCGTCAAGGCCGACGGCCGGAGCATCCCGGACATCTTTGCCGCTGAGGGGGAGGCAGGCTTCCGGAAGCTGGAGGCCGCGCAGACCGCCCGCTTTGCCAGGGAGAACCGGCAGGTCATCTCCTGCGGCGGCGGCGTGGTCAAAGATCCGGCAAACCTCCGGGCGCTCCACGCCAACGGCATCGTGCTCTTTATTGACCGGCCGCTGGAAGATCTGCTGGTGGGCGGCGGAAGGCCCCTTTCCACCAGCCCCGAGGCCCTGAAAACCATGGAAGCCCAGCGCCGCCCGCTCTATCTGGCGGCAGCGGATGCTGTGATCCCCAACAAGACCACCCCTGCGGATGCCGTGACGGCGGCAATGGAGGCGCTGGATGAAATTTTTAGTCATTAACGGTCCCAACCTCAACCTGACCCAGTTCACGGAGCCGGGCATGGAGGGGCAGATCGATTTTAATACACTGCTGGATTATATCGAGGCGGGCTGTGCCCAGATGGATGTTCAGGTGGACTTTTTCCAGTCCAACCACGAGGGTGACCTCATCGATGAGATCCAGTCGGCGGCAGGCCGGGCCGATGGCATCGTCCTCAACCCAGGCGGCTACGCCTATTACAGCGTGGCCATTCTGGAAGCGCTGCAGGTGTGCGGCGTGCCTGCCGTGGAAGTGATGCTGGCCGACCCCAGCGGCAAGGAGCCCTTCCGCAGCGTGGATGTGGTCTCCTTTGGCTGTCAGGGCCGCTTTGCAGGCGAGGGGGTCAGCGGATATCTCCATGCCTGCGCCTACCTTGTGCAGCTGCTCCGGCTGGATGGCGGCGCGCAGACGCACCTGGTGCAGTAAATGAACAACCTCTCCGTCAATGCTGACGCATTGCCACCTCTCCTAGTAGGAGAGGCCTTGGCATTCAGGAGAAGTTCCCGGTTTTGCCAAGGGCTCCCCTATTAGGGGAGCTGTCGAGCGAAGCGAGACTGAGAGGTTCAGAAAAGGGAAAGGAATCAAAAGAGATGATCATTTCGACCAAAAAAGGCACCCCCAAGGAAGAGCTGGAAAAGATCGTAGACAAATTCGAGAAGCAGGGCCTGGATGTGACCCTGATCACCGGCAAGGATTACAATGTGTTCGGTCTGGTGGGCGATACCACCAAGATCGATGAGCGCGACGTGCTGGCCAACCCCTGGATCGACAACGTCACCCGCGTGTCCGCCCCCTATAAGCGGGCCAACCGCCTGTTCCACCCCGCCGATTCCATCATCGACTGCGGCGGCGTGAAGATCGGCAGGGGCGAGAAGATCGCCGTGATGGCAGGCCCCTGCAGCATCGAGGGCGAGGAGCAGGCACTGCGCATTGCCAACGGCGTAAAGGCGGGCGGTGCAAGCCTGTTCCGCGGCGGCGCTTATAAGCCCCGCACCTCTCCCTACTCCTTCCAGGGTCTGGAGACCGAGGGCATCCTCGATATGGTCAAGGCGCGGGAGGCCACCGGAATGCCCATCGTGTCCGAGCTGATGAGCGAGGACCGGATCCCGGAGTTTGAGGAATATGTGGACGTGGTGCAGATCGGTGCCCGCAACATGCAGAATTTCCAGCTGCTCAAGGCCGTGGGTAAGATGCACAAGCCTGTTCTGCTCAAGCGCGGCCTGTGCAACACCATCGAGGAGTGGATCATGTCCGCAGAGTATATCATGGCCGGCGGCAACGAGCAGGTCATTCTCTGCGAGCGGGGCATCCGCACCTTTGAGAAGTACACCCGCAACACCCTCGACCTCTCCGCTGTGCCTATCATCCACGAAAAGACCCATCTGCCCATCATCGTGGACCCCAGCCACGCCACCGGCAAGGCCAATCTGGTTGAGCCGATGATGATCGCCGCTGTGGCCGCCGGTGCCGACGGTCTGGAGGTGGAAGTCCACTATGATCCCCGCCACGCATGGAGCGATGGCGCACAGTGCCTGACCCCGGATGCCTTTGCACAGGCCATGGCAAAGTGCCGTCAGGTCGCATGGGCCATTGGCCGGGATATGTAAGATGGATGTGGTGGTAAAACGCGCCCGCGCAGTGGCGGGCAGGATCGCCGCGCCGCCCAGCAAAAGCATGGCTCACCGGGCGGTGCTCTGCGCGGCGTTGGCAAAGGGAACCTCCCATCTCCATCATCTTGCTTTCAGCAAGGATATCTCCGCCACGCTGGGCGCGGCGGGCCGACTGTGCGCCCGTGTCACCACCGGTGAAAACGACGCGGTGGTGGAGGGGCTGGGACGCTTTCTGCCGGTTGATGCCCCCGTGGACTGCTGTGAGAGCGGCAGTACCCTGCGCTTCCTCATCCCGCTGGCCAGCCTGACCGGGCAGGAAGTGACTTTTACAGGCCGTGGGCGGCTGATGGAGCGGCCCCAGTCGGTCTACAAAATGCTGTATCAGCAGCAGGGCCTGCGTTTTGAGCAGGGTGCGGACCGCCTGACTGTGGAAGGTGCCCTGACCCCGGGCGAATACGAGCTGGCGGGCAACGTGTCCAGCCAGTTCATCAGCGGGCTGCTGTTTGCCCTGCCCCTGCTGGGCGGCACCAGCACACTGCACCTCATCCCGCCTGTGGAGAGCCGGAGCTACATCGATATGACCCGCGCGGTGCAGCACGCCTTTGGCGTGGAGAGCTGCTGGCTGGATGAAAATACGCTGGAAATTCCCGGCGGGCAGCACTATCTTCCCGGTGATTACACCGTGGAGGGCGATTACAGCCAGGCGGCTTTTCCTGCCGTGCTGGGCGCTGTGACCGGCGGGGTGGCCATCACCGGCCTGTCTGAGGAGACCTTGCAGGGCGATGCCGCCATTCTGGAGATCCTCCGGCGGTGCGGCGCAAGATTCACCCGCACCGGGCAGGGCGTGGTGTTTGAAAAGGCCCCGCTCCACGGAACGGACATCGACCTTGCCGACTGCCCCGACCTTGGCCCTGTGCTGATGGTGCTGGGCCTGCTGTGTGAGGGCACCACGGTCATCCGCAACGCCGAACGTCTCCGCATCAAGGAAAGTGACCGCATCGAGGCCATGGAGACCGAGCTGCGGGCCTGCGGCGGGCAGCTGGAGAGCGAGGGCGGCACCATTACCATCCATGGCTGTGCCGGCGCGCTCCATGTCCCGGAGCAGCCGCTTTCCGGCCACAACGACCACCGCGTGGTGATGAGCCTTGCGGTGCTGGCGCTGGCCGCCGGGCTGGCCCTGCCCATCAGCGGGGCCGAGGCCATTGCCAAGAGCTGGCCGGATTTTCTGGAAGCCATCAAGCCTTTGGGCGCGGAGGTGGAACATGTTGGATAAATCAAAGCGTTATCTCATCGTGGGCCTGGGCCTGCTGGGCGGCAAGTACGCCTTGGAGCTGAGCAGGGCCGGGTTCCATGTGGACGGCATCAACCGCAGCGAGGGCCATCTGCAGTATGCCCTCAACCACGGCTATATCGCCAGCGGCAAGACCCACGATTTTGAGGATCTGGTGCGTCAGGCCGATCATATCATCTTCGGTTTGTACCCCACGGCCCTGCTCGAGTGGTTCCGGACCTACGGCCACCTGCTGAAGGAGGGCTGCATCTTTACCGATGTGTCGGGCGTAAAGACCGGTCTGGTGGAGCCCATTCAGGCTATGTGCAGGCCGGGCGTGGAGTTCATTGCCAGCCACCCCATGGCGGGTCGTGAGACCTCCAGCGTGGAGCACGCCGCCGAGGTGAATTTTGCCCCGGCCAACTTCATTGTGACCCCCACGGAAAAGAACACCCCGGAGGCCATTCAGTGGGCCAGGGAGCTGGCCGAGGTGCTGGGCTTCAAGCATATCTGCACCCTGACCGTGCAGGAGCATGACAGGATGATCGGCTATGTCAGCCAGCTCTGCCATGCCATCGCCGTCAGCCTGATGTGCGCCAACGACAATACCTCGCTGTGCGAGTACACCGGAGATTCTTTCCGGGACCTGACCCGCATTGCACGCATCAACGATAAGATGTGGGCGGAGCTATTCCTCTGGAACAAAGAGAACCTCATCTCCGAGATCGACCAGTTCAGCGGGGCGCTGAACGAGATGCGCAACGCCCTTGTGGCCGATGACCGGGAAAAGCTGGAGGAGATGTTCCGCCTGTCCACCCAGCGCCGCGCGGCGTTTGATAAGAAAGCGCCGTAACCTTTTCAGCACACAGCACTGCTGTTTTTTTCTGGCTCCCCTGCTGGGGAGCTGGAAGCGAGACTGAGAGGTTTGGCACAACACGAAAAAATGAGGTGTACCGAATGCCCAAACAGGAAGGCCAGAAATCCAAGCTGCTGGCGCTATTGCGCATTTTTGAGCAGCAGACCGATGAAAACCACCTGCTGAACGTGCCGCAGCTGGTGGAGCTGCTGGAGGCGCAGGGCATCCGCTGCGAGCGCAAGAGCGTGTACAGCGATATTGAGGCACTGGGTGCGCTGGGCTATGACATCAAGCTGCGCCGGGGCCGGGGTGGCGGGTATTTCCTTGCCAGCCGCACCTTTGATCTGGCGGAGCTCAAGCTGCTGGTGGATGCCGTGCAGGCAAGCCGGGTGGTATCCGGCACCACGAGCAGGCGGCTGATCCACAAGCTGGAAAAGCTCTGCTCCAACTACGAGGGCAGCCAGCTGCAGCGTCAGGTCTATGTGGAGGGCCGCCCCAAGACCGACAGCAAGAGCCTGCTGTACAGCATCGATGCCCTGCACGAGGCCATCAACAACGGTAAAATGGTGGAGTTCCTCTACAGAAAAGCCGACAGCCGCGAGAAAGAGAAAAGGACCGTCAGCCCGTGGCAGTTGGCCTGGGAGAACGGGTGTTACTACCTCATTGCCTTTGCCGATGAAAAGGGCATCCGCCATTACCGGGTGGACAAGATGAGCGGGGTCCGGGTGCTGGATGCGCCCCGGCGGGGTCAGGAGCAGTTTGCGGATTTTGACCTGCCTGCCTATCTGCGCAAGCACTTTGGAATGTACGGCGGGCCGGAGCATCGCGTTACCCTGCGGTGCACCGCGGATCTGGAAGGTGCCATGCGGGAGCGCTTTGGCGCAACGCCCGTGTTCCTGCCCGAGGAGAATGGCTGCTTCCATTTCGATGTCCCCATCTGCGTCAGTGACCAGTTCTATGGCTGGGTCTGCGGCTTTGGCGGCAAGATAGAAGTGGTTGCCCCGCCCGAAGTGCGGCAGGGAATGCGGGAGATGACCGCCCGGCTGGCAGAACAGCATCAATAACAAAAAAGGACTGCGAAAGCAGTCCTTTTTTGCGTGTTTACGGTTCCTTCAATTCCAGATCACTGGGCAGGATCAGATCCAGCGCGGCGGCGGGCTCGGCGACAAGGCGGCGGCTCTGGTGGAAGATGGCCTTTTCCAGTGTGTTGCGGGCAAGGCGGCCATTGCCGGCGGTGCGGGCATCGGATTCCTGCCAGCGGGCATAATAGCCCAGCAGGGGTTCGGTGCAGGCTTCGGCCAGAGTGTAGCCCTTGTTTTTGGCAAGGACCTGGGTGATCTGCAGCAGCTCCACGGCGGTGTAGTCCGGGAACTCGATCCGGTTGGGAAAGCGGCTGGCAAGGCCGCTGTTGGCGGTGAGGAAGGTCTCCATCTCCCTGGTGTAACCCGCCAGAATGACCACCAGCTCATCCCGGTGATCCTCCATCCCCTTCACCAGCGTGTCGATGGCTTCCAGCCCGAAGCTGTCCTGCTCGCCGCGGTAGAGGCTGTATGCCTCGTCAATGAAGAGCACACCACCCAGGGCGCTCTCGATGACGCTGTTGGTCAGGGGGGCGGTGTGGCCGGTGTAGCGGCCCACCAGGTCGGCACGGGTCACCTCCACCAGCTGGCCGCCCTTGAGGGCACCGATGGCTTTCAGGTATTTCGCCACCAGCCGGGCAATGGTGGTCTTGCCGGTGCCGGGGTTGCCCGTGAAGATCATGTGCATCGAAAGGCTGGCAGTCTTGAGCCCGGCGGCGGCGCGGCGCTGCTGCACCTGCAGGTTGTCGGCCAGACCGAACACATATTCCTTGACCGGGGCAAGGCCCACCAGCTCGTTGATCTCGGCGCGGATGGCATCCAGCGCGCCGGTGTAGGCGGCAGGCAGCAGGTCGAACAGGGGCTGGTCTGCGCCGTCGTTCAGGCGGAACAGCACCCCTTCCGGCCCGGCGGTCAGGGTCACGGTGCCGGTAAGGGTTTCATCGGTCTGCAGGAAGTATTCGCTCAGGGCGCGGAAGATGCGGTCGGTGCACGCGGAAAGGCCTGCCGCACCCTTCTGCGCGGTGCACTGGGCTGCGACATAGTCCCGCACGTCGGCCCCGGCGGAAAGGGTCAGCCCCAGCCGGGTGCGGATCTTCTGGGCCAGCGCGTTGAGCTGCTGTGCGGCAAGGGCGGCCAGATCCTCCCGGGTGTAGGAGGCCGTCTCGCAGACATCCCCCAGTGCCGACACCAGCGCCGCACCGAATTTGTCAGCCAGTGCCTCCCGGCCCTTGTGGGAGTAGAAGATGAGGTATTTGCCGCAGGGGTCGATGCGGCTGACGGCTCCCGGGGCCAGCGCCGTGCCTGCATCCACAAGGATGCCCTCCTTGTTCACGAGATACCGGCTGGACAGGGGGGCACTGCCCTTGACGGCCAGATCAGACAGGGTCTTCAGAAAGCCGGGATAGCAGCTCTCATAGTGCTCAAAGGCAAGGATCTCTCCGGGTGCGTGCAGGGCAGCGTAGAGGTCCTGCAGGAAGAGCTTCTCGGCTCCGGAATTGGGGTAAAGGGCCAGATCCAGCGTGGCGATCCTGTCGCTCTGCAAAAGGCCCCGGGCCGCCATGCAGCGGGCAGTTTCTTCCAGCGCAAAATGCCTGCCTGTGCCTGCCCCGCCTGTGAACAGGATGACGTTGCGGGCGGCGGGGGCTTCGGTGCCCAGCACAAAGGGGCGGCGCATGGCCCGCACCACGCTGTCCACAAAAGCATCCTGCCCCAGCACCGTCTGCTTGACCTCGGCGGCAAGGCCTTCAAAGCTGCCCAGGTGCTCCGGCTTCACGTCGGTAGTGCCCCTGGCCAGCAGGCCTTCGTCCTCCATGTCCCGCAGCATCTGGCGGCTGCTTTCCAGCGCGGCGGCGGTGGCATCGCTCTGGGTTTTGAGCTGGGCGTTCTGTTGCTTCAACAGCTCGTCCAGCCGTTTCTGCTGTTCCAGAAGCGCCGCGTTCAGGTCAGGCAGGGCGGCGCTGCCGCCTGTTTTGGGTGCAGAAGTGCCGGGGGCGGCCTTGAATCTGCCCCCCGGGCCGAACACGCCGTTCATCAGACTTTCCCAATCATCGGTGTATGCCATAAAACTTCCCTCCGTGCAGTGTTTTTTCTTTCAGTATAGTGGAGTCTGGTACGTTTTGCAAGGAAAGGGTTGAAATAAAGGACAAAGTTCGTTACACTATTGTCAAACGAAAGGATGAATTGCCATGGAGCCAAGAACACCTGCTGAATGGAAGACGCTGTTTGAGAGCGAAGCCTTTGCCCGCCAGACGGAATACTACGGCCCGCTGGGGGTGGAGTATACCCCCGCCGGGACACACCTGCGCCTGTGGGCTCCCACGGCAAAACAGGCAGCAGTGAACCTGTACCGCCGGGGCACCGGCGGGGCCTGTGTGGGCACCCTGCCCCTGCAGCAGCAGGACAAGGGTGTGTGGAGCATCTATCTGCCAGGCGACCAGCACGGAAAATACTACGATTTCACCCTTACCACCCCGTTTGGCACCTGCAATGCAGCGGACCCCTACGCCCGCTCGGCAGGGGTGAACGGGGTGCGCAGCATGATCTTTGACCCGGCCCGAGTAGACCCGCAGGGCTGGGAACGGGATGTGCGGCCGGTGATCCCACCGGCCCGCCGCAGCGTGTGGGAGGTCAGCGTCCGGGATTTCTCGCAGGACCCGGCCAGCGGTGTGCACACGGCCTGGCGGGGCAAATTTCTGGCCTTTACCCAGCAGGGCACGACCCTGAGCAGCGACGGCATCCACCCCACCTGCCTGAATTACCTCAAGCGGCTGGGGGTGAGCTATGTCCAGCTCATGCCAATCTTCGATTTTGGCAGCGTGGATGAGAGCCGCCCCCTGACCCGGCAGTATAACTGGGGCTACGACCCCACCAACTTCAATGTGCCCGAGGGCAGCTACTCCACCGACCCCACCCGGGGTGAGGTGCGGGTGCGGGAGTGCAAGCAGATGATCGCGGCCCTCCATGCGGCGGGCATCGGCGTTGTAATGGACGTGGTGTATAACCACATGTATCGTTCCGATAATGTGCTGAACCGGGTGGTGCCCCTCTACTACTTCCGCCAGAACGACGACGGCTCCCTCTCCAACGGCAGCGGCTGCGGCAACGAGTTTGCCTCTGAGCGGCCCATGGCCCGGCGCTATCTCATTGATTCGGTGCTCTACTGGGCACGGGAATATCACATCGACGGCTTCCGGTTTGACCTGATGGGCCTGTATGACGTGGAGACCATGAACCTCCTCCGGGCTGAACTGGACAAGCTGCCCGGCGGGCGGGATATTCTGATGTACGGTGAGCCGTGGCAGGGCGGCTGCAGCGCCCTGCACCGGTACGAGGCCAACAAGAACAACCTGAATATGCTGAACGAGCGCATCGGTATCTTTTGCGACAACACCCGGGATGCCATCAAGGGCGGCTGCTTCGATGCCCGGGAGTCGGGCTATGTGGAGGGCAAGCCCGGGAGTTTCTGGGATATCGGTGCTTCGGTGGCGGCGTGGTGCCGCAGTGAAAAGCTGCCGCCTCACGCCCCGGGGCAGATCATCAGCTACGTTTCGGCCCACGACAACTTCACCCTGTGGGATAAGCTCCTGATGGTGCGCTACGCCCGCCCGGAGTTTGCCGCTGTGGATAAGACCGCCCTGGCCCAGAACCGGCTGGCGGCGGGCATCTACCTGACCAGCATGGGCCTGCCTTTCTGGCAGGCGGGCGAGGAGTTTGCCCGCACCAAGAAGGGGCAGGGCAACAGCTACCACTCCAGCCCGGCCCTCAACCGGCTGGACTGGCACCGGGCCGAACAGTTCCACAGCCTTGTGGATTACTACCGCGGGCTCATTGGTCTGCGGGCGGCGTTCCCCCGGCTGGGCGCGCTGGACAAGGCCAGCCCTGCCGCCATCGAGTTCTTCCCGCTGGAACAGCCTCTTGTGGGCTGGCGGCTTCCCGCCCAGTGGGGCGACGGCGCGGCATGGAGCGCCCTGTGCGTCTACTATAACCCCACCGAGACGGCGCAGGTCGTCACCCTGCCCGGCGGCAGCTGGAAGCTGCTGAGCGACGGCATCTCCTCCAGCCTGTGGCGGGGCAGCAGCCGCATCTGCACCGGCCAGACCGTCCTCCTGCCCCTGAGCGCCACCGTGTTCGGGCAGGTATAAAAATACGGACTGCCGTTGCTTGACAAACCGTTAAAAATTGACTATACTACAAATAGAAAAGGCGCTGGCCCGCAAACGACTAGCTCCTTACCTGGTGATCAAGAAAAATGACCGTTCAAGTTGGGGAACTGTGAGGCGGTCATTTTTTCTTGCGTTTTTTATCGCTTGTGGCGATTTTCCATGTAATCTGAAACGTTACGAAGATGGTTCCGCCGATCAGCGTCAACAACACTGCAACATCCGAAAAACTCATGGTTCTCACCCCCTTTCTGCCCGTAAGCGTCCGGGGAGTGGCAACTTCTCAAGAAAAATGCCTTACCCGGCGTTTGGGCCGGTAAGGAGCAGCCGCCTGCGTTGTGGACACAGCGCCTTTGCTGTCATTTCTGACAGCGAGTTTAGTATACCATAACTTTCGACAACCTGCAATTGAAAATCCCCTGACCAGTTCACGCCGGTCAGGGGATTTTTGATTTATGGATCAGGAAAAAGATTTGGGAAAATCAGGAGTTTTTCTGTGCCTGCTGGGTCTGGGCGTTCTTTTCGCCCAGGGTCAGGCTGACGGTCTGCATCTGGCCTTCCCGGGCCACGGTGATGGAAAGGGTATCACCGGCGGCATGCTGCTGGATCAGGGTGCCAAGGTCGTCCTTCTGGGCGATCTCGGTGCCGTCGATGCTCACGATGCGGTCACCGGTCTTCAGGCCGGCCTTGTCGGCGGGGCCGCCCTGCACAACATCCACAACGTAAACGCCGTAGGCAGTGACGTTGAGCTGTGCTGCGGTCTGGGCATCGGTCACAGCCAGATAAGTGATGCCCATGTAGGGGCGGCCGGAGACATAGCCGTTCTCCAGCAGATCCTGTGCCACCTTGATGGCATCGTTGATGGGGATGGCGAAGCCCAGACCCTCTGCATCGCTGGAGGAGGACTTTGCGTTGACCAGACCGATGAGCTCACCGTTCATGTTGAACAGGCCGCCGCCGGAGTTGCCGGGGCTGACAGAGGCATCCATCTGGATCAGGGACATGGTGTTGGTGGAGCTGGTGCCCTGGATGGTCACGCTGCGGTTCAGGGCGCTGACGATGCCGCTGGTTACGGTGCCGCCCAGCTCACCCAGCGGGTTGCCCACGGCCAGCACGCTCTCGCCCACGGCAAGGCTGTCGCTGTTGCCAACGGTGGCGGGGGTCAGGTCGGTGGCATCGATCTTGAGGACAGCCACGTCGCTGGTGTCATCCTCGCCCACCACGGTGGCGGGGTAATCGGTATCGCCGATGGTCACGGTGATGTTGGATGCGCCGGACACAACATGCGCACAGGTCAGGATATAGCCGTCGGAGCTGATCACGACACCGCTGCCAGCGCCGCTCTCCACCTGGCTCTGGCCGTACCAGGACCACTGGGAGTAGACCACCTGCTCGGTGGTGATGACCACAACGCTGGGGCTGACCATCTCAGAGACCTGAGCGGTGGTCATGCCGGAAGCGGTGTTCACTGCGGAGGCAGAGCCGGAATCACTGCTGGACGTGGAGGAAGGTGCCACCTGCTGGATGACCACCTTGCCGCCTGTGTTGCCCACCTGGGCTCCCACAAAGCCGCCGACAAAGCCCATGGCTGCTGCCAGCACCAGCGCAACTGCACTGCGGGCGATATTGCCGTTTTTCCGGCGGCGCTTTTTGGGAGGCTGCTTGGGGCTTCCCTGTGCGGCCTGATACCGGGGGCCTTCCGGAGGCGGCACTGCGCCGCCATCGCTGCCGCTGTTCGGCTCGGCCTGGGGGGCAGTCTGTGCGGCCTCGCCGTAGGTGCCTGCCGTGTTGGCGGTGTTCATGCCGGAGGAGCCGACGTTGGGGTAGCCGGTCTCGCCGGTCTGGCTATGTTCAGAGGAATAATCGTATTCCCACTTGTTCTCGTTATCCATACTGGTTACTTCCTTTCTCAAAGGGAATGGTTCGGAGGGGGCGCTTCTGCCGCACCTCCTTGGAACTGTTTCTATTGTATCCGGTAATTGTGAAAAGGAATCGCTGACCGGGTGAAGAATATGTGAAATAAGGTCGCAGCGGGAAGCCTTGACAGCGGCGCGGGGGCTTGGTATTTTAAGGGTGCAGCGCAGAAGCCGGCAGCGTTGCGAAACCTCTCCGTCATCTTCGCTTTGCTAAACCTCTCAGTCGCGGGCGCTGCCGCGACAGCTCCCCTAGTAGGGGAGCCCTTGGCAGAGGATTTGTTTTTCGCAATGATCGCTGGCGCTCCAAAACCAATGCCTGCCGCAGGACAAACAGGAGCGAAGCGCTGACCCACGAAAACGCGACGGTATGCCAAGGCCTCTCCTACTAGGAGAGGTGGCATCGAGCGAAGCGATGATGACGGAGAGGTTTAGCCCAACAGGGCAAGCTCGCGAAAGGAGCAAATTATGAAACTGGAAAAGACCCCGGGCGGTTATGCCCTGTATAAAGAGAAAACCATCATTGGCACCTGCCAGGCCCGGCCCACGGAGCAGGGCGCGGACATCACTGCCCTGACCATTGTGCCGGAATGGCGGCGCAAGGGCTACGGCTCCTACCTGTTAAAAGAGGTATTGCGCGGCCTGGGCGGCTATGACAAAGAGAGCGCCACGGTGTTCACGGCTCCTCTGCCTGCCGATGCGGGGGAGCTGGCCTTCTGGGCAAAGTTCGGCTTTGCGGCAGAGGGCAGCGGCCTGTGCCGCCGCCGCACCCCCGACCTGACGGCCGTGAAGCTTGTGCAGGACTTCCTCGCCGCGCGGCTGGATGACCCCAGGCTCTGCATCGATGCCACCTGCGGCAACGGGGGCGACACAGCCTTTCTCTGCCGCCTTGTGGGCAAAGGGGGCCGGGTGCTGGGCTTTGACATCCAGCCTGAAGCCATTGCCTCCACCCGGCAGAATCTTGCACGGAAGGGCCTTGCGGCAGAGCTTCACTGCGACAGCCACGCCAACCTCTTACAATATGTACAGCCCGGCACCGTTGATGCCGTGATGTTCAACTTCGGCTGGCTGCCCGGTGCCGACCACGGGGTGTTCTCCCACGCCCAAAGCAGCATCCCGGCGCTGGAAGCTGCCCTCGAGGCCCTGCGGCCCGGCGGGGTGCTCAGCGCCATCCTGTACAGCGGCAAGGTCATCGGCTCCGACGAAAAGACCGAGATCCTCCAGTGGATGCGCTCCCGGCCCCTGAAACAGTGCACCGCCCTTGTCTGCGGTTTCGCCAATTGGGCCGATACCGCCCCCTTGCCCTGCTTCCTCCTGAAAAAATAACAAAAACTCTTGCATCTAGGTGGATTTGCTGGTAAAATATAAGTTGCGTGTAATTTTGGAGGGCAGGTTCTGCTCTGTACAACCTCTCCGTCATTGCTACGCAATGCCACCTCTCCTAGTAGGAGAGGCCTTGGCAGAACGGGAAAGCTTTACGCAATGCCAAGGGCTCCCCTACTAGGGGAGCTGTCGAGCGAATGCGAGACTGAGGGGTTGTACAAAGACGAAGCCTGCCCAAGAGCAAGAAACTATGGGAGCTTCCGATGTAAGTGCATCTTTGTTTTGACAAATATCCCCCATCAATTTAGGAGAAATCAATATATGACAAATCGTGAAGAGATCGAGCGCCGCCGGACGTTTGCGATCATCAGCCACCCCGATGCCGGCAAAACGACCCTGACCGAAAAGCTGCTGCTGTACGGTGGAGCCATCAATCAGGCCGGTTCCGTCAAGGGCAAGCAGAGCGCCAAGCACGCTGTGTCCGACTGGATGGATATCGAGAAGCAGCGCGGTATTTCTGTCACTTCCTCTGTCCTGCAGTTCAACTATGCAGGCAAGTGCGTGAACATTCTGGATACCCCGGGCCATCAGGACTTCTCGGAGGATACCTACCGTACCCTGATGGCAGCGGACTCCGCTGTCATGGTCATCGATGCGGCAAAGGGCGTTGAGGCCCAGACCATCAAGCTGTTCAAGGTCTGCACCCTGCGCCACA
>ERZ506753.1148-NODE-1148-length-17546-cov-4.031731_pt1 | contig 17546 bp, 19 predicted proteins | sample MGYA00513044_ERZ506753 | MGnify/ENA metagenome assembly ERZ506753 | reverse complement strand
GTCCCGCCGGCGCGGTGGGGGTGGCCTGTTCCTGAATGGGGGTGGGCTGCTGGTAGCCCTGCTCCTCCAGTGCGTTCAGGATGGGACGTATGAGGCCCAGGTTTTCAAATTTCAATGGTTTCCTTCCTTTTTTAAAGCGCAGTTGCGCATAATATTACAAGCTATATGATAGCAGAATTTTCCCGCGCTGGCAAGAGAGAAGCGGGCGAGAACCGAAAAATCGACGCTCCTGCGCAGGGGACGGGCGTCGGCGGGAATGGGCGCAGGATTCATATAATCTTCCGTTTTCAAACCCATGAAACTATGCTATAATGCTACTATCCATAATTGGGCGGATTCTGCCCATAGACAACAGATAAACCATTCTTTGACTGGAGGATTTCCGAATATGAAGAGCAAAGTTACCGTTACCATCGCCCAGCGCGAGTATACCCTGATCTCCGACGAGGGCGAGGCCTATGTGGAGAAGGTGGCCGGCTACGTGAGCGGTCAGATCCAGGAGATGACGCGCACTGCCGGCGTTTCCTCCATGGATGCCGCCGTGCTGGCTGCCGCCAACATCGCCGACAGCTATTTCAAAGAGATGGAGGCCAGCGAGCGCCTGCGCCGTCAGCTGAAGGAGGCGCTGGACGAGTCCGCCCAGATGAAGGCCGACCTGAGCGAGGCCAAGCGGGAGATCTTCCGCCTGAGCAGCGGCAAGGATAAGAAGTAATCATGCTGGAACTGCTGTCTCCGGCCGGGTCCCGGGAGGCGGTCACCGCCGCCGTTCAGAGCGGCGCGGGGGCGGTCTATCTGGGCTTTGGTGATTATAATGCCCGGCGCAACGCAAAAAATTTCACCCCGGAACAGTTTGCCGAGACGGTGGAATACTGTCACGTCCGGGGCGTCAAGGTCTATCTGACCCTGAACACGCTGCTCTCGGACGCGGAGCTGCCCGGCGCGGCGGAGCAGGTGCGCTTTGCCTCCGACGCAGGGGCGGACGCGGTGCTGGTGCAGGATCTGGGCGTACTGGATCTGGTGCGCCGGACGGCTCCGGATCTGCCCATCCACGCCAGCACCCAGATGAGTGTTATGAATCTGGACGGCGTGAAGCGGGCGGCGGATCTGGGCTGTACCCGGGCGGTGCTGGCCCGGGAGCTTTCCCGGGATCAGATCGGCTACATCTGCGCCCATTCCCCCATTGAGATCGAAGTGTTCGGCCATGGCGCTCAGTGTATGTGCTACTCCGGCCAATGCTTCTTCTCCTCTGTGATCGGCACCCGCAGCGGCAACCGGGGCCTGTGCGCCCAGCCCTGCCGGCTGAGCTACGGATGGGGCGAGCGGGCGGACAAAGCGCTGCTCTCGCTGAAGGATATGTCGCTGGCCGGGCACCTCCGGGAGCTGGAGGAGCTGGGCGTGGCCTGCCTGAAGATCGAGGGGCGCATGAAGCGGCCGGAATATGTGGCCGTGGTGACGGGCATCTATGCCCGGGCCATCCGGGAGGGGCGGGAGCCCACCGCCGAGGAGGTGGAGCAGCTGCGTACCGCCTTCTCCCGTCAGGGGTTCAGCGACGGCTATTTTACCGACCATACGGGCCGCCATATGTTCGGCACCCGGCAGGAGGAGCGGGAGCCAAAGGAGCTCTTCGCCGCTGCGCGGGCGGACTATGGCCGGGAGCACCCGCGCGTGGCGCTGACCGGCTCTTTTGCGCTGCGCATCGGCACGCCCATGGCGCTGGCGCTGAGCGACGGCGTCCGCACGGTTCATGTGTCAGGCGAGGTGCCCCAGACGGCGCTGAAGCGCCCTGCCACGGTAGAGGACACCGCCGAGCGGCTGAAAAAGACCGGCGGCACGCCCTATGAGATCACCGAGCTTGTCGGCGTGGTAAATCCGGGGCTGATGGCCCCAGCCGCCCAGCTGAACGCCCTGCGCCGGGATGCGCTGGAGCAGATGACCGCCCTCCGGGGCGCGCCGCCCCAGCGGCGCAGCGCCCCCTATGCGACCCAGGCGGACAACGCCGGGGCAAATGCGGACAAGCCTGTCTTTACGCTATATCTCCGGAACGCGCATCAGCTGACGCAGGCATTGCTGGAGCGGGATCCCGCCATCATTTACCTGCCGCTGGAACAGGCACTCAAGGCGAAGCGGTGGTTCGGCCCCATGCTGGAGTGGGGCGTTGAACCCTCTGTCGCCCTGCCCAGAGTGCGCTGGGACCGGGAGACGGCAGATGTGGAAAAGAAGCTGGCTGAACTGAAGGCGGCGGGCGCTCAGTCCGTACTTGCGGGCAATCTGGGCGACCTTGAATTGGCCCGGCGGGCGGGCATGCGCGTGCGCGGAGACTTTGGGCTGGAGGTCTACAACGCCGAGTGCGCCCGGATGTACGCCGGACTGGGCGTGGAGTCCGTGACGCTGTCCTTCGAGCAGCGGCTCAGCCGGGTGCGCGACCAGAAGAAGCCCCTGCCCAGCGAGCTGATCGTCTATGGCCGCCTGCCGCTGATGATCACCGAGAACTGCATCTATAAGGCGCGGGACGGGAAGTGCAGGCGCGGCTGCGAGGCGGAGAACAGCATCGTGGACCGGCGGAAAGCGAAATTCCCGGTGCTGCGGGCCTACGGGTGCCGAAACGAGATCTTCAACAGCCTGCCCCTGTGGCTGGCGGATAAGCAGGGCGAACTGCAAAAGGCGGGGCTCTGGGCGCTGCGGCTGAATTTTACGCAGGAGAGCCCCGAGGAGTGCCTGCGTGTATTCGACGCCTATCGCGCCGGAAATGCGGTAGCATCAGAGGGGTTCACCCGGGGGCTTTATTACCGGGATGTGGAATAAGAACAGGCAGACTTCCCAAAGCCTTTGGTGCGGCTGACTGACAGGAGTCTGTACAAACAACCAGAAAAACGGAGAAAAATCACCATGAGCGAAACCATTCAAATCAAATACTTCCATCCAGAGATGGAAAAGCTGACCTATATTGACGGTAAGTCCGACTGGATCGACCTGCGCTGCGCCCGGCGCATGGAGCTAAAAAAGGGAGACTTTGCCCTGATCCCGCTGGGCGTGGCTATGGCACTGCCCGCCGGTTACGAGGCCCATGTGGTGCCCCGTTCCTCCACCTTCAAGACCTGGGGGCTGTTGCAGACCAACTCCATGGGCGTCATTGACGAGAGCTACTGCGGCGACAATGACGAGTGGAAGCTGCCCGTCTACGCCACCCGGGACACCGTGGTGGAGTTTGGCGACCGGGTGTGTCAGTTCCGCATTATGGCTCACCAGCCCGCTATCCGCTTCGAGGAGCGCACCCATCTGGAGGGCGCCGACCGGGGCGGCTTCGGCAGTACGGGGACAAATTGATGGGCACGCAAAAGATCGTGCTGGCCTCCGGTTCGCCCCGCCGGAGAGAGCTTATGCACCAGATGGGCCTGGATGACTTTGAGATCCTGCCCGCCAAGGGGGAGGAGAACGCGCCCGAGGCTTTGACGCCCGCCCAGCTGGTGGAGCAGCTGGCGCTCCAGAAGGCGCGGGAAGTGGCCGCGCTCCGTCCGGACTGCGCCGTCATCGGTGCGGACACCGTGGTGGCGCTGGGAGATGAGGTGCTGGGCAAGCCGGAGAGCGAGGCGCGGGCAAAGGAGATGCTCCGCGCCCTGTCCGGGCGGCACCATCAGGTCTATACCGGCGTGGCCGTGTTGGCCGCTGGCGAGGAATATACCCATGTGGAGTGTACCGAGGTGGAGTTCCGCGCCCTGACGGACGAGGAGATCGACGCCTATGTCGCCACCGGAGAGCCCATGGACAAGGCCGGAGCCTACGGTATTCAGGGGCGGGCCTGCACCCTGATCCGCGGTATCCGGGGGGACTACTACAATGTGGTCGGTCTGCCCGTGTGTGCCCTGCATGAGATGCTCGCTGAACTGGATCTGGGGTAAAAATCAGCTTCTGCCTCGAGTCGTTTTTGCAGCAGCACTCAGCCGAGTCATCCTGAGCGGAGCGAAGGATTTGAAAACACGGACCTTCGACAGGCAGTGAGGTGTATGGTAGAAGAGTGCGCTGTAAGATTCTTCGTCATGTCATTTCTCAGGATGACAAAGCGAGAGCAGCTTCGCAATACATAAAGGAGAACTATCCTTGAAAAATTTCCTGCGACACAATGGAATATGGGTGCTCATCATCGCCCTTCTGCTGACGGCGGCCATCAGCATCGGCTCCGTCTTTGTGCCTGATCTGACCGGTCCGGCCGGCCGGGTACTGGGGGCGCTGGGCACGCCCTTCCGGGCGGCAGCTACCTTTGTCACGGACAAGATCGCCGCCGTGCGGGATTACACCCTGCACTACCACGAGCTGGAGGAGCGGGTGGCCGAGCTGGAGAGCCAGGTGGCCCAGATGGACGAGGAGAACCGCCGAGCCCAGACGGCGCTGGACGAGAACGAGCGATTGAGAAAGCTGCTGGAACTTCGGGATGCTCACCGGGATTTCACCTTTGAGTCCGCCGCGATCACCGGCCGCACCACCACCAGCTGGAGCAGCACTCTCACCCTGAGCAAGGGCACCTCCAGCGGAATTGAGAAGGATATGTGCGTGGTGACGGAAACCGGCTACCTGGTGGGCGTGGTGACAGAGACCGGCACGAACTGGGCGACGGTGAACACCCTCATCGACCCGTCCACCAATATGGGCGCCACGGCGGTGCGGACGGAGGAGTCCGCCATTCTGACCAGTGATCTGGACACCATGGCAAAGGGCTGCTGCAAGCTGAGCTATCTCTCGCCCTCCGCAGCGCTGGGCGAGGGGGATCAGGTCATGACCTCCGGCATGGGCGGCGTCTATCCCAGCGGCATTATTGTGGGCACCGTGACGGAGACCGATGTCACCGCCTCCGGCATGGAGGCCTATGCAGTGGTGGAGCCCTCCGTCCATCTGGACGAGCTGAGTCAGGTCTTTGTCATCAAGGCCTTTGATGTGGTGGAATGAGGAGGACTGCCCTATGACAGAGCGCCGGGGCGGCGTGATCCTCTGGATCGGCTACGCCATTGCCTTTTTGATCTGTGATTTCTTTTATACTCTGATTTTCGGTCGCTTCCCCCTGCTGGGCAGCGTCCCCAATTTTCTGCCGGTGGGCATTGCCCTGGCGGCGGTCATGGAGGGCAGCGTGGCCGGGTCGATCTTCGGTCTGTGCGCCGGGCTGTTTGCCTGCCTTGCGCCGGGCGGGGCCGGAGCCGGTATGATCTTTCTTGGCGCACTGCTGGGAATGCTGACCGGTTTTGCCGCTGACCGCAAGCCCAAAAAGCTGCTGGGCGCCTGTCTGCTGGGGGCGTTTGTGAGCCTGCTGGTTACGGAGCTGATCCGGGCGGGCTGGATGCTCTATTCCGGGACCGGGAGCTTTGGCATCATCTGCCGTCTGGCCGGGATGGAGCTGGCGTATTCGCTTATTTTGGCCCTGCCGGCGTACCCGTTGTTTCGATTTGTGCATCAGAAGCTGGGCACCTACTGAGTGCCGACTGCCCGAATTGCTCCGCCTGCGGGCGGAGCGGCAGACAATATCCCGCCCATCGACGGCTCTGCCTCGGATGGGCACGCGAAGGAGCGCCTATGGAAGGCAAAAAGTTTCATATCCGCACGGGGATCATTGCCGCGCTGACCGCGGCCACGTTCCTGTGCTTCTTCATTCTGCTCTATCACTATCAGATTGTTCAGAAGATCGACCAGTCCACGGCCCAGTCGCTGAACACGCTCGCCTCGGTGGAGAGCGTCCCTGCGGCCCGGGGCATCATCACCGACCGGGACGGCAATGTGCTGGTTGGCAATCAAACCCAGTATCAGGTGACGCTGGATCTGGACAAGATGGGTGACGCGGCGGCCCAGGGCGCGGCGGTGGAGCAGCTCATCGAGATTTGCCGGGAGCACGACATCATATGGACAGACACCGAACTGCCCATCTCCGCCGAGGCTCCCTATGTTTTTACCGGCGAGAATACCTACACTTATGTGGACAGCGACAGCGGCGAGACCAAGGCCACCCGGCTGGGGCGGCTGTGCGACGCCATGAAGTGGGAGAAGAACGCGGACGCTGCCGACCTGCTGGATCAGATGGCGGAGACCTTCGGCCTGACTGAGCGGAGCGAGAGCGAACAGCGTGACGTGCTGGGTGTGCTCTACTCCTGCTATCTACGCAAAAAGGAGATCCTGTGGACGGACTATGTATTCGTCAGCGATGTGGACATCTCCTTTATCAGCGTGGTGAAGGAGCGCTCCCTGCCCGGCGTCAGCATTGATCCGGTCAGCGTGCGCGCCTATCCCCAGCCCTACGCCGCCCATCTGCTGGGTCGGGTGGGCCTGATCACGGCAGAGAACTGGGACACCGGTGAGAACTACAAAGCCCAGGGGTACAGCATGGACGACAGCGTGGGTCAGTCCGGCGTGGAGCACGCATTCGAGTCCTATTTGAAGGGTACCCCCGGTGAACGCACGGTCACTGCGGACAAGGAGGGCAATACCGTCAGCGTGGAGGACACCGTCACGGCCAAGGCCGGCGACACGGTGGCGCTGACGCTGGACGGCGGTTTGCAGACCGCCGCGGAGGACGCGCTGGCCGAGTACGTCCCCCAACTGAACAACAGCACCGGCGGCGGTGCGGCAGTGGCGATCGACGTGCACAACGGCGGTGTGCTGGCCTGCGCCAACTGGCCCACGTTTGACGCGGCGACCATGACCTATAACGAGGCTTATGACAGCCTGAGCCCCCTCTTCAACCGGGCACTTCAGGGCACCTATTCCCCCGGCTCCACCTATAAGATGGTGACGGCCACGGCGGGACTAGAGACCGGGGACATCACCCCCTCCACCCAGATCCAGGACACCGGCGTCATGGACTACTATGGCACCCAGTTCCGGTGCTGGCTCTACCGCCAGAACGGCGCGACCCATGGCATGGAGACGGTGAGCGACGCTCTGCGGGACTCCTGCAATATCTTTTTCTACCATGTGGGCATCGACGTCGGCATTGAGACGCTGACCCGGTATGCCAGGGCCTATGGCCTGGGCGAGTCCACCGGCATTGAGCTGGCCGAGTCCACCGGCGTTAACGCCGGACCGGAGTATTCCGCCAGCGTCGGCGCAACGGGGTACGCGGGCAACACCCTGTCCGCCGCCATCGGCCAGTCCGATAACCTGTTTACTCCGCTTCAGATCGCCAACTATGTGGCCACGCTGGTCAACGGCGGTACCCGCTATGCCGCCCACCTGCTCCAGCGGGTGACGGATGCAGACGGCAATGTCACGGAATATGAGCCCAAAGTGCTGAATACCGTGGAGCTTCAGAGCCAGAATCTGGACGCCATCAAGCAGGGTATGCTGGAGGTGGTGCAGAATACGAAATCCGTGGAAGCGGCCTTCAAAAATCTGACCGACGCAGGCATTCAGGTGGGCGCCAAGACCGGCTCCGCCCAGGTCACCGGTCAGGAGAACGCCAACGGCCTGTTCGTCTGCTTTGCCCCCTATGACGATCCCCAGATCGCCGTCTGCGTGGCAGTAGAGAAGGGCGGAAGCGGCGCGGCCACCGCCGTCATTGCGGCGAAGATGCTGGAGCAGTATTTCGGCATTGAGCCTCGGACCGATGCGGCGGATCAGACCGCACAGCCTGTCGCCCCCGCCGATACGACTGTGCAGGATGCCGCTCCCGCTGAGGACGGCGCAGCTTTGGCGGATGAGGATACGACGGCTCCGAACGGCGATACCCTGCCCGCTGATGAGGGCGAATGAACATGAGAGAGAAGAAGATGGATGACATGAACGAAAGCGATGTGTTTGATCCGGGGGACCTTCGCTGTAAGGCCCCCTGTGGCGCGGTGCGCGCCGGGGAGACGGTGCGCCTGACCCTGCGCCCGCCAAGAACGATGGGCTTCAGCCGGGGCGAGGTCACGCTCCGCTATGAGTTTGACCGGGACCGCACCGAGACCATTCCCATGCCGTGGACGGATACGGACTGGGTGCGGGATGAATTTTCCTGCACGGTGGACACCGGGGACTATGTGGGCCTTGTGTGGTATTCTTTCCGGCTCACCGGGTTTCGGGGCCGGGAGTTGAAAACCGGCGAGTATCAGCTCACCGTCTACGACGGCCGCGACCGGGTGCCCGGCTGGTTCGGCAAGGGGATGTGCTACCAGATCCTGCCCGACCGGTTCTGCCGCAGCCGCATCCCGGATCCCGCCGGGATGATGGGAAACCGCTGGGTACACCAGAATTGGGACGAGGCCCCGGCCGTGGGATCTCAGGGCAAGACACCGGAGGGCTACGACATCTGCAACCGGGATTTCTTTGGCGGCGACCTGAAGGGCGTGGAGGAAAAGCTGCCCTATCTGGCGGCGCTGGGGGTGGAGACCATCTATTTCTGCCCTATCTTTGAGGCGTCGGAGAACCACCGCTACGGCACGGCGGATTACAGCCGCATTGATCCCATGCTGGGCACGAACGAGGACTTTGAGCGCCTGTGCGAAAAGGCGCACAAAATGGGCATCCGCATTCTGCTGGACGGCGTGTTCAATCACACCGGCTGGGTGAGCCGCTACTTCAACGGCGACGGCTCCTACGGCGAGCACGAGGGGGCCAGCCGGGACTGGAACTCCCCCTATCGCCCGTGGTTTCAGTTTACTCACTGGCCGGACAAGTATGAGTCCTGGTGGGGCATCTACTCCCTGCCCGCCGTGGAGGAGCGCGATCCGGGCTACCGGAACTTCATCTTCGGCGATGAGGACTCTGTGGTGCGCACCTGGCTGCGCCGCGGCGCAGACGGTTGGCGGCTGGACGTGGCCGACGAGCTGCCCGATGACTTTGTGGCCGGTATCCATGATGCCGCCCGGGCGGAGAAGCCGGACGCCGCCGTCATCGGAGAGGTCTGGGAAGACGGCACTACCAAGGTGGCCTACGGCGTGCGCCGCCGCCACCTGCTGGGCGGCCATCTGGATGCGCTGATGAATTATCCCTTCCGCAATGCGCTGATCGCCTACCTGCTGGGGGGCGACGCGGCGGAATTTCAGTTGGAAATGGAGACCTTGCGGCAGAATTATCCCGATTTTGCCTTCTATAACGCCATGAACTCGCTGGGTACCCACGACACACTGCGCATTCTGACCTATCTGGGCACCGGTACCCAGCGACAGGAGTGGACCAAGGAACAGCGGGGCGGGTACGTCATGAGCGGCGAGGAGCGCCGCCGGGGCGCCGCACTGCTGAAGTTGGGCACCGCCGTACTGTTTGCCTTTCCCGGCGCGCCCACCGTCTATTACGGCGATGAGGCGGGCATGGAGGGGTATGAGGATCCCTATAACCGCCGTACCTTCCCGTGGGGCAGGGAGGACCGGGCGCTTACCGAGTGGTTTGCCGCGTTGGGGCAGCACAGAAAGCGCTCCGCCCCTCTGCGGGAGGGCGTGCTCCGCTGGGGCACCTGCGCCGGGAGCGTGCTCTCTTTCACCCGGGAGAAGGACGGCCGGAGTGCCGGCGTGGCCGTAAACCGGGGTGCGGAGCCCGCGCTGGCAGAGCTTCCCTGGAAAGGTGTGGCCGCACTGGAGCTGAACACCGGGCGGAGGTATCTGGCGGTGGACGGCGTGCTGAGAGTGGAGGTCCCGGCCATGGAGGCGCTGAGACTGGAGAGCGCGGAGGTTTGATGGGGTAAATTTGGGTTTGTGGGTTTGCACAGCACTTCCAAAAGGCTTCCCCTTTGGGGGAAGCTGGCACGGAGGAGCCGTGACTGATGAGGGGGCAGGTCCAGGACGGTTTTCTCGTCGTCGCCACCTCATCAGTCATTTGCTTTGCAAATGCCACCTTCCCCTCAAGGGGAAGGCTTTCGAGGGTGCGTTGCAAACCTACAAACTCCAATTTGTCCTTTAAATCTGCCCCGCAACCGGCGGTTGACAGATTGAAACGTCGGGTTGGTTCTCAAAAACCGGCGCTTTTGCTAGAATTGGGCACAGAAAGGAAGTGAGCGCTATGACCATCGGTCAACGGATCGCAGAGCTGAGAAAACGCGCAGGCCTGTCTCAGGAGGCACTGGGCGAGGAGCTGGGGGTGTCCCGGCAGGCCATTTCCAAGTGGGAGTCGGACGCCGCACTGCCCGATGTGGACAAGCTGATCGGCCTGGCCCGAAAGTTCAATGTGACAGTGGGCTGGCTGCTGGGCGTGGAAGAACTGCCCGCCCCGGCACAGCCACAGGAGAACGGCGGAACGGACGCACAGACCACCGAGGTGCTGGAGCAGTACCTTGCGAAGCTGACCCAGCCACAGAAACTGCCCCCAAAACGGAAAAAGCAGCTGATCGCTGCGGGGATCGCCGCAGCGGCCTGTCTCGTGTTCCTGACCGTCCGGGTGGTGAACCTGCAAAGCGAGCTGAGCGGCGTGCGGAACACGGTCAACAACCTGTCCAACCAGCTGAGCTATGTGCAGAACTCGGTAGCCAATATCGATACCAATATTACCGACCGGGTACAGAATGCGCTCAATGAGGAGTATGGTCTGCTGACCTACTACGATCTGAAGTTGGTCGATGTGGACTATCAGGCGAACACGGCCCGGCTCCTGTTCACCGGTGTTCTGCGGGAGACTCCCGCGGATCCGGATGCGCTGAGCTTTTACCTGCTGCGGGGGGACGGAACCTGCGTCTATGCCGACGAGCAGAGCTGGGACGCCGCCAGCGGCACTTATACCGGAAGGATCACCGCACCGCTGGAGGATGGAATGAGCTACTATTTCAGCACCGGGGAGAAGCGCACCACTTTGAACACCTATTCCTTCGCCGATCTGGAGGCGTGTACCAAAATCAGACTGGATGTCGAGCTGAACTGCGGTTTTACAATGGCGGGCAGAACGGCCAGAAGCGCGAACGGCTTTGTCTCGGTGATGACCAATTCCGATATGATCGGCTGGGCTATGGATGAGCAGTGGAGCGACTGGGTGCCCCGGGATGTCACAGAGCAGAGAGCGTGGATCGTTATGTCCGGCCCGGACGGGGATGAACTCTCCCGGCAGGAGCTGACGCTGGAACGCACCGACGGGAATGACGAGGTCACGGCAGATGGCCTTGCCTGCAACGAGTACACCTGGGAGACGCCCCAGGCTGACATCAGCATGGACGGCATCACCGAGGGGACTACGATCTGGGCGGAGGCGGAGATGGCCTTTGACAATGGTCAGACCAGCCGGGCCCAGAGCAGCAGCGGCTACCGCTGGACCGGCTCCGACTGGGAGAGCGTATTTTACAATGACACTACCCAGCAGTATCAGCGCTGAGTCAATCGAAACAATACCGCCCCGGCGCATGAAATGCGCCGAGGCGGTATTTCTTGCCGAAGCCTGATAGAGTTGTTACAATTTATCCTGAATAGTTCGTGATTCAGGCGGAACGGAGGGAGACTATGATCTATGTGACCGGGGACACCCATGGCTTGCAGAGAAAATGGACGGAGCAGATCGAGCCGGTGCTCCGCGCCGGCGACACGGTGATTGTGTGCGGCGACTTCGGTGTGGGCTTCTGGGGCGGGTGCTGTCCGTCGGATGAAGCCTTTCTGGATCGTATGGCCGGGCAGGATTACACCGTCCTGTTCGTGGACGGCAACCACGAGAATTTCACCCGCCTGGAGCAGTACCCCGTCGAACGGTGGCAGGGCGGGCGCGTCCACAGACTGCGTCCCAACCTCATCCACCTGATGCGCGGGGAGGTGTACCGCATCGGCGGCAGTACGCTGTTCGCCTTCGGCGGCGGGTACTCTCTCGACAGGTGCCTGCGGCAGGAGGGGGTCTCCTGGTGGCCGCAGGAGATGCCCTCGGAGGAGGAGTATGCCAATGCGGAGCAGAATCTCGGTGCGGCCGACTGGCAGGTCGATTATATCATTACACACACTCTCCCATCGGAGTCTGCGGCCTATCTGGCCTCCATGCACCGCCGCACCATCAAGTCCGCTGTGCCGGAGGAGTGGCCGCTGAACGCCTTCCTTGACGGCATCCAGAATCGAACGGATTATAAGCATTGGTACTGCGGCCACTTTCACGCGGACAACGAACTGTGGCGCGGTCAGACCGTGCTGTTTAATACGATCCGGGAGCTGGAGAGCGGGAAGATCGTCCGCCAGTGGGAACCCTACGAGGGGTAAAAGAACAGAAAACAGACAAAACGAACGCCTGCATGGATCGCACAGGGATGACGCGTTGTCATTCCCGCTGGAGGAATATCTGAACGATAAATTAAAAAAACAGATAATCCGAACCTGTCTTCGATTGTGAAGACCAGGTTCGGATTATTTTTGTTTGGTGCCGGAGACCGGGGTCGAACCGGCACGGGATCGCTCCCACGGGATTTTAAGTCCCGGGCGTCTGCCAATTCCGCCACTCCGGCGTATTTTTTATTTTACCATTGGAATAAAACTGCGTCAACAGCCAGTCATATTTTTCCCATCTGCCGCATAGAATAACCGGTAGACTTTTTTGGAGGTGTTCCCATGGAACCAAAGATGCTGGAATTTCCAAATCCATACTGCCAGGACCGGGATCAGGGCGACCTGGATGACCTAATCTTCGCTGTCGGAGGCCCGGCCGGGCCCAGCGAGCGCTGACGCCTTGACAGGAAAAACAGGGCGTGCTATATTGAGTGGGAAAAGTTATACTTTTCCCACTTTTGCGTTCTAGGAGAGATCGTCATGGATATGCCAAAGGATAAATTCATCGCCACGGTCAAGGTGGGGGACAAGGGGCAGATCGTCATTCCCAAGGGAGCCCGCGACCTGTTCAGCATCTGTCCCGGGGACACCCTGCTTCTGCTGGCGGATCGTCAGCAGGGCATTGCGCTGGTGTCCAACGAGGCCTACACGGCCTTTGCCGATGCGATCTTCGAAGCTCAAAAGCACCCGGACAGGGGAGAGGACTGACATGGATGCGCTGCGGGTAGAAAACCTCTGCAAGCGGTATTCTGGCGACTTTGCCCTTGAAAATGTCAGTTTTTCGCTGGCAGAGGGGAGCATCATGGGGCTGATCGGCGCCAATGGTGCGGGCAAGACCACCACGCTGAAGGCGTTGATGGGCTATCTGCGCCCGGATGCGGGGACGGTCACGCTGTTCGGCCAGCCCTTCCCGCCGGAGAATACTGTCCTGCGCCAGCGTACCGGCTTTGTGTCCGGCGGCGTGGACTATTTTCCGCGCAAACGGCTGTCCGCCATCACCGCAGCCACCCGGCCTTTTTATGCAAACTGGGATGAGGCGGCCTATCAGAACTGCCTGCGCACCTTTGAACTGGACGAGCGCAAGCGGACGGCGGAGTTGTCCGCCGGCATGAAGGTCAAGTACCAGCTGGCGCTGGCCCTCAGTCACCGGGCCGGGCTGTTGATCCTGGACGAGCCCACCTCCGGATTGGATCCGGTGAGCCGGGATGAACTGCTGGAACTATTTTTGACCTTGGCGGAGGAGCGGGGAGTCAGTATCCTGTTCTCTACTCATATTACCTCCGATCTGGAAAAATGCGCCCGCACCATCACCTATCTGCAAAGGGGGCGGGTGCTCTGCTCCGAGGAGCAAAGCGCCTTGCTGAACCGCTGGCGGCTGGTGCGCGGCACGCCGGAGCAGCTGGCAGGAGCGGAGCTCACCGGCCTAACCGGTCTGCGGCGGTACGCCGGGACTGTGGAAGGGCTCTGCCCGGCGGAACAGGCCGCCCGGTTCCCGGCGGGGACGGTCAAGCCCGCCGGGCTGGAGGACATCATGGTGCATCTGGAACGGGAGTCGAGGGCATGAAGGCGTTGCTGCGCAAGGAGTTTACACTGTCGTTGTTTCCGCTGCCCTACTGCTTCTGGCTGCTGGCAGGGTTGCTGCTCATTCCGAATTATCCTTATTTTGTCACCTTTTTCTACGCCGCGCTGGGTGTTATGTTCCTGTTTCAGTATAACCGGGAGAATCGGGATCTGAACTATATGATGACGCTGCCGATCACGAAGGGCCAGATGGTGAAGGCCCGGGTCGTCCAGACCGCCGCCATAGAGCTGGGAATGCTGGTGGCCTGCCTGCCCTTCATGGCGGTGCGGGGGCTTTATAGCTTCCTCAATAATCAGGTGGGCTTTGAGGCCAATCTGGCTCTGCTGGGGCTGGGGGCGGCGCAGCTGGGGATTTTTAACCTGATTTTCCTGCCCGGATTCTACCGGGACGGCCGCAGCATCGGACTGCCCTTCCTCTTTGGCAGTCTGGCGCAGGCGGTCTATATGCTGGCGATGGAGATCCTGCTCCGCATTGTGCCCTATTTTGCTCGGTGGTGCGACCGCATGGATCTTGCAGCTCAGCTCCACCAGCTTCCGGTGCTGGCCGTCGGCCTGGCGGTCTATGCTCTGCTCACTCTGTGGGCATTGCGTATCAGCATCCGCCGTTTTGCGCGGATTGATCTTTAATACAGCGAGCCCCCGCCATCCGGGGGCTCGCTTGCAATCGGAAAATATCGAAAAACAATAAAAAGTTATTGAATTGTAATTTGAAGTATGCTATACTCAGGGTAGATCAAAAGAGGAGGCGGATCTTTATGAAGCAAAAAGAGCTTGCGGCAGCACTGAAGTGCATCGTCATTTTGTGCCTGCTGGCGGGCATTGGCCTGTGTGGAATTTTGCTCCCGATGTATGGCGCGACCATTGCCAAAGTGGATGTGGAATACGCGTGGCTGTTCTGGCCCTGCCTTGCGGGATTGTGGGCGCTTTGCGTGCCGGTACTGATCGTGCTGGCGTTGGTGTGGCAGATGGCTGGGCGAATCGGCGCGGACAACAGCTTCTGTGTTGAAAACGCACAGGCGCTCAAGTGGATCTGCGCGCTGGCGGTGCTGGATACCGGCCTGTGTCTGGTGGGCGGTCTGGCGCTGGCCGTGATCCTGCGGGGGCTGCCGCCCTTTCTGCTTCTGCTGTGTGCGGCGGTAATGCTGGTGGGTACGGCCATTGCGGTGGTGTCTGCCGTGCTGTCCCACCTGATCCAGAAGGCCGCCGACCTGAAGGCCGATCAGGATCTGACGATTTGAGGTGGCGGACATGATCGTAGTCAATCTGGATGTGATGATGGCCAAGCGCAAGATCGGCCTGGGTGAGCTGGCGGAGAAGATCGATCTGACTCCAGCAAATCTCTCCATTCTCAAGAATAACAAAGCCAAAGCAGTGCGCTTCACCACGCTGAACGCCATTTGCAAGGCGCTGGACTGCCAGCCCGGCGACCTGCTGGAGTGGGTGGATACCCCGGAGGAGAACGAATGAGGTGCCGGATGGAGTTTCGCCGCACTGTGCCGAAACTGGGTGCGTTGTGTGCGTTTCTGCTGTTCGCTGGCGCGGCCTTGTCTGCCCAGTCCCTGAAAGGTAAATAAGCTGAAAGCGGATGGAAGAGCGCTTCCATCCGCTTTCAGTTTGGTAAATGCACTTTTGCACTTGCTTAAAGACTTAAAGTCCGAATTTGCTCAGATCCAGCCCACCGGTCATACGGCTCATGCTCTGAGCGGCGTCCTCGTCGGCCTGGCGCATAGCCTCATTGACGGCGGAGATCACCATGTCCTGAAGCATCTCCACGTCGTCGGGATCGACGGCGTCCTGAGCGATGGTCAGGCTGATCAGGCTGTGCTTGCCGCTGACCACGGCCTCCACTGCGCCGCCGCCGGCCTTGGCGGTGTAGGTCTTTTCCTCCAGCTCCGCCTGCATCTTCTGCATATCGGCCTGCATCTTCTGGGCCTGACGCACCATGTTCATGTTCATGCTGCCGCCCATACCGCCCATGCCGCGCATACCGCGGCCGTTAAAACCCTTTGCCATAATGAAAACTCTCCTTTGTTATGATTGATGCTGCTGCATAAATTGTTTCAAATCGGCCATGGAGCCCACCGGCTTCGGCTTGGCCGCCGGGGCTTTGGCCCCGGCGCCTCCCGCGGTCGATCCCGACGGGCCCCCCTTGTGGAGCTTGACTTCCACGGCGGTGCCCGCCTGTGCCGATGCCACATCTGCAATGGCCGTGAGAACTTCCGGTTTGTTGATGATGTCGTAGACAAATTCCTCGATGCAGTAGATCGTGAGTATGTTGCCCTCCCGGATGCCCACCGTGCTGTCCGCCTTCTTGAGGAAGGAGTAGGCGGGCATTTTTACGGCGCCCCGCATGGCGGTCACCAGCTTGGGCCATTCACCGCTGTTGACCGGGCCTTTTTTGGACGCCGGCTTGGGAGCGGACGCCGCCGGAGCCGGAATGTCCGGCGCACCTTCCATCGGGGGCGCGTCGTTGTCGTCCGGGGGTGGGGGCATGGTGTCGTCCCAAGGGGGGGCTTCCTCCTGGCGGGGCTGCATCTGCGCCGCCGGAGCAGCTGGTTCCGCCGGGGCAGAAGCCCGGACGGGAATGCCCTGCGCCACCGCTGCTTCCAGCTTGGCAATCCGGGCGGCCAGTCCGGCATTGGAGCCGTCCAGCGAGGGGTCGCACAGCCGGATCAGGCAGATTTCTGCCACGGTGCGGCTGCTGCCCGAGCGCTTGCAGTCCTCGGTGGCCTGCTCCAGCAGCTCCAGCATGGCGATGAGCCGCTCCGGGGGCATATTTTTTGCCAGCGTGTTCAGCGTGGCCTCGTCATAGCCGCCCGCCATCAGGGTGAGCCCGGCAGCAGGGGCGGTCTGTCGGATGAGCAGATCCCGGCTCAGGCTGGTCAGTTCTCCCAGCACCGCGGTCACGTCCTTGCCGGCGGAATAGAGCTCACCGAACTGGGTGACTGCCGCGCCGGCGTCTCCTTTTCGGATGGCGTTGAAAATGTGGGCTGTCTTGAGGTTGCCCGCCAGACCCAGCGTGTCCAGTACCCGGGCGCGGTCAATGGTGCCGCCGCCCACGGCGCATTGGTCGAGCAGAGACAGGGCGTCGCGCATACCGCCGTCCGCCAGCCGGGCCAGCAGGGCGGCGCCGTCGGCGGGCAGGTCGATTCCCTCCTGAGAGGCCACATATTCCAGGCGATTCACAATATCCTCGGGCAGAATGCGCTTGAAGGAGAAACGCTGGCACCGGGAGAGAATGGTGGCGGGCACCTTGTGAAGCTCCGTGGTGGCCAGAATGAACATCAGGTGCTCCGGGGGTTCCTCCATGATCTTCAGCAGGGCGTTGAAGGCGGCGGGGGTGAGCATATGCACCTCGTCGATGATATAGACGCGCTTTTTCACCGCTGCGGGGGCGTAGGCCGCCTCATCCCGCAGGGCGCGCACCTGATCGACTCCGTTGTTGGAGGCGGCGTCCAGCTCCAGCACGTCCAGAATGGAGCCGTCCAGAATGCCGCGGCAGGCGGGACACTGGTTGCAGGGGTTGCCGTCCACCGGGCGCTCGCAGTTGACCGCCCGGGCGAGGATCTTGGCGCATGTGGTCTTGCCGGTGCCCCGGGTGCCGGTGAAAAGGTAGGCGTGGGACAGACGGGAGGAGGCCACCTGAGTTTTGAGGGTGTCGGTAATATGGCTCTGGCCGGTGACCTCGTCAAAGGTCTGGGGCCGCCACTTGCGGTAAAGCGCCTGATACAAAGCCAATGCGCTCCTCGTATAATGTATTTACGGTTTAGATGTGGTGGGAACCGCATGAAACCCACT
>ERZ506753.1128-NODE-1128-length-17781-cov-4.474219_pt1 | contig 17781 bp, 17 predicted proteins | sample MGYA00513044_ERZ506753 | MGnify/ENA metagenome assembly ERZ506753 | reverse complement strand
GTATTGGGGGGGTTACGAGTATTATAATAGCATGCACTCCTATTTTTGTCTATTCTCAAAATTCACAAATATCACAAAAGTGAATATTCATTTTTGTATATTTTTCACAAAATCGGTTTGTACAATACTACCAATTCCACGAAACTCCCGCGAAAACCTTTTCCTATACGAAAAGACCCTCGAATTCTTCTCTGGTGATCTTCTCCTTCTCCAACAGCAGCTGTGCACAGCTATGCAGCACATCCTCATGCTGTAAGATAATATCCTTGGCTTTGGTATAGCAGTCATCGATGATACTCTTGACTTCCTTGTCGATTTCGCCGGATATCTCTTCACTGTGCGCCTTGGCATGTGCCAGATCCTTACCGATGAAGACTTCATCATCGTCATCGTCATAGCAGATGACACCAATATGATCAGACATTCCGTAACGGGTCACCATACGGCGGGCTGTCTTGGTGGCTTTCTTAATATCACTGGATGCTCCGGTGGTAATATCTCCGAAGATGATCTCCTCTGCGATACGTCCGCCCAAAGATACCATGATATCCTGGAGCATACGGCTCTTGGTGGCGAACATCTCATCCTTTTCCGGCAGGGGCATGGTATAACCGGCAGCTCCCACTCCGGTCGGGATAATGGATACGGTATAGACCGGTCCTACATCCGGAAGTACATGGAACAGGATCGCATGGCCTGCTTCGTGGTATGCAGTGATCTTCTTCTCCTTGTCGGAAATGATACGGCTCTTCTTCTCCGCACCGATTCCCACTTTGATAAAGGCTCTCTTGATATCCTTCTGTGCGATAAAGGAGCGGTTCTCTTTCGCCGCGATAATGGCCGCTTCGTTCAGCAGGTTCTCCAGATCCGCTCCGGTGAATCCTGCAGTAGTCTGAGCGATCTGCTGCAGATTCACATCATCCCCCAGAGGTTTGTTCTTCGCATGTACTTTCAAAATCTCTTCTCTGCCACCGATATCCGGGGTTCCCACCGCTACCTTACGGTCGAAACGACCGGGACGCAGGATTGCAGGATCCAGAATATCCACACGGTTGGTGGCCGCCATAACGATAATGCCCTCATTGACGCCGCAACCGTCCATTTCTACCAGTAACTGGTTCAGGGTCTGCTCTCTCTCATCGTGTCCTCCGCCCATACCGGTACCACGCCGTCTTGCCACGGCATCGATCTCATCGATAAATACGATACAAGGTGCATTATGCTTTGCTTCTTCAAACAGGTCACGCACACGGGAAGCGCCCACACCGACGAACATTTCCACGAAATCAGATCCGGAGATGCTGAAAAAAGGTACTCCGGCTTCGCCTGCCACGGCTTTCGCCAACAGGGTCTTACCGGTTCCGGGAGGGCCCTCCAACAGGACACCCTTGGGGATTCTGGCTCCGACACCGGTGTATTTTCCCGGCTCCTTCAGGAAATCAACGATCTCCTCCAGTTCTTCCTTTTCCTCTTTCAGACCGGCTACCTGAGCGAATGTGACACTCTTGTCACCCAATGTCATCTTGGCGCGGCTTTTGCCGAAGTTCATCATCTTGCCGTTACCGCCGCCTGCCTGTTGGGCATTCATCATCATGAACAGGAAAATTCCCACCGCCAGCACGACCAGCATCGGCAGCATATAGGTCAGGAACCAGTTCTCCCTTTCAATGTCATTGACCACCGGATCAAACCCATACTCACGTACCAGGGTCTCCAGTTCTGTAATGTCCGTTGCGTACAGCTTATGAGATACACCGTTCTTCATCTGGATCTCCAGATATCCGGTAGGTGCTTCTCCGTTGGGCTGCACCACGACTTCCGATACATTGCCGGCATCCAGATCCGCAATGAACTCTGCCTTGGTGTATTCATCTGTACGGTTGTTCAACAGGTTGAGGCCGAAGATCACCAGAAGCAGAAGTATGATAAATATAAAATATGAATTGATTGTTTTGCCGTTTTGTTTCAACTTCACGGGCCTCCTACATCTTTGTATCGCTTAATCGAATTCTACCACACCGATGTAAGGCAGATTACGATATCTCTGATCATAATCCAGACCATAGCCCACTACAAACTCATCGGGAATATTAAATCCGGTATAATCCACATGGACATCGATCACTCTTCTCTCGGGTTTGTCCAACAGGGTGCACAGACGTAAAGAAGCCGGACCTCTGTCCTTCAGCATCTCCAGCAGATAGCTCAGGGTTCTTCCGCTGTCCACGATATCCTCTACTACAATAACTTCCTTATCTTTCAGAGATTCGTCCAGATCCTTCACGATCTTGACTACACCGCTGGACTTGGTATCGCTGCCATAGCTGGATACGGACATAAAGTCCAGAGATACGGGAACAGTGATACGCTTTGCCAGTTCACACATGAAAAAGCTGCCACCCTTCAGTACACATACAAGGTGTACCTGCTTACCCGCATAATCCTTGCTGATCTGCTCACCGATCTCCTGGATTCTCTTATCTACTTCCTCTTCTGTCAACAGTACTCTGATATGCTCTGCCATTTTCTTTTGTCCTTTCGCTTTTAAGCGAACTCCTTTCTTATTAATTGTACCTTTAAAATACGTTTTGTATTCTCCGTTACTTTATAATATTCGCTGATACGGTATCCCACGACCCACAGTACATGCTCTCCCTCTGCCAGGATTGGCAGTCTATCGCGTTCCGCCTGTGGGATCTTTTGATCGACCAGATAACTTTTCAGCGATTTATGGATCATCCCGCCTCTGCCGTCAGCAATGGTCAGATAATCACCCGGCTTTCTTGTCCGTATCACCGGACATTTTTTTATTTTATCATAATCAAACCATTTCGTATACTGATTTGTGGGAACTTCTTGGTTTTTTTCATGGGCAGCGGCCAGGTCACACACACAGTATTCCACCGTTCCCACTTCACATTCCACTGTCCCTGTCTGTCCGGGAGAAAGCTGCAGAGTTGGTTGATATTTCTCAGCCACTTCCGTCTTCTCCAAAAGCTCCCTGTCTGTCCTCTCTACTGTCAGCAGGACTTCCTCATATTGCCGTCTACCCCGGATGCCGAACGGAAGACAGATCTGCCGGTTGCCTTCCCTGGTAAACAAGGTCAGCAGCTCCTGAATATGCTGGTAAGTGATGTCTTTCTGCCCGGGAGACAATTGCTTCACTTCTTCATACAAGAGGCGCTTACGGATCACAGGATGCAACGACAGAAAAGACTCCACAGCAATACAGATCACCGCGTTCCGGCTGTCCCCCGTCTCTGCGGACTCTCCGTCACCGTCCGTTGCCCGGATACATCGGCCAGCTGCTTCTTTTGTCTGCAGTTCCAGATAGTCCTCCGTCTCCGCCAGCAGCTCCGCCGTCTGATTCATATGCGCTACACAGCCCTTTACAATATTCTGCTCCGCATAAGACAAAATATGATGCCGAATACGATTTCTGGTGTAGTCATCCTCCTCATTGGTGGCATCCTTGCAATAGACAATTCCTCGCTGTTGTAAAAACTTCTCGATCTCCCACCGTTCCAGACATAGGAGCGGTCGTATAATCCGATCTCTCACAGGCAAAATGCTGGCCAGTCCCCGGATTCCACTGCCCCGGAACAAATGGAACAGCTGGGTCTCGCTGCGGTCATTGCTGTTGTGGGCCACTGCGATCTTCGTGGCTCCCCACTCCTTTGCCGCCTTTTCAAATGCCTCATATCTCGTTCTGCGCCCGGCTTCTTCCTCAGAGATTTTCTCCATGCGGGCTCTGTTCCTTACCTCTGCCCTGGTCAGGAAAAAAGGGATTCCTCTCTCCTCGCAGAGCTGCTCCACATACCGGGCATCTTCTCCGGCCTCCGTGCGAATGCCGTGATCCACATGCACTACGGCAATGTCTGTAGGTACTTCCTTCTGCCATTCCAGCAACAAAAATAAGAGGCAAACCGAGTCTGCCCCTCCAGAAACACCGGCTACCACACGGTCGCCGGCCTGCAGCATGTGATGCTCTCTGATATATGCAAATACTTTTTCTCGCGTATCCATCCATGTATTCATGTTTTAACTCTATCCTAATTATGGGGAAAAATCAAGGCGGCATCACGTGTTTTCCCACAGGCAGAGCACAAATACCGTCATATCGTCCCGAATCCGTCCTTCTGAGGCACAGATGGCATAGGACAATATTTTCTCTGCGATCTCCTGCGGGTTCTGTTCCTGCAACCCTTCCAGCACCTGTGCCATGCGCTCTTCCCCGTCTTCCATCATATCCAGAACCCCGTCCGTCATCATGACCAGCAGATCTCCCGGCCGGATCTGACACATCTGTCGTTCTATCTGCACTTTTTGAAAAATACCTAACGGCAGGCTTTCGCCGCCGACACAGAGAACCCTTCCGGAGGTCTTCCAGAACGTGGCAACACCGCCCACCTTGCAGATCTCACATTCGCCGGTATACAGATCCAGGCTGCAAAGGTCTATCGTAGGATGATCGTCCTCTTCATTTTGCGCATACAACGCGGAATTCAGGAGATTCACAGATGCCTCGGTCCCGAAGCCCGCCTCCAGCATTTTTTCCATGAGATCCATGACTCTGCCGCTGCCCCGGCTAGCATCCTCCCCGGAGCCTGTCCCATCAGACAACAGCAGGATCAGCTTCCCTTTTTCCGATTCCATGGTGGCATACTGATCCCCCGAGACTTTCTCCCCTTCTTTTACCGCCCGGCTCACCCCCGTCAGTGCTATGTATTTCGGTTCCTCTGTGAACAGAAAACAATGCGGCTCCTGCTCCACGAGATAAGGGCTTCCTGAAGAGACCTGCAGCTTTTTTCCCAATAATACCGTCAGCATGTCCGCCACCTGTGCCGCCTTATAGTGCCTTTTTTCGGTGGACAGTGTCATACTGATCCCTGCTTCTGTCCCGGAGCTGCTGCCGTCCTTCTCCACATAGCAGAGGTCTCTGGCGATGATCCCTTCACTCTTGAGCGCCTGTACCAGACTTTTCCTCTTTTTCTCTTCCAGCGGACAATACCCCAGTTCCTCTCCTGCCACCCGTTCCATGATCCGGGCCACTTCCTGCAGATGGTCTCCCATGATCTGTCTGCTCTGCCACAGCATACATTTTTCCAGAATATTCTGCCTGTCCTCTCCTGTAATCTGTATCTCCTGCCGAAAGCTCTTCCCCAGTTCCTCAAAACTCTCCGCATATCCCATCAGTTTCTGTCTGCACAGCAGTGAGATCTGTGCACACTGTTCTCTCTCCAGCCGTTCCTGCTCCTTTTTCCCTATGATCATGGCATCCTCCCCTTTCTGTTTTCACGATTATAGGGCAGTTTTCCTCTTCCTTTTGTCAAATCGAGGGAGGGAGAGACTTCATTTTTTGCGACAAAAAAAGCAGGTTCACTGTTGAGAAACAGTTTCCCTGCTTAATCGTCTTCCTGAAAAAGGATCTCACCTTCGTATACCAGTCCCAGCTTATCCTTCGCCACCTCTTCCACATAAGCTTTCGTCTGAGTGTACTTACCGAATTCCTCGATCTGTTCCGCTCTGGTCTGCTCTGCTTCGATCTGCGCGCCAAGGCTTGCAATCTGGGTATCATAGCCCGCAATCTTCTGTTGTAATTCCACGCTCCGCACCGCAACGACCACCATGATCATCAACACGACCAGGGTCACCAGGAACATACTGAACCGGTTCTGGTGTCTCTTGCGGTAGGCTGCTTTTCTTCTTGCCATACGCGCATCTCCTTTTAATGAATATTTTAAGCATTTTCCTAAGTATAGTCAACTGCTTTTTCAGCCAATTTCCCGTTATCCGCAAGGCTTTCCGGATTGGGTGCAGAAGAGTATTCAGGCCCAGTGCCACATACTTTACAAAAAAGGGACTGATTGTCCTGTGATACAGGTACATTCCCGCCAATGCCCCCAGCACGGCAAACCATCGCAGGTTCCCGTTACTTTCATGAAACATCAGCAGAAAGACCTTTCCCGCACAGTAGATCCAGAATGCCAGATCTTCCAGAGATACCATGCTGGTACTGTGAGCGAACACTCTTCGCAGGATCCGCAGAATATCATACAGAAAAGTGATCCCCACACCCAGCAGAAAGGAATGCAGCAGAAAAACATTTTCATCCATCAGCGGAACAGCCTGCCCAGGAAGGATTCCTGTTTTTCTCCGGATGCTGCGGTATCCGAATATACAAGGCTGTCGATCCGGCCGTCAATATCCACTTCCCCCTTGTCTAATGTCAGGCGGTTCACATGGAGCTCGTTGCCACGGATCATCAGCATCCCCTGTTCCGTCTCCAGCAGGATCTCCCGCAGATCAAAGGAAAGGACGTCATTTACCCCATTCACGGTACATGTCCGTCTGTTGGTCATGGTCACTTTATGCATACGTCCTGTCGCGTTTAAATCTTCCATTCTCTCCATAGCCTCCCATCCTCCGCTCCTTCCGGAACCGGACTTACAATGTATTGTATGGGAAAATGTGGAAATTTATACATAGAGAACCTGATATTATATATAACGGAAAAGTTCTTTGGCTTCTTCTTTTTTCACGGTCTCCTGTACATCCAGGACCTCGACTTTTACTTCCTTGTTGCCGAAAGAGATGGAAATGATATCTCCCTCTTTGACATTGGCGGATGCCTTTGCCGGCTTATCATTGATCAGCACTCTGCCGCTGTCGCAGGCTTCATTAGCCACAGTACGGCGCTTGATCAGTCGGGATACCTTCAAATATTTGTCTAATCTCATGCTTTTAACCTCACGATCATCCGTTTCTGAAAAACAAAAGAGACCCGAAAGGTTGTCCTATCGAGTCTCTGAAAATTCAGCTTCTATTATGCGTTCAGCATATCCTTTAATGCCTTACCAGCCTTGAACTTAGGAGCCTTGGAAGCAGCGATCTTCATAGGTGCGCCGCTCTGAGGATTTCTACCCTCTCTAGCTGCTCTGCTGGATACTTCGAAAGTACCGAAGCCAACTAACTGAACCTTACCATCCTTCTTTAACTCTTCAGCAACAACATCGGTGAATGCCTTTAATGCCTTCTCTGCGTCCTTCTTGGAAAGACCTGCCTGATCAGCCATAGCTGCAACTAATTCTGTTTTGTTCATATTGAACTCCTCCTGTAATGAGTTTTCGTTATTAATTTTACGCTCGAAAATAGTTCTTTTGAAACGTCTATACATATATATATCTGTTTTTATCCCTTTTGTCAAGGTTTTTCCGCATATTTACGGCATTTCTTCCCCTCCCGGAAAGGATCATTCTGTCGATGAAGAGCTGGCCGTCAGGTCTACAAATGAGTAGGATACATCCTTTTCTTCTTCATCCACCTGTACCGTATAACTTCTGGTTTCATAACCGGATTTTCGCAGGGTGATCACATGACTTCCTGGGGTCTTCTTAAAACTGCAGGGGGAAATTCCCACATAGTTGCCGTCCAGATATACCTCCACATTTTCCGGAGCATCAATATGCACGCGGTAATAGGTCGTAGTCGTATCTGCGGTGGAGGTAGATTCCGTTGCGGAAGAGCTGGAAGAACTGCTGCTTTCCGTACTGTCTTCACTGTCGGAGTCCGCCTTATCCAGCTGGACATCCACTCCCGCGGATTCCTGCCCCACCCTGAGATACTGTGTAAGCGACTTATAGCCGTCCGCCTTCGCTATGATCTGATGAATACCGTATTCCAGCGTGACCGGCTGGGAAGCATCCACCTGACTTCCATCGATATACAATTCTGCATCGGAAGGATTCAGGGAAAACAGCACCATACCGTACTGTGCCTCTGCCACTTCCAGATCACCGATATCCAGTGTTGTTTCCTCGTTGCGGTTGATCACGACATTTTTCGTGCCGCCACCTCCATTATAGCTGATATCTACCTGATAGCTTCCCTCCGGCACAGTCACCAGCATGTCCTCTGTGATCCGTACGATCTGTGTCTGGCCGATTTCCAGCCAGCCGCCCACAAAGTTCTCATCATTGACCAGTCTGAGGTATCCATGGCCTTTTTCCACCGTTACGCTGAGCACTGTGCTGTCAATGCCGTGAAATGTCAGGATATCCGCCGGATTCAGATCCATTTTTTCAATGCTGTGTCCCTGGGAAAAATACTGGGTATCCTTAGACAGCTGGAACACCTCTTCCCCGATGGCCACCTCATTCCGTACGGTATTCATCTCGTAGTGCTCCACATCTTCATACTGCCATGCTGTCTGCGCCAGCTGCATGGAGGTCAGATGCTTCTGACTTTTCAAAAAAGTCACATCCACGATGTCCCCCTCCTGCAGCTGACTCAGGGAAATTGCCTTTCCATATTTATCTGCGAACCGCGTTGTTCCGTCCATGGACAGCGTGTAACGTTTGCCTAAATCCAGATTTAACAGTGTGACAGTGTTGTCAACATTATTGATATCCACCAGTACCGCCGTATCTGCGGAATCATAGCTGTCCGGATTGGTGACAACAAAGCCGGTATCTATCCGCTCTGCCTGTGCCGTTGGCGCAGGTGTTGCCGCCGTCCCGGAGGATGCTGTCTGCCCGCATCCAGCAAATGACATTGCTGTCACAAGCAAAAGGATTACCACTGTCTGTTTCGTTTTCGAATACTTTTTGTCTTCGAATCTTTTCAACGTTTTTGCTTCTCCTTTGTCTCCTGACGCTGCGATCCTGCCGCAACGTCTCTTCCGTTGTCTGCCGTTCATTGCCCGGCTTTTATCTTTGCAGCAGTTTCAGGAATTTCTTTCTGGCCGCTTCCTGTTCCAACAGGCGGTCCAGTTTCTCCTGATTCTTCTCCGGGATCCAGGCCTTGCCGGAATTATAATAAAAGTTTACGATCTTCCACAATTTTTCAGGATAGGACAGGCGGTAGAACAGATCCTGTCTCTCATAGGGCTTTAACGGCCGTACACTTTCGTAAGCCGCCAGAAGCACTCTGCCCCATTCGGCATCCCATTCACTTTTTTCCAAAAGCTTTCGCAACAGCAGATACAGGTCTCTCACCGGCCCGTCTGCCTGACATTTTTCGAAATTCACCAGGAAAAATCCACGGTCCTGCCGCAGAATATTATGATATTGGTAATCTCCGTGGCAGAAACACAGCGGTGCTTTATCTCCGCTGTCGGAGGCAGCCAGCTCGATCTCTTTCCATTCTTCACACAGTTGTCTTGCTTCCTCTAAAAAAGGATCAATCACTGCAGACAACCGGATCTCGAACCAGGTCTTCTGGCTGCGCTGTTTCAAGAACCTGCGGGCTCTCTTGAGCTCCCGGTTATGCTTCTCATAGTCCCGGCTGGGGAGATATCTCTCTATGACCGGTGCCGAAGTCTCCTCCGTCTCCGGAAATACCGGTGTAAATTCCAGATCACCGTGCAGTCTCGCCAGAAGCCGCATGGCTTCCATACATTCTTCCCTGTCACGGATATTACATTCTCGGCCTTCCCACCAGGTCTTCAGAATATATCTGACACCGTCCCGGTCTGTCACCGATAACGCGCCTTCCTTTGTGGCAAGCAATCGCTCCGCAGGAACGGTTCCCCGTTCCTCCAGGTGCTTCAGGACCTGCTCCTGCAGACGCAGCTGTTCCTCGCGTCCTGTATATTCCTTGAAGATCAGGCAGCCCTGCTGTGTATCGCACAGAATCGCTCCCCTTCCTTTTCGGGTACGCAATACTTCTATCTCATACTGCTCCAGCAGTGCCACTGCTCTGTCATTCACTTACAATCCCTCCTAAGATACGTCCTTAACCGTTTTCCGGTTCCTACGCTATCTTATGAGGAAAGCCTGTAAAGTATGCTCAATCTTTGTCTGCCGACAGTTCCTTTACCTTTTCCAGCAGCTGTTCTCTGGTATTCTGCTCGGGATGTTCCAATACCAGTTCCAGCAGCTGTTGCAGCATCTCTCCCAGCTCTCTGCCCGGTTTCATACCGGTGTCGATCAGATCCCTGCCGGTGACCGCCAGTGTTTTCAGGGAGACGCACTGCTTCTTTTCCAGCATTTCCTGATACAGTTTCTTCCAGAGTTCGAGATTCTCCAGTTTTTCTGTTCTCAGGTAATCGCTCTGTGCCAGAATATCTGCCCGTTTCACCGGGAACAGCAACGGGAAAATATCTTCCCCGATCTTATTCACCGCCCGGCGGACAATCCGCAGATCCGGTATCACAGCATTGCCATAATCATGGTATCTCACCAGACGGGTGACCACCGCAACGGTATCATTATCAAATCGCAGTCTCCGCAGAATCTTCCGCGCCATCTCTTCTCCCACCGCCGGATGTCCGTAGAAATGAGTGATTCCGTCTTCATCCACAGTAAGTGTGGCCGGCTTGCCGATGTCATGGAGCAGCATGGCATAACGCAGATTCTTCTCAGGTGCGATCTCTATGAGGGCATGTAAGGTATGCTCACCCACATTGTATTTATGATGCTTGTGCTTCTGCGGTGTCTCCATCATGGCATCGAATTCCGGTAGGATCACCTTGGTGACACCCATGTCATAAGCTTCTCTGAGGGTGTCGGGATGAGGGGACACCAACAGTTTAGTCAGTTCCACCTGAATCCGCTCCGCACTGATCTTCTGCAAAGTCGGTGCCAGCTTCCGGATTGCCGCCTCGGTGTCTTCGTGGATCTCGTAGCCCAGCTGTGCGGAAAATCGGATCGCCCGCATGATGCGCAGGGCATCTTCTCCGAATCGTTCCTCCGGGTTGCCTACGCATCGGATCAGCTTCGCCTCGATGTCTTTTAATCCGCCGAAAATGTCGATCAGGCCTTCCGTTTCATTATAAGCCATGGCATTGATGGTAAAATCCCGGCGTTTCAGGTCCTCCTCCAGGTTCGGAGTAAACGTCACTTCTTTGGGATGTCGGCTGTCTTCGTATTTTCCATCCACACGGTAGGTCGTAACCTCAAAGCCTTCCTTGTCCAGCATGACGGTTACGGTGCCATGCTGGATTCCGGTGTCGATGGTGCGACGAAACAGCTGCTTTACCTGCTCCGGTCTCGCCGAGGTGGTAATGTCCCAGTCCTCCGGGCATCTGCCCAGAATGGAATCCCGCACGCAGCCGCCTACCACATAGGCTTCGAATCCGGCATTCTGTATGGTTTCTATGATATATTTCGCTTTTTCAGGTATTTGTATCTGAATCATATATATCCTCTTTTGCAAAAATCACACACGCTCATTGCTCTGTGAGTTTTCGCTTGCTACTGCTTTGTGTCTATTGTTTGTTTCTAAGAAAGGCTATGCCTGCTCCGGTTTCATGATGAACTTATCGATGACTTCCACCAGTCCGTCTTCATCGTTGGTGCCGGTGATATAGTCCGCCGCATCCTTGACCGCCGGCTGGGCATTCCCCATTGCTACGCCGGTTCCCGCATATTCGATCATGGAGATGTCATTGTAACCGTCCCCGCAGCAGATCGCATTCTCTCTGGTCAGTCCCATGCCTTCCAGCATATGATCCAAAGAGGTGGCTTTGTTCACATCTTTCGGCATGATCTCGATGAAATAGGGTTCGGAACGGTAGATGCTTGCCACATCGCTGTATTTTTCCTGCAGCTGTTTCTCAAGAGCAGGGGCGATCTCTTCCGGTGCCGTCATCAGGCACTTATTGATATCAAAATCTACGTAGGATACAAAATCATCCACCACTTTAATGGGGATTCCGTTAATCCTCGCTTCTAACTGCACATATTTATCCGGCTCAAATGCGGAGATGACTCCTTCTCCCTGATAAGTGATCAGTCCGCAGCCGTTTGCCTTGGCGAATTCATACAATCCGGGCACGATAGACAGGGGCAGTGTTCTCTGGTACACTACCTCGCCGGTCTTGCAATCCACAATACGTGCTCCGTTAAATGACAGGAGGTAGCCACCGTATTTTTTCAATTCCAGTTCTTCCTCACAGCCTCTAATGCCGGGAGTCGGACGGCCGGAAGCCAGAATGACCTTATGTCCATGCTGCAAAATATTCCAGATTCCTCTTTTGGTTGCTTCTGTAATCTCTTTTTTTGAATTGGTCAAAGTTCCATCAATATCTAATACCAGGATCTTTTCCTGCATTTCTTCTCTCCTATAACTTAACAGTACCTGTCTCTTCTGCTTGCGCAGTGAAACAGGTACTTGTCTGTTGTCTATGTTCTGTTCCTGAGCAAGCGTTACTGTGCCTGTGTTGTGGTCTCTTCGGTAGCAGCGGTCTGCTCCTCAGTGATCTCCTGGGTCTCTGCTGCCGCAGTCTCATCGGCTGCGGATTCCTCTGCCTGCACCTTCAGGTAATTCAGCTTACCCTTGGGATCCTCTACTGTTACATCTGCAGTAATATCCTGCATATGCTGACTCATTGTATCGGATACCAGCGTATTCTTGATGTTGATCTTCCACTCGGGCTGATCCTGTCCGATGTAGTAAAGTACATAGGTGGTGTCACTGACAGTGATGGCTACGGTATCTCCTGCCTGACGGCTGGTGTCGAAGATCCAGTTGCTCAGCTCCTCTGTCATACCTGTCTTGGTCACCTGCTCGAACAGACCGCCGTTCTCTACTGCGGAAGTATCCTGTGTATACTTCTTGCACAATTCTGCGAAGCTGTCCTCGGTAGCTGCACCGTTCTTCCACTCCTCCAGGATCTCTTCACCGGTCTTATCCTCGGTGGGAATGATCACACGTACATCTGCGGAAGGAGTCTCATCCAGATATCTCTTCTCAAATGCCACGGCATAGTAGCAATGGCTGTTGTCGTTAGTAATGACGGTGGTGTCTCCTGCCTTTCTGGCATCATCAAACAGCCAGTCGGAGATCAGGTAGTTCACGGAAGACTTCTTCTCATTCTCGTGTGCTTCGCCGTCTTTTGCCACGGTCTGCTCCGCATCGTCAGCCAGTACCTTGGCATCTTCCATGGCCTTGGCGATCTCAGCATCGGAAGGCTGGTAAGCGGTATCCTGTGTGCTGTCAGTAGCTGCGGTTCCATCGGTGGTACCTGTGGTATCGGCAGCAGTCTCCTCTACGGGATCTGCCAGTTCGGTAGGCTCAGTGGGCAGATCAGCTTCAATCGTGGTCAGGCGATAGTCTACGGAATCGTAGGTTGCCTTATTTTCCTCATAATAGCTCTGGATCTCATCATCACTGGGAGCATTGTCCTCCTGCAGCTTCTGATAATAAGCGTTCATTACCATGTCGTTCTTCACATATTCTTCGATACGGCCCATGGTTGCATAGCTTCCGTAGATGGAACGTACATATTCCTTCTCGGAGATGCCTGCGGATGCAGCGGAGGTTTTGATGGTCTCCTTGAAAGTATTGTACTCATCCGTGGTATCGTAGGTGAAGCCGGCTGCTTTGGCTTCTGCCATCAGCGCCTTATTCTGCTTCAGGCTCTCTACTGCATTCTGCTCAAAATAGTCCTGCCAGGTCAGAGTATCGGAATACATCTGTGTGGACAGATCCTTGCTGGTATCCAGTCCGAAGTATGTCAGATAGCTGCCGTACTGGGTGATATAATTGTTCTTGGTCAGGTTGTATTGGTAATCGAACTCTACCTTGTTTACAGCTTCTCCATTGACCACCACATAGGTCTCATGAGTTGCCAGATAGGTACGAATGGGGAAAGATGCTACCAGACATACCAGAGCCACAAGCACTACGATGCCGATGGCCGTGCTGATGCGCTCTTCCTTTTTCTCCTTTTCCTTCTCCTCTTTACGCTTCTGTACCTTACGGTCATATTTGGTCATGACCTTCTGTTCTGTTTGTTCTTTATTTTCTGTAACTTTTTCATTCTTAGACATTGCTTACATGTCTCCTTCCTGGTGTCTTAAGTCCCAATGACTCCTTATTTTACCGTATTTCTGCGGAAAAAGAAAGCTATTTCACATATTTTTCAAGTTTTTCCACGATATTTTTCACACATCCGGGCTCAAAAGGACTGTCCAGTCCGACTTCTTTGATCATATTAGTGTAAAAATCACTGGCGGACAGCCTGCACAGCTTCAGATAGCTCTTCCACGCCTCTGTAAAATCGGCATCCATCTTCACCTTGTACTGTAGTGCGCAGGTCTGTGCCAGACAATAATCGATATAATACAGAGGGTAGTCGTAAATGTGCAGTTGCTTCTGCCAGAAGCCTCCCTGTCCGAAGAAAGGATTTCCCTCGTAATCCAGGTGGGGCTTGTACTCCCGCTCCAGACGGCTCCATGCCTGCTTTCTCTCGGCCGGGGTCAGCTCCGGGTGCTCATAGACGATATGCTGGAACTCATCCACCATACAGCCGTAAGGAATAAACGCAGCCGCATCCTCCAGATGCATTTCCACGTAATCCTGCGCTCTGTCGCCGAAGAACAGGTTCATCCACTTTTCCGTGAAAAATTCCATGGACATGGAATGGATCTCTGCAGTCTCCATGCCGATATCCGCATGCTCTCTGATAGGATCCTGTGCAGCGAGATACCCCTGAAACGCATGACCACACTCATGCGTAATGACGTCCACATCTCCGCTGGTACCGTTAAAGTTAGCGAAGATAAACGGTGCATGGTACAGAGGCAGATAAGTCATGTAACCGCCAGCTTTCTTGGTCTTGCGGCCCAATACGTCAAACAGTTGGTTCTCCATCATGAAATCAAAAAATTCCGCAGTCTCCGGGGACAGCTCACGGTACATCTTCTGTCCTGCTGCCATGATCTCTTCCGGGGTTCCGGTGGGTGCCGGGTTGCCGTCCTTAAAATATACCTGCTCATCGATATAACTGAGCTTCTCCAGACCCAGACGTTGTCTTCTGCGGTCATGCAGCTTCTCTGCAAAGGGTACGAAATACTCCTTGATCTGCCTGCGGAAAGCTTCTACCTCGTCCTTGCCGTAGCAGTTGCGGTTCATGCGGTAATAGCCCAGTTCCAGATAATTTTCATATCCCATGGTTCTAGCCTGCGCGGTACGGTTTTTCACCAGTTTATCGTAGATGGTATCCAGCTGTTCCTCATTTTCCAGGAAAAACGCGCTCATCTTCTCCCATGCCTGTCTGCGGACATTGCGGTCGGAATTCACCAGATAGGGTCGTAACAGGGACAGATTCAGTTCCCTGCCGTCGAAGTCGATCTTCGCACCGGCGATGAGCTTATCATACTCCATAGTCAGGGAATTCTCCTCCTGCATCAGCGGGATCAACGCTTCGCTCATGGACTTCTGTGCCAGCTCCATATTCTTGAACGCTACCGGACCGATCTTCTCCTCCAGATAAGCTCTGTAGGGGGATTCATATAATTTCTTCTGATAAGCCAGCACCAGATTGCTGAATACCGGCCCCTGCTCATCGTAGTATTTATGCTCTTCCTCATAAAACTTGTCGGAAGTATCAATGTCAAAGCGGATGTTCGCAATGGTCATCAGCGTCATGACACGATCCGTCAGCGCATAATATTTCTTATGCACCTCGAACTGTTCCTCCCCGCTCTTCGCCGCATCCAGCTCCCGGATCAGTTCTCCCATCTCTTCCTGCACTTTGGCAAAATCTATTCTCTCGTAAGGCATGTCCTGAAATCTCATAATTATAGTAATCCTCTCTTTCTGTGTCCTTAGGAACCTATACTGCTTATCTTACCCCAAAATGCCGGGAAAGTAAAACTTTAGAAGCGTTCTGTAACATTTTTCTGGATTTTTTGTAGCCTTTTTGTAACATTTTTCAGACTTGCCAATAAGGAATCCCTATGGTATGGTGGTATTAGAAGTAATTTTTCTTCTTTCAAAAATTCTTATAGACCCGTCAGTGGTCAAAGTTTCCCTTATTATTTATTTTATATGGAAAATATTTGTTTTATTTTTACATTTATTTTGCAACAGAAAGGAGATTTATGGAGTTAAAACAAAATAATATAACCAGCAACTATTTCTCGGAGGAGTATTTGATGAATACTGTGTCGAGATTCTGGAAAAATTTTGTTGCGGAAGAAATTTCGTATGGGAATGCGATAGCTGCTGCGCCGGGGAATGTGGCTGTGGCAATACCGGCTTCCGGAAAGCGGAATTATAAGGATCTGGTGTTCCGGAAAATATTTCATGACAAGGAGAAGCTGCTCTCGCTGTACAATGCGCTGAATCACTCGCATTATGAAGATCCGGAGCTACTGCATATTACAACTTTGGAAAATGCGGTTTACCTAAGCTTGCAGAACGACCTGTCATTTGTGGTGGATTTTGATCTATGGTTTTTTGAGCACCAGTCCACCCTGAATCCCAATATGCCGTATCGCTTTTTGCTGTATCTGGCAAGTGAATATTCAAAGATGAACTCAGATGACCTGCTTTATTCCAACAAGTTACAGATGCTGGATACTCCGCATTTCGTAGTGTTTTATAACGGGACGGATCCTCTCCCGGAATACAGCACCCTGAAGCTGTCCAGCGCCTACCGGAATAAGGAAGAGACTCCTCAGCTTGAATTACAGGTACAGGTAATCAATATCAATCTCGGGTTCAACTCCGAGCTGATGGATGCCTGCCAGATTTTAAAGGAGTACGCCCAGTTTGTCGCAGAAGTCCGTGAGCAGGCAAAGGTGTATCCAAACCGGCAGGCCATCGTTCAGGCCGTGGACGTATGTATCAGGAGGGATATTTTGAAAGAATTTTTGCTTGAGAATAAGAAGGAGGTTATTGATATGGTGTTTTTTGAGTATGATGCTGAGGCGGAAAAGAGAGTTATTTACAAGGATGGCGTAGAGGAAGGCAGAGCAAAAGAAATTGTTCGGTCATGTAAGGACTTTAACTTGTCAAAAGAGGATGCAATCCACAAGTTAGAGACTCTACTATCAATCCCTACACAATCTGCCATTGACTATTACGAAAAATTTTCAAAGGAATTTGAAAATGAATTCTCAAAAGCACAAAAAATTATGTAAAAGGAGCACATTGGTATGAACTTTTTTGAGTATGATGCTGAGCTTTCTATTTCTACACAGGCAGCCATGGATTACTATGATAATTTTTCGAAGGAATTGGAAAGGAAATCTTTGGATGATCAAAAGGTCTTATAAGAACCCAAAAAGGGCAGCCCGTCATGGACTGCCCTTTGGTTCTTACATAACTCTTACAGATATGGTTCGTTCCTCTTTGGAAACAACCTGATCTCAGCTTAAGCTTACTGTAACAGAGACAGTACGCCCTGGTTAGACTGGTTAGCCTGAGCCAGCATAGCCTGACCTGCCTGAGCCAGGATGTTGTTGTTGGAGTACTTAACCATCTCAGTAGCCATATCGGTATCACGGATCTGGCTCTCTGCGCTGGTGGTATTCTCAACTACGTTGTCGAGGTTATTGATGGTATGCTCCAGACGGTTCTGAACGGCACCAAGTGCGGAACGCTGAGTGGATACCTTCTGGATAGCTTCCTTGATTGTTTCAACTGCATTCTTGGCATTAGTATCATCTGCGCCATCAACTTTCAGGTTCTTTACACCCAGTCCATCAGCACTCATCGCATCAATCTTTACGGAAATCTGATTATTGTCAGTTGCATCTGCACCAACATGAAGTTTAAGTGTTAAAGCTCCCGTATCAAAGGTTTTAGAAGAATCAACCATCTTATCAACATCATCCTGTGTTGCAAGGTTTCCATTAATGTAAAGACCGGAGTTAGCTTTAAGAGTTCCATCATTGTTAATGTAATTACCAAGACCATTCGCAGCTATTTCATTACCATCTTTATCAGTAAACTGTGTTGTTCCCTTGGTAGTAACTTGAGCAACATCTGTTACTTTACTATCACCTGCCAAGATTCCAGGTTTAATAAGATCGGAAGAGCACACGT
>ERZ506753.1120-NODE-1120-length-17950-cov-10.190556_pt1 | contig 17950 bp, 16 predicted proteins | sample MGYA00513044_ERZ506753 | MGnify/ENA metagenome assembly ERZ506753 | reverse complement strand
ATACGCTGGCCGCCCTCAAGCTGGCCAAGAGCCGGGGCGTGCCGGTGCTGGCCATTGTGAACGTGGTGGGCAGCAGCATTGCCCGCGCGGCGGATTATGTCATGTACACCTATGCCGGTCCTGAGATCGCCGTGGCCTCCACCAAGGCCTACATGGTGCAGATGTGCGTGCTCTACCTGTTCGCCCTGCGGCTGGCTTACGCCCGGGGAATGCAGACCGATGCCGAGATCCGCCGCCTGACGGCAGAGCTGCTCCGGGCCGGGGAAGTCATCAAGCCCCGCCTGGCCGATTGTGAGCAGATCAAGTATCTGGCCAGCCGTTTCGTCAATACCCAGAGCTGCTTCTTCATCGGCCGCGGGTTCGACTATTCGCTCTCGCTGGAGGGCAGCCTGAAGCTGAAGGAGATCAGCTATGTCCACTCGGATGCCTACGCGGCGGGCGAACTCAAGCATGGCACCATCAGTCTGGTGACGGACGGCGTGCCGGTGATCGCCCTTGCCACCCAGAAGCAGGTCTACGAAAAGACCATCTCCAACGCCAAGGAGACCAAGAGCCGCGGCGCAAAAGTCCTGCTCTTCACCACCCAGGATGCCGTGGTGCCCGATGGCGTGGCCGACTATGTGGTGCGTCTGGATGACTACGATGATCTGCTGATGCCCCTGCAGCTCATCGTTCCGCTGCAGCTGTTTGCCTACTATATGGCTGTTCTGCGCGGCTGTGATGTGGATAAGCCCCGCAATCTCGCCAAGAGCGTGACCGTGGAATAACCGTAGAATCAGAAATCAAGCCTTGCCAAACCCGCCCGCTGGTGGTATACTATCTAGGTAGCCGATGCTGGTGTGGCGCAATGGCAGCGCAACTGATTTGTAATCAGTGGGTTGCAGGTTCAACTCCTGTCACCAGCTCCAAAAAGACCTCAAAACGGAAAACGTTTTGGGGTCTTTTGCTGTTATAGGAAGTGCTTTTGTTGCGGTAAAACGCAGGAAAATAGAGAACGACAGAAAAAGAGAAAATCCGTGGAAAAAGTAGTTGACAAATGCCACTTCAGATGATAGAATATACAGGCAGTCAGCGATGACTGCAAATAGAATATGGGCGTGTTCCCGAGTGGCCAATGGGGACAGACTGTAAATCTGCTGCTTTTCAGCTTCGGTGGTTCGAATCCACCCGCGCCCACCAAGAACTCCAGTATCCGAACCGGGTACTGGAGTTTCTGTTTTGTAATAACCTTCCCGGAGGCTAGGCGGGTGGATTCGAACAGCATCGACCCGCCGAACAGTCCGGCGGGGAAAAAAGCCCCTGCGGGGCTTTTTTAGATGCGCGGCTTGCGTAATCCACCCGCGCCCATAAAAAGACCGTCAGCGTAGAGATACGCTGGCGGTTTTCTGTTTGCAGAAAGTTTGGGTTTTCATGCGGGCGGATTCGAACCAGCGGCCTGTGGTTTTTGGAGACAACTGCTCTGCCAACTGAGCGAATACGGCATGAAAAAAAGCGCCCCTGCCCGTCTGGGTAAAGACGCTTACATTATTTGGTTGTTACTGTCCCATTTCTTCATAGACAGGACACTTGAGACAAATTTGGTGGGCTATCTCCCAACTGCAAGGCGGCTTGTCGTCGCCCTTCAGGCAGAGAATGTCATCGCCAATATTGGAGACCTCGAAGCATAGTCCACAGTCGATTTTTCGATTGTAAATGGGACAAAACCATTCTTCGAGTTTTACATCGTCACTAATGCGGAATTCCATGCTTTTTGACCACCTCCATCAATTTCTTTCCGCCCTCGTCCAACGGGCCAATGCTGGATACGTTTCCGTCCTGCCCAACGGCAACGAAGCCAAGCTCGGAATAATAACAGGTTTGGGTGCCATTGCGCTGAGACATTGCAACCTTGGAAGAACGAATGATGCATTCTGTATCCATCGGTCCCATGCCACGCTCTGCCCAGTACTGCAAAACGTACGTGCTTGCAAAGTTCAAAACGTTGGGCGCTGGCGGGGATTCGATAAGCTTACCTCTGGCCTTTATTGTACCAGTTTCCCGCATCTGCTGCAACTCTGTATTGGCTGCATCGAAACGTTTTTGTTTACGGGCAATGAAGCCAACCTTACTGCTGGCACTGCTACCAAACCCTGCCACGTTGGTGCGGGCACTGTCGGCCCTGCCCCATGCTGCCTACGGAGACCCCGGCAGAAACCCCGGTTGAACCTGCAGGGGAGATGTCTGCTGTTGTGGAGATCGGGGGTGTCACTGGCCCGCCTGCATGGCGAGCGGTGCACCCCTGATCTTTTTGCCGGAACAAAAAAGAAAAGCACCGTACTTCCTACGAAGTACAGTGCTTTTTTTGGTGGAGAATAGCGGGATCGAACCGCTGACCTCTTGCATGCCATGCAAGCGCTCTCCCAGCTGAGCTAATCCCCCACATATTCGGTTGGTGTCCTGCGACGTGAGTTATTATACCAGCCGGGCGGGCGGTTGTCAACACCCAATTTGAAAAAGTTTGCAATAACAAAAAAGCCCTGCCGGGCACAGAGCCGGGCAGGGCGCGGAACAAAGTGAGGATGGGTTAGGCCTTTGCGTGCTGGCGGTCAAAGATCTGCGGAGCCACACGGCAGAGCAGAACGGCGGCCACCATGGTCAGCAGGGTCTCGGGCAGCATGTAGCTGCCATTGTACACCAGGCTGTAAGTCCAGGCAGACAGGCCTTCGTTCAGGTTGCCCCAGACCAGCACACCGGACAGGAAGCTGCACATAAAACGCAGGAAACCTGCCATAAAGGTACCCACGGCCACGCCGACCATCCGGTTCTTGAAGGGGCGGGCAAAGAACTCGGCAGTACCCAGCGCCATAAAGGCCACCAGGTAGTCCAGCAGGACTTCACCCAGGAAATACAGGAAGGTCGGGGTCGGGGGTGCCCAGAAGCCCAGCAGCATCTGCAGGCAGCCGTTGACAAAGCCGGTGAACAGGCCCCACTTCACGCCGTGGCGGAAGGAGACCAGCACAAAGGGCAGCATGCTCAGCAGGGTAACGCTGCCGCCGTTGGGCAGGGTGAAGAACTTGATGTTGCTCAGCACGGTGCCAATGGCGATCATCAGGGCGCACTCCACAAGAATGCGGGTCTTGGAATAGGTTTTTGACATGGGAGATTCCTCTTCTCAGATAATAGTACACAAAAACAAATGCACCCGCACAAAAAGGCAGGCGCATGGGCTTCGTTTGTGAAGAGGGTGGACCTTTCCGCAAACTACCTACGCCGGCATTACCCGGATCAGGTTCGAGGGTACTCCGCTCAGGTGCGGATCTCAGCTTTTCAGCGCCCCTGTTTTTATGTCCAGCTCCCAGTATAGCGGCCAGCGCCCAAATGTCAAGCCCCGGCGGGCATATTGGCGGCCGCTGGCTCATATTTTTTAGGGAGACCGCAAACAGGGGAGGCGTGACCGGATGAACGTGGAGCCGGAGCAGCGGGCGGCGCTGCTGGGAGAGTACATTGCAGAGCACAGTGCCACGGTGCGGGCAGCCGCCCGGGCGTTCGGGTGCAGCAAATCAACGGTGCACAAGGATGTATCCACCCGCCTGCGGGCCGTGGATGCGGCCCTGTTTGCCCGGGTGCAGGCCGTGCTGGCCCGCAACAAGGCCGAGCGCCATCTGCGGGGTGGGGCGGCGACCAGGCGCAAATACAAAAAGTAGGAGAGCGGTGCAGGGAGGCCTGTGCCGCTCTCCTGTTTATTTGTGCCGGAACTGCTCCAGCGCGGCCTTTTCCAGCCGGGAGACCTGCGCCTGGCTGATGCCGATCTCCCGCGCCACCTCCATCTGGGTCTCGCCCTTGAGGTAGCGCAGCTCCATGATCCGCTTTTCGCGCGGGGTCAGCCCGGCCACGGTCTGCCGGAACTCCAACCCGCTGATCCAGCTGTCCTCGCTGTCCGGGTCGCGCACCTGATCGATGACATACATGGCATCGCCGCCATCAGTGTAAAGGGGCTCTTCCAGGCTGATGGGCTCCACCACCGATTCCAGCGCCGCGTTCACCTCCCGGCGGGAAAGTCCTGCCTGCCGGGCCACCTCGTCCACGGTGGGCTCCCGACCCAGCTGCTTTTCCAGCGTCTCCCGGGCCTGCATGGCCTTGTAGGCGGCATCGCGCAGGCTGCGGCTGACCCGCAGGGCGTTGTTGTCCCGCAGGAAGCGCCGGATCTCCCCGATGATCATGGGCACGCCGTAGGTGGAAAACCGCACCGGCTGGGCCGGGTCAAAGTTGTCGATGGCCTTGATGAGCCCGATGCACCCCACCTGAAACAGGTCGTCCAGATTCTCCCCCCGCTGCGCGAACCGTTGCACCACGCTCAGGACAAGCCGCAGGTTGCCCTCGATCATGGCCTGCCGGGCGGCGGCATCGCCTGCCCGCGCCCGAGTGAGCAGCTGCCGCTTTTCCGCTTCGGAAAGCACCGGCAGCTGGGCCGTGTCCACCCCGCATAATTCCACTTTGTTGTACATCCCCCGAACCTCCGGTTACGTTGATACCGGAAGTATGGGGTAAGAGGGCGGGGAAGATACATGGGAATTGTTAGCAGCCTCGCCCTCTCAGTCATTGCTTCGCAATGCCAGCTCTCCCAAAGGGAGAGCCTTTGGCAGGGCAACCGCAAGCAGGTGCTAAAGGCTGGGGCAGTCTTGGCTCCCCCTTTGGGGGAGCTGGCGCGTTAGCGCCTGAGAGGGTGAGCCAGCTGCCGGTTATTCCCGCTCCAGCACCTCTTTCAGCTGACGGATGATCCGCTTTTCCAGCCGGGAAATGTAGCTCTGGCTGATGCCAAGGGCATCGGCGGCTTCCTTCTGGGTGTGCTCCACGCCGTCCACAAGGCCGAAGCGCAGCTCCATGATCTGCCGCTCCCGGGGGGCCAGCTGCTCTACGGAGCGCCGGAGGGTGGCGCGCTCGGCGGCCTGCTCCAATTGCAGGCCCACAAGGTTTTCGTCGCTGCCCAGCACGTCCGAGAGCAGCAGCTCGTTGCCGTCGCCGTCGGTGTTCAGGGGCTCATCGATGCTGGCCTCCTGCCGCCGGTTGGAGCTTTTGCGCAGGTACATCAGGATCTCGTTGCCGATGCACCGGCTGGCGTAGGTGGCCAGCTTGATGTTCCGCGCGGGCGTAAAGGTGTTCACCGCCTTGATCAGCCCGATGGTGCCAATGGAGATCATGTCCTCCTGCGGCACGCCGCTGTTCTCGTACTTTTTGGCAAGGTAGACCACCAGCCGCAGGTTGTGGGTGATGAGGTCATCGCGCGCGGCGGCATCCCCCGCCATCATCCGGGTCAGCAGGGCCTTTTCCTGCTCCGGTGTCAGCGGCGGCGGCAGGCTGGGCCCGCCGTTGATGTAGTGGGCGGCGGAAGGGGCAAGAAGCGAGAGGAAAAGGCGGCGTAGAAGTGAAATAAGACGATGCAAGATGGTTCCTCCTTTGACGGGTAAACCCTCTCCGTCAATGCTAACGCATTGCCACCTCTCCCGAAGGGAGAGGCTTTGGCATTTTGGTAGAGTTTGAGCAAAAGTAATTAGCAGAAGTGGCCCGATTTGCCAAGGGCTCCCACTTTGGGGGAGCTGGCACGACGCTAGTCGTGACTGAGAGGGTGAGCTTGCTGAAAATGGTCCCCGGCCTCCACCCCCACCAGCACTTCCCACCCATCAGGCGGCGGGGGGAGGTCGGTGAAGGCGGCATAGAGGTGCTCGGCCCTGCCCTGCCCGGCGGGGGAGCCGGTGCAGCACAGGCTGGCCGGGACGGCCGGCAGGATACAGTGCCCGGCCACGGTGGTGCAGGGAACAAGGCGCACCCCCAGCGCCGGGTCGGGCAGGGGAGCGGCCCCGGCAAAGTGCTGCTCCAGATAAGTACCCAGGGCGGGCGGCAGGCGGCTCTGCACGGCACCGAACCGCACCAGCACCACCGTTCGGCCCGAAAGCGGCTCCTGCACCGAAAAGCCGGTGTCGCAGAAGGCCCGGACATCCAGCGCTGTGTCTGCCACGGTGAGCCGGGCGGGGAATACCTGCCCGCCGCCCCGGCCCAGAAAGCGGAGCACCCCCTGCACAGCCAGCACCACCCCGCCCGCGCCCGCCAGCAGTGCCCCCGGCGAGAGGGGCAGGTAGATGCAGCCGTTGTTGGTCTGGGCTCCGGGCAGGAGTAGCGCCCCCGCCAGCAGCAGATTTCCCGCGCAGAACCACCCCACAAGTCGGGCAAAGCATCTGCTCCCCGGCCAGCCGTAGGCAGCGGCCACCGTGAGGGCAGCGGTTGACACTTTATATAAGAGCGCGGCAGCGTCCGGCGCTTCCGGGGCCAGCAGGGCCAACGAGGAAGCTGCCCCCGCCGCCCCGCCCAACAGCAGCCGCCCGGCCCGGCACTCCACCCCGGCCAGCAGCCCCGCCGCCAGCAGGAACAGCAGCGTGAGCGCAAAATTCGTCAGCAGCAGGACATCGAGGTAGATCACAGTCTTGATGGGCGGCACCTTCTTTCTGGTATTGATAGGGTAACAGAAGCGTAAGAAAAAGGATGTCGGAACACGGGCTCGCCCTCTCAGGCGCTAACGCGCCAGCTCCCCCAAAGGGGGAGCCAAGACTGCCCCGGCCTTTAGCAGCTGCTTGCGGTGGTCCTGCCAAAGGCTCCCCCTTCGGGGGAGCTGGCAAAGCCGCAAGGCTTTGACTGAGAGGGTTGAGCCCTTTTGAAAAACTTTTTTCACAAATTTCCAAAAAAGGCTTGCAAAAGGGAGCGGGAAGAGTTATAATACATCTCGCAGTCAATTGTGCGCTTGTGCGCTGCGGAATTGCGTTTTGAAAGATGTGCCTCTTTAGCTCAGTCGGTTAGAGCACCTGACTGTTAATCAGGGTGTCGCCTGTTCGAGTCAGGCAAGAGGCGCCATTAGGCGGCGAGGGCAACTTCGCCGCTTGTTTTTTAACCGGGTGTTGTAACCAATCTGAGACTTTTTTCACAAAATCTTCAAAATTAATGGTTTCTTAAAAAATGTCCTCTTGAAGATGCTGTCAGATTGTGGTATACTACACCCAAACCTTGGAACAGTTTTTAAACGTTCTGTGGTGATTGACTCAGATCAAAGGGTAGGCGCTCCCTTCTTTTGATAGCAGCGGACTTCTGCTTTGCCCTGGTTCTCCGCAGGGCAGGGCAAAGCAGAAGGCTATGCGCTGTTAAACCGGAGTGCAAAAAGAAAACCTTTTTCATTTGTCAGACCTACGGTCAAAACAACAGCAAACTGGGGCTTGTGTAAACAGACCGGGTGTGCTAGAATAAAAGCCGTAGTTTTGAAATAGACACAGTACATTGAAAAAGAGATCGTTTGCTTTTGGTTGTCGGTCTCTTGTAAAGGAAACATCGTATGCGTTATACCTATGTGCGGCAGCACGATTCTACGGACTGCGCGGCCGCTTCACTCGCAATGGTGTGCCTCCATTACAAAAAGGAAATCACCATCACCCGCCTGCGGGATATGATGGGAACCGACATGAAAGGCACGAACCTCGTTGGCCTGCAGAAAGCAGCCAATGAGCTGGGGTTCAGTACGGCGGCTGTCCGTGTTGACCGCGAAAACTTTTTAAGCGATTTCACACTGCCCGCAATTGCGCAGGTCATTACCGACCAGGGCCTGACCCACTTTGTGGTCATCTTCAAAAAGACGACCATCAAGGATGACGATGCCCGCCGCAAGCATGTGGTGCAGGAAGAAGAACGCAAGGCTGATGCAAGCAAAAAGTACAAATGCAAGGATTACGTCGTCATCGGCGACCCTGCAAATGAACTGAAAAAGATCAGCCTGGATGAGTTCTATAAAAACTTCACCGGCGTGCTGCTGCTGCTGAACCCCACAGCGGAGTTCAAGGGCGGCACCGGCAAGCATAAGGTGGAGGGTAAAGAGGAAGCCAAGGCAGCCCGCAACAACATGTTGAAGCGGTACATGGATCTGCTGCTTCCCCAGAAAAAGCTGTTTGCTTACGCTATTCTCAGTTCAGTGATCCTGACACTGATTGGCATCGTGTCCACCGTTTTTAACAAGGCGATCATGGACGAGGTGCTGCCTTATGGGCTGAAAAGTCTGCTCATATCGCTCATTGTCGTGTTCAGTGTGGTCAACCTGACCAGCACGCTGCTCTCGACTGTGAGACAGTGGATCCTGATTTTTCTTTCCATTAAAATCGATATCCCGTTGATGCTAGGCTACTTCGAGCATGTGTATAAACTGCCGATGAAGTTCTTTGCATCCCGTAAGACCGGCGAGATCACCACCCGCTATTCCGATGCGAGCACCATCAAATCGGTGCTGACCAGCATTGCAATGAGCGTGGTCATGGACATTGTGATGGCCGTGGGTACAGGCTTTGTCCTGTTCCGGATGAACTCCTCGCTGTTCTCCATTACACTGTTTACCACCGTTCTGAGCCTGCTGCTCGTCATCATCTTCAAGCAGCCCTACAAGCGGATCAATGAAGAGACGATGGTGCAGTCGGCCGTTCTGAACAGCCAGATGATCGAGAGCCTGCGCGGCATCGAGACCATCAAGTGCAACGCCTGCGAAGAGCGTGAGCTGGAAGCCCTTGAGCGTGAATACATCAAGAGCCTGAAGATCAGCCTGCGTTCCAGCAAGATCAGCACCAGCCAGAGCCTGATCTCCAGCGTGATCATGACCGTGTTGAACATGGTCACCACCTATGTGGGCATCACGCAGGTGCTGAATGGTCAGCTGACGCTGGGCGGCTACATGGCGTTCAGCACCCTATCGGGCTACTTTACTTCTCCGGTGAGTGAGCTCATTGGTATGCAGATGTCCATTCAGGAGGCTTCCATCTCCATGAAGCGCCTGACGGAGATCATGGATTATGAATCCGAACAGGACGATACCAGAGAGTACACCGAGATGGAGAGCATGGAGGGCGACATTGAGTTCAAGGATGTCACCTTCCGGTATGGTAACCGCACCCCGGCACTGGACCACATCTCCTTCACCATCCCGCAGGGGAAAAAGGTGGCGCTGGTTGGTTCCTCGGGTTCCGGTAAGTCCACCATCACCAAGCTCCTGCTCAAGTATTACGAGCCGGAGAGCGGCACCATCAGCGTGAATGGCGTTGATCTGGACGAGTACAGCAATGCATCCGTCCGCCGCTGCATTTCCTATGTCCCGCAGAACGTTGAGCTGTTCAGCAAGACGATCTTCGAGAATATCCGCATCTCCCGCCCCGAGGCTACCCTCGATCAGGTACGGGAGGCGGCCAAGAAGGCCGACGCACACGAATTCATCCGCAAGCTGCCGCTGCAGTACAACACTTATCTGGAGGAAGCCGGCAATGGCCTGTCCGGTGGTGAGAAGCAGCGCATTGCACTGGCTCGTGCGTTCCTGAAGGATTCGAGCCTTTACATCTTTGATGAATCGACCTCCAGCCTGGACTTTGGTACAGAGAATACCATCTTTGATATGATCTATAACCAGCTGGCTGACCGTTCGATGCTGATCGTGGCACACCGCCTTTCCACCATCCGTGACTGTGACCTGATCCTGGTCATGGATCACGGCCAGATCGTGGAGCGCGGCACCCATGACGAGCTGCTGGCAAAGCAGGGCAAGTATTACGAGCTCTGGAACCTGCAGCAGGGTATCTTCCGCCGCAAGAAGGAAGAGCCTGCACCCGTTGCCCCCGCGGCAGTCGTTGAAGAAGATGACGATGGCGAGGCAATGACCTATTAAGTTGCAGCCGAGTGCGCACTCGGTTACATAAATGATCTTTGGATGGATGCGCAGCCGGAAAAAGATCGCTAAAATAAGTTTTTTCATTCATTTGAAGGGAGTAATTCATTATGATGATGCCTGCAAACTACTCTGTTATCGCAGAGAACGAAATGACCTACGTCAACGGTGGCGCTAACTTCATCGACGCTATCGGCGCTGTTACCGCTCCTATCTGGGACGTGACCAACGTTAAGACCTTCTCCACCAACATTGTTACCCTGATCGGCAACAAGTTCATCGGCAAGCTGGTTGACGGCACTCTGGGTGTTCTGTTCTCCGGCAACACCACTTGGGGCGATGTCAAGGCTGCACCCAAGGCTCTGTTCTCCACCGGCAATGGCATTGGCGACGATATCGCTAACTTCCTGGGCCTGACCGCTGCTGCTTACAACCTGGGCCGCGTTGATGTTGCTAACAAGGCTTCTTCTGCATCCATTGGCATGAGCAAGGGCGACGGCAAGACTCACGTTGTCATCGACGGTATCAAGTTCTAATCAGATCTAATCTGAAATTATGAAGCGTTGAGGAAACTGCACCGCCCTACTTGTTAGCGCGGGGCAGACAACAATGCCTCGTTATGGTGTGCCAGGAGGCGTGTGCCTCCTGGCACACCTTATTTTTATGTTGCTTATCGCGTTGCGGTAGGCAATTGTGTGTGGTAGAAGATTATGTTTATCCTTACAGGAATGCTCTTTACATAGTGACACTTTATCGCTGTGTGAGTGGCTTACCGTGAGCATCCTCACCCTCTCAGGCGCTTTGCGCCAGCTCTCCCGAAGGGAGAGCCCTTGGCATAGCGCAGTGTACGGCGGGTTTCCCTTTGCGTAGTTTGAACGCAGACTTGCCCACAGTGCAGGGAGTGAATCATTCTGTCAAAACCTCCCACTTTGGGGGAGGTGGAAGCGCGTGTGCGCTGACGGAGAGGGTGAGCCCGGTAGAGGTATAAGCTGATGAAAAAGACGACAGTTGTCAAGAATAACGACATGCTGGATGTAGCCCGAAGACTTCGGAGGGAAATGACACCACAGGAGCAACGGCTTTGGTATGTTTTCTTGCGGAAATATCCGGTAAAATTCTACAAACAGCGGATCATTGAATCGTTTATTGTGGATTTTTATTGCGCGGATGCAAGATTGGTTATTGAACTTGACGGCTCACAGCATTATACTGAACAGGGGAAATCTTACGATGAGGAACGAAGTGCTATCCTGCATGGCTATGGCTTGAAAGTTTTACGGTTCTCTAATCGGGATGTTAACAATCATTTTGATGCTGTATGCGAGACCATTGATAGGGAAGTACAAATTCGGATATAAAAGCAGCTGTGACCCTTTTTGTCAAGAGCTCCCACTTTGGGGGAGCTGGCAAAGCCGTTAGGCTTTGACTGAGAGGGTGAGGCCGCTTTGAGGAGAGTCTTTGGCAAAACGGTAAAAAAGAATCTTTGACCCCAGACAATTGCTTATTGCAAACAAAAAAGAAACAGGTGGACATTATTATGAGAGAGATCCAAGTTGCAGAAAACAAGACCCTGAAGCTGACCAACGTTCTGGCACGCAAGATCGATGCCAGCGAGCTGGGCAACCTGGGCGTGATCCTGACCCAGATGCAGAACTTTATTAAGAGCCACAGCGCCATGCCGGTTGGCCCTGTGATCCAGTGCGTCAAGTTTACCTCCGGCCCCAACCCGGAGCCGCAGATCTATTTTATGATGCAGGTCAACCAGCTCATCCCCCGCCTGGAGCCGGGCTACGAGCAGGACGCTGTGCTGCGGGTGAAGGGCTGCCTGTACGCCCACTTCACCGGCCCCATGGACCACAGCAGCCTTGCCAGCCAGAAGCTGAACATCTATGCCTACGAGCACGAGATCGAGCTGACCGGCACCACCTACAGCATCTACGTCAATCAGGACAGCGAAAACGGTGTCATGGACGTTTTTATGGAGACGAAGTAATATGACCACTCGCATTCAGAATCTTTCCGACCTGCAGGACCGCCGCATTATGATGGAGAAGAAGCTGCCGGCCTTTGGCTACGCGCTCATTCTTCTGGTGGCTTTCCTCATGGTGTTTCTGGTGATCTGGAGCACCCAGAACAAGCGCACCTACGTCAGCCAGTCCACTGGCTCAGTGCAGGCGGCCAACAAGACCTATATCATGTCCAGTTACTCCGGCTCCATCACCGAGCTGAACATCTCGGAAGGCAGCTATGTCACCGAGGGCGACCTCATTGCCCACATCAAGAGCACCGATCTGGACATCCAGCAGGACAGCTACCAGAAGCAGCTGGACATCTACAAGAAGCAGAAGAGCCAGTACGAAAAGCTGCTCAAGTCCATTCAGGACGACAAGAACTACTTCAGCGAGACCGACATTGACGATCAGCCCTATTACTACCAGTACGAGAGCTACAAGAGCCAGGTCAGCCAGAAGGCGTTTGATGCTTCGCCCTATCAGGCCGCCGGTTACACCGACGAGCAGATCAAGACCCTGATGGAGCAGAACCAGAGCGAGGTGGAGAGCCTGTATTACTCCACCCTGCAGTCCATTTCTGCCAACCTGACCAGCGTGCAGGCCAACATTGACAACATTGAGGCCCAGCTGGATGCCCTGAACACCGGTGCGAACGATTACTATATCTACGCCCCCACCTCCGGTGTCATCCACATGGACACCCCCTACAAGGTGGGCATGGTGCTCAGCGCGGGTTCCGCTCTGGCCACCGTTGCCAGCGAGAACAGCGACCTTGAGATCGTGGCAGCTGTCACCGTCAACGACCGGCCGCTGATCAACGTGGGCGACCCCTGCAAGATCGCCATCACCGGCCTGTCGGAGTATTCCTACGGCACTCTGACCGGCACTGTTACCTCCATCGACAGTGACGTGACCTCCAGCACTAACGGGTCTTACTACAAGATGACCATCAAGCCGGACAACACCTATGTCGTGAGCACCAGCGGCGACAAGGTGGATCTTTCCAACGGCATGAGCGTCACCGCCCGTGTGGAGTACGATGAACTGACTTACTTTGACTATGTGATGGAGGCTCTGGGCGTGCTGTTCCGCTAAGCGCCCGCCGATTCCACGCCCAAGAGGTACGAAAGAATGAAACTGAACCCGAAACAGCTGGCCGCCAGCGCAGCTCTGCTGGGTGTGCTGGCCTGTGCCGCCGCCCTGCCTGCGTCGGCTGCCGGCCCTGTTACCACGCCGCTGGCCCTCACGCTGCCCAAGGTGAGCTTTCCCTGGGATAAAGTTACCGCCGAGAGCATCGAGACCGGCAGTTACGATGCCGCCCCGCTGGCGGGCACAGCCCAGCAGCTCTCCCCGGTGACCACCCCCGCCAATGCCGCCAGCAAGAACGGCGTGACCTATGTCTCTGATAACCCCAATGTTGTCTCGGTGGACAGTGAGGGCGTGGCGCAGGCTGTGGGCCTGGGCACGGCCAACATCACCGCCACCTGCGGCGGGGTGAGCTGCACCTATACCATCACCCCCCAGCCGGATGCCAGCATGATCGCCACCGAAATGGACATCACCCTTGCATCCAGCACCATTGCCGTGGGCGAGACCACCAGCCTTTCGCTGGCAGTGCTGCCCACCTCGGCGGCCAACTATATCAACGTCAGCCTGAGCTCTTCCAATGAGAAGGTGGCCACCGTCAACAACTTTGGCAAGGTGACCGGCGTTGCCCCCGGCAAGGCCACCATCACTGCCACGGACGGCAACGTGAGCTGCACGGCCACCATTACGGTGGTTGCGGCCAACACCAGCACCGTCTCCAGCCAGTCCATCTCCCTGAACACCAACTATGTGGTGCTCAAGCCGGGCTCCTCCAAGACCATCACCGGCAAGGTGTCGCCGGCCTCTGCCAGCCAGAGCCTGACCTTCAAGAGCCAGGACAAGAGCATTGCCACCGTCAGCGGTTCCGGTGTCATCACCGGCGTTGCCACGGGTGCCACCTCCGTGGTGGTCTCCAACGGCACCGCCTCCACCTCGGTCACGGTCATCGTCAACCGCACCGCATCCACCTCCGGCAGCAGCAGCGATACCAGCGGTGAGGGCACCGAGGACAACGTCACCACCGATGCCACCGTGGCTGCCATCCAGAACGCCGCAGGGGAGGAAGTGTCCCTCTATCAGAGCGACGTGCCTGCCATCACCGGCGAGATCCTGAGCGCCCTGCGCACCACAGGCCGCAGCCTGATCGTGCTGGGCGAGGATTATACTCTGCGGATCGATGGCACCAGCATCAAGAGCACCCAGGGCGGGTTCAGCACCGCCCTGACCTTTGCCCCCGATGAAAACGGCCTGAGCTTCCAGCTGGGCGAAAGCGGTGCGCTGCCCTGCGTGGTGCAGATCACCCTGACCGGTGAGAACGCCGCTTACAGCCGCCTGTATCTGCACAACACTGCCAGCGAAAAGTGGCAGTTCCTGAACAGCTACAAGGATGGCACCATCACCACCGATACGGCTGGCAGCTACCTGCTGACCAACCAGAATCTGCGCTTCACCAATATCAACTGGACCTTCTTCATCGCCGCCGGTGCGCTGACCGTGGTCTGCCTGATCGTGTATATCGCCGTCAAGAAACGGTATTGGTTCTGGTAAGTATAACTGTGCGTAATAAAACCTCCCGCTCATTCGAGTGGGAGGTTTTGTGTTTATCGGAAGTTCTTGACAATTAAAATACAATGTGATATGATTTTGATATCAGAAAGAAACTTCCGAACCCTGTAAAGGAGGGACATTTTATGGAAGAGAAGATCTTACAGACCAAGAAGAACGGCATGACCATGCTTCTGCTGACCCTGCTGGGTTATGTGGCTGCGGTTGTGGTGGGCGGCATCGGTTTTGTAATGCTGTATACTACCTTCCTGGGCTTTATCCCGCTGGCGATCGCTGTCATCTATGCCATCATCGGTATTTTTCTGTTCGCGGGCCTGAAAGTCCTCAAGCCCGAGGAAGCGCTGGTGCTGACCCTGTTCGGTGATTACATCGGCACCCTGAAGGGGGAGGGCTTCTACTGGGTCAATCCCTTCTGCACTGCCGTCAACCCGGCTGCGGGCACGGTCCTGAGCCAGAGCGGTGATGTTCAGCAGCGCCCCGTGGTGCAGGCTGACCGTGAGAAGGACGGCAAGAAGATCTCCCTGAAGGTGATGACCCTGAACAACTCCCGCCAGAAGATCAACGATTGCCTGGGCAACCCGGTGGAGATCGGCATTGCGGTGATCTGGCGGGTGACCGACACCGCCAAGGCCGTGTTCAATGTAGACAACTACAAAGAGTACCTGTCCCTGCAGTGTGACAGCGCCCTGCGCAACGTGGTGCGCATCTACCCCTACGATGTGGCCCCCAATGTGGACACCACCGGCGACGGTGTGGCCGATGAGGGCAGCCTGCGCGGCTCCTCGGAAGTGGTGGCAAAGCGCATCCAGGACGAGATCCAGAAGAACGTCACCGCCGCCGGGATCGAGATCATCGAAGCCCGCATCACTTATCTGGCCTACGCCCCTGAGATCGCGGCGGTCATGCTGCAGCGTCAGCAGGCAAGCGCCATCATTGATGCCCGTAAGATGATCGTGGACGGTGCCGTGGGCATGGTGGAGATGGCGCTGGATCGCCTGAGTGAGAACAAAGTGGTGGAACTGGACGATGAGCGCAAAGCGGCAATGGTCTCCAACCTGCTGGTGGTGCTCTGCGGCAACCGTGACGCGCAGCCCATTGTGAACAGCGGCAGCCTGTACTGATGGCAGAGCCGAAAAAGCAGATCCCCCTGCGCCTGAATGCGAAGCTCTACGATGCCCTTGCCGCGTGGGCTGAGGATGACTTCCGCTCGGTGAACGGGCAGATCGAGTATCTGCTCACCGAGTGTGTGCGTCAGCGCAAAAAGAACGGCAAGTACGTCTCTGACCAAATCGACGTGCCGCCCGAACTGGATATCAAGTAAAAGAACGACCCTCTCAGTCAAAGCCTGTTGGCTTTGCCAGCTCCCCCGAAGGGGGAGCCTATCGCTGGCCTGGGATAAAGGCAGCATAGCCTCGCCCTTCGGGAGAGGTGGCATTGCGCAGCAATGACGGAGAGGGTCGTTCCTTATTTAATTCGTATGCTCGCTCCACCCGCTGGAGGTGACCACTTCGCCATCGGTGGTGCACCAGAGGGCTTCCACGCCGTCCAGCGATTCCACGAGCTGCTTACCCTCTTCCAGAGGCAGGCAGAACAGGCCGGTGGTCAGGCAGTCGGCCACACCGGAGTCCGGAGCCAGCACGCTCACGCCGTCAAAGTAGGCGGCGGGCCAGAGGGTGGCGGGGTCGATGAGGTGGTGGTAGCGCACACCGTCCACAACGTAGTAGCGCTGGTAGTCGCCGCTGGTCACGAGGGAAAGGTCACTCATCTTGACGGCGGCTACAGTGGAGCTGCCGTTGGTGTAGACCTCGGAGGAGTTCCACGGGTTTTCCACGCCGCCTACCCACTGGGAGCCGTCCGGCTTGGTGCCGATGGCCCGCAGGTTGCCGCCCACGCTGATGAGGGCACTGGTCAGGCCCCGGGCTTCGGCGGCCTGTGCGGCCTGCTCCACGGCGTAGCCCTTGCCCACGCTGCCCACGTCCAGCGACATGGCCGGGTCGGCCAGATAGACCGTTTTGGCATCTTCATCAATGATGAGGTTGGCGATATCGCAGTGCTGTGCGGCGGCATCCAGCTCTTCCTGCGTGGGCAGCTGGTTGTTGCTGTCGTTGTCATCGGCCAGTGCAGCCTCGCGGTAGTTGTGCCAGATGTTCAGCACACTGCCCAGCGCAATGTTCAGCTTGCCGCCGGTGGTGTCATACATGGTCTGGGCCAGCTCCAGCATCCCGAGGATCTTGTCATCCACTGTCACCGGGGCAATGCCCGCATTGTCGTTGATGGTCTTGATGTTGGTCACGCCATCGTAATCATTATAAATATCATAGAGCTGGTTGTACTCCACAAGGTCGGCGTGGAGTGCGTCCATCTGGGCGGTGAACTCTTCCTCGCTGTCGCAGTAGGCGATGACCTGTGTCACGGTGTCGAACACATCATAGAACACGATGGAGTAACGCTGCGGGCCATCGGCGGCGCTGGAAGCGGTGGAGCCGGAGGTGCTGCCGCAGCCAGCCAGCAGGCTCAGGCTGAGCGCAGCCGCCAGCAGGGCGGAAAAAATACGCTTGGTCATCATGCTTTGGCGGTCTCCTTTGCGGCGGTAAAGGCGGTGTGCTCTTCCTGCAGATGTGCCAGCAGATCACCGAACACCCAGCTCTTGCTGGTGGGGGTCACAACGGCCTTGAGGGGGATGTTTACCTGTGCCTGCTTCATCAGGTCGAGCAGGGTGTCCACATCCTTATCCTTGAAGTTGGCCAGCACCAGCGCCGGGGGATAAGCACCCGGCTCCAGCACCAGAGTGCGGGTGGTCTTGACCTCCACCTCGCCCAGCAGCTGGGCCACGGTCCTGCCTGCATCGGCAGGGGAGACCAGCAGCAGCTTCATCCCGAAAGCGGGGGCCATCCCCTCCAGAATGCCCCGGTCGGCGGCAGAAAGGTTCCAGCCCAGCGCCAGCGGGATGCCGGCATTCTGGTTGCGTGCAATATGAGCTTTCATAGAAATACCTCGTTTCAAGGGTGAATTCAAAATACACCATAGTATACCATATTTGATGACAAAAGAAAACAACCCCCTCAGTCACGCTGCCGCGTGCCGAGAGGGTCGTTCCATTCTCAGTTCATCTTCTTGCCAAAGAACTCGACTTCTTTGGTGATAAAGCCCATCAGTTCATCGAACTGGTCGGGGGTCAGGCTCTGGGCACCATCGCACTTGGCCTTGGCGGGGTTGTTGTGCACCTCGATCATCAGGCCGTCAGCACCGGCGGCCACAGCGGCCTTGGCCAGCTGGGGCACCATCCAGGCGTGGCCGCAGGCGTGGCTGGGGTCCACCACAACGGGCAGGTGGGTCATTTTGTGGAGCATGACCACACCGGCCAGGTCCAGGGTGTTGCGCATACTGGTCTCAAAGGTGCGGATGCCGCGCTCGCAGAGGATAACGTTCTCGTTGCCCTCAGCCATGATGTACTCGGCGCTCATCACAAATTCTTCCAGCGTGTTGGCCAGGCCGCGTTTGAGCAGCACAGGCTTTTTCTGGCGGCCCACAGCCTTGAGCAGCTCAAAGTTCTGCATATTGCGGGCACCCACCTGGA
>ERZ506753.1108-NODE-1108-length-18184-cov-4.828893_pt1 | contig 18184 bp, 10 predicted proteins | sample MGYA00513044_ERZ506753 | MGnify/ENA metagenome assembly ERZ506753 | reverse complement strand
CTCTTTCCCTACACGACGCTCTTCCGATCTCTATCGCGGAACTATTGCCCAGATTGCTTCATGCAGACAGAGAGGACTACGGCGCTTATCAGGTCATGACGCTTTTTTCCAATATTGGATTTATGGGTTATCCCTTGCTGGATGTCATGTATGGCAGCAATGCAATAATTCACGCTGTAATCTTCAACTTGTTATATAATGTCTTGATCTATACTTATGGCATCCACAAAATGCAGATTGGTGGTTGTCAGAAAAATATAAATTGGAAACAACTCGTGAATATAGGCGTAGGCTCTTGCATTATTGCGATAATTCTGTATATCACCAATCTTCCGGTCCCATTGATCCTTGAAGATACAGCAACTTTCACTGGTGCCATCACAGGTCCGTTAAGCATGTTGGTCATTGGTGACTCTTTGGCGCAGACCCGGTTAAGAGATTTGTTTACAGATGTGCGCCTACTCGTTTTCTCTGTAGTAAAACTGGTACTATTGCCGGCATTGCTTCTGTGGGGACTGTGCTTTTTTATCAAGGATCCGATATTCCGAGGCGTTTGTCTGGTAATGATGGCAACACCGGTAGGCAGCATGACAGTAATGTTGGCACAGCAGTACAATGGCGATTATCGGTTGACATCCAGGGGCGTGGCTCTGACCACATTGCTTTCCGTGATCACAATGCCGTTTTTGTTCTGGGCGCTGAAGCTATAGCTACCAATTTTCTGAGTGTAGTTCTATTCTGAATGTAAATATTCGTTTTTTGCGTTATCAAGATGTCGGGAGCAAAAGCTCCCGATTTTACTGTGTTGTCTATATAAACTTTTTTGTAGAAATTATCGCCATTGGAACCTAAAACAATGTCTGCTGCACATATCTCTCAGGGAATTCATTCAGGTAAGCGAAGCATTCCTTCGGGGAGCATAGAATACTATTGGCTGAGCAGGTATTGCGAATTAAGGCCATGAGTTCTTTGGCGTGAGGGCTGGGAATATCATAGGCATTTCCGTAAGTATGGACATATTTTTGCCGAATGCCGGGAAAATCACGATCCAGAGCCTGATAGAAAAATTCCCGATCTCCTTCCCGCAACGTGACTCCTACATCGAACAGCAGGATTCCCTTCACATCCGCCTGCAGGCAATAGTCAAGAAGCCCCTCGATATTTTCTCGGGTATCATTAATAAAAGGAAGAATGGGAGTCATCCACACAAGGGTGGGAATTCCCAATTCCTTACATTTCATCAGCACCTCGAAACGTTCTCTCGTGGTAGAGACATTAGGCTCTATTTTCCGGCACAAATCCTCATCATAAGTAGTAAACGTCATCTGAACCACTGCCTTGGCTTTCTGATTAATAGATTGCAGCAGATCCAGATCCCGAAGCACCAGGCTGGCTTTTGTGAGCACGGTCACACCATATTCATATTGATCGATCAGCTCCAGACATTTTCTGGTCAATCGCAGCTCTTTTTCAGCCGGAAGATAAGGATCGCACATAGCACCGGTACCAATCATACACCTGTGACGCTTGGAGCGCAGCGCTTGTTCCAACAGCTCCGGTGCATTTCCTTTCACTTCGATATCTTCAAAAGCATGTGTAAATCCGTAGCACTTACTGCGACTGTCGCAATAGATGCAGCCGTGAGAGCATCCGCGGTAAATATTCATTCCGTTATTCTGAGACAGAATCCCCTTTGCCTGTACAAAATGCATGGCAGATAGCTCCTTTCTGAAAGCACTGTATATAGTTTCATGGTAGCATATCGTGTGAATGAACACAATGAGATGCAGGAAAATAAATTTAGGCAAATAAAAGCTAATTTTACTAGCTAAATAAAATTAAAAATGATACAATACAGGAAATGAAACACAAATGGGATACTTGGAAGGGAAGGTATTGTATGGAGGCATTTCGCGCTGTGAATTTTGCGGTTTTTCCGCACAGAGGAGTATTGGGTTCGGGAGAATCCAGAAAAAGTATGGAGGAAATGGTACGAAGAATCCATACGAATTGGGTGATATTCACACCATCGGGGATGCAGAAAACACCGTACAGTGAGGAAATCCGTTATGATGGGGAGAAAAGCTGTACGGATGAGGAACTGTATGATATGATTCGATATGCACAGAGCCTGGGACTGAAAGTTGCTTTGAAACCGACGGTGAATTGTGACAATGGTGTCTGGCGGGCACGAATCAGCTTTTTTGACCATGATGTACCTTGCGAACCCAAATGGGGCAACTGGTTCGAGAGTCACATTGCCTTTCAGAAACATTATGCACAGATTGCGCAGCAGGCAGGCTGTGAATTGTTCCTGGCGGGGTGTGAAATGACCATGACGGAGCACCGGGAGACAGAGTGGAGAAAACTTATCGCGGAAGTACGGACGGTATATGACGGACCTGTCGGTTATAATTGCGACAAATATGGAGAAGATCATATTACATGGTGGGATGCCGTGGATGTGATTGCGTCCAGCGGATATTATCCCATAGACGACTGGGACAACCAGTTAGACCGGATCGAAAAGGTTGTGAAAAAATTTCAGAAGCCCTTTTTGTTTTCGGAAGCGGGTTGCATGAATATTCATGGTTCTGCGCAGGTTCCGAATAACTGGGAACTGCAGGGTGAAGAGGATGATGCGGAACAGGCGGACTGGTACCGGGCAATGTTTACAGCCTGCAGAAAACGTGACTGGGTGAAAGGCTTCGGCATCTGGGATTGGCCGGGAAATTTGGAAGGATTGAGCCCTTATGCGGTATGCGGACGTCCTGCGGAGAATGTGATCGCAGAAGAGTACGGCAGGAGAGAGTAAAGCAGGCAATCGAAAGATAATAACAGAAAATGTCGAAGCAACAGAAAACAGAGTAGAAGGTATGGGAAAATGGAACAGCAGAAAAAGATTATAAGTATAGCGGATTTGCCGCAAGTGCGGGTATTGGGCCGGACCACGGGAAAAGATGTGATCAATTTATTCTGGACCGGCAGCGGTATAGAATTTCTATATACTGGCAGTGAATTGTGGCTGGAAGTAAATGCTGATTACGACACGATGGAGCCATGGCTGGCGGTAGAACTGAATGGAGCCCAGATCAGCCGTTTTCCGGTTAATAAAGGGAAAAATGAAGTATGCCTGTTTCGAGGAATGACAGTAGGAAAGACGAAGCATGTACGGATTCTGAAGGAAGTACAGGCTATGCACCAGGACCCGCTGCACATGATACAGATTTTGGGATTGCAATATGGAGATGGGGAATTTTTGGTTCTGCCGGATCCTGAATATCGCCTGGAATTTGTAGGAGACAGTATTACCAGTGGAGAGGGAACTATGGGGCCGGTAGGTGAGGAAGACTGGATCAGTGCGTTCTTCTCTGCGGAAAATACGTATCCCCGTATGGTATCGGATGCGCTTTCTGCGGAATATCGTGTGGTGTCCCAGAGTGGCTGGGGAATCGTCACCGGCTGGGATGGCATTGTAGAGAATAAGATTCCTCCCTATTATAAACAGGTCTGCGGATTGCTTACCGGGGAGCGAAATGCTTCGCTGGGAGCACTGGAAGACTATGATTTCAAGGCATGGCAGCCGGATGCCGTGATCATTAATCTGGGAACCAACGATGCCACAGCAATCCAGTCCGCAGCGGAACTGGTAAGAGAATGGGCAGGAACCCGTGACATAAAAGAAGTCAAAAAGATCCTGACTACAGCAATCCGAGATTTCCTGAAAGCTGTGCGTGACTGCAATCCTGAGGCACAGATCATCTGGGGCTATGGTATGCTGGGAGACAATTTCCTGCCCGTCATCCGTGAAGCGGTGGAAACCTACGCGGAACAGACTGTTGATACCAGAATCCACTTTTTACAACTTCCCAACACCACACCGGACACCGTAGGCAGCCGCCTGCATCCCGGAGTGAAAGCTCATCGCAAAGCAGCACAGGTGATAGAAAAGTATTTGCTGGAACTTTTTAAACAATAAATTTATAAAATCTTAAGGAATATGTGCCGAAAAATGTGACAACTCCGGATTAAACTGGGACTCAAAGAAAGCAATTAACTCTGGGGGGCAGCAATATGACACAGGAGAATCGTTCGAGCAGACAACCGGATCTGGAAATGATACAGGTGCGAAGAAATCCGTATCTGGTGGATTACCGGACTGGAAAAAATATAGTCAGACACGTAGGAAGACGTGTAGGACAACCGCAAGACAGACAGACCGGAAGATACGCCGATCAATCACGAAGCAATCATACCGGAGGACGCACAGAACGGTCACAACATAGCATATCGGCAATGCCGCAGGAAGGCGGAAGGAAGAAATCACATCCGCAGTATTCGACGACAGCACAGCAGAAAAACAAGGCCTGGCGGCAGGAGCAGGGTCATCCGGGCAATGCATATGAGCAAAATGTTTACAAAGACAATGCTTACAGCACCCGCGTCAGACAACGCCGGGTCAGAGCCGAGAGGCAGCGCCGCCGCAGACAGGCAAGAATCCGCAGATATATTAAGATTTCCCTGCTGTGTGCCAGCATTCTTGCAGGAATCTTTATGTTGAAAAATTTGTTGGAAGTACCTGCCAGCACTGCGGAAGCCAGTACTCCTGTGGAAGTTGCGGCAGAAGCTGTGCAGCGGATCGAAAAACAGATCGGGGAGACCACGGGAACCCGGATCCAGGGACTTCCGGCGGATGTATATGCAGCACATCCCAACTGGACAGAAGATTTTCTCACCGTGAATGAATATTCCAGACCGGGAGATCCCCTGACGGAAGTGAAAAATATTTTTGTACATTACACGGCGAATCCTGGAACCAGTGCGGCCCAGAACCGCAGCTATTTCGAACAGCTGAAAGACAATCATGAACGCAGTGCCAGTGCCCATTTTATCATTGGCTATGATGGCGAGATCCTTCAGTGCGTTCCTCTGGACGAGATCGCCTATGCAGTACAGACCCGCAATGAGGATTCTATTTCTATCGAATGCTGCTACAAGGCGGACAACGGCCAGTTTACTCAGGAGACCTATGATTCTCTGATCAAATTATTGAAATGGCTGACTGATGCCTATGACCTGCAACCCGATGACATCTTGCGCCACTATGATTGTGGCGGAAAGAAATGTCCCATTTACTATACGGAGCATGAAGATGCCTGGAACAAACTGAAAGAAGACGTGAAAAACCTATAGAGAATTGCGAACGGAGGAACTTTTTTCCAAAAGGAAAAGGTTCCTTTTCGTTAGTCTTGTTTTACGAAAACAAGTTTGCTAGAATAGAACGGTAATAAGCAACAGACAAGGCCTTGCGGGGCAGAAATGAGGAGTAACATGAATTTATTATCACCTTCAATTCTTTCGGCGGATTTATGGAAACTGGGAGAGGATATCAAAGCTGTGGAAGGAGCAGGAGTCCCCTGGCTGCATGTAGACGTGATGGACGGATTGTTTGTACCGTCGATTTCCTACGGTATGCCGGTATTAAAAGCTGTCAGATCCCACACGGATATGTTTCTCGATGTGCATCTGATGATCGAGAAGCCGGAACGTTATGTGGAAGAGTTCGCTGCCTGTGGTGCGGACCTGGTGAATTTTCACCTGGAAGCCACAGAAGATGTGGAGGGATGCATTGAAAAAATACATGCCACAGGCAAAAAGGCCGGCATCACCATTAAGCCCGCCACTCCGGCAAAGGCAGTGGAACCTTATCTGGAACTGGTGGATCTGGTGCTGGTAATGACAGTGGAGCCCGGATTCGGCGGACAGAAGCTGATCCCGGAGTGCCTGGATAAGGTACAGGTGATCCGGAAAATGATCAACGATAAGGGGCTGTCTACCGATCTGGAAGTAGACGGTGGTATCAATCTGGACAATGTAGCATTTGCCATGGAAAAAGGAGCCAATGTCATTGTAGCCGGTTCCGCTGTATTTAAGGATGACATTGCAGCCAATGCAAAGGCATTTCTGAATAGATTACAATAGTTCAAAAGAATGTCTGACGGTGAAATTACGGAGTGGCCGATAACCAAGCCGGAAGACGGACAAGGAGGAACGAAGGATGGAATTACAGATATTGCATGCGATTCAGGGGATCCATCAGGAATGGCTGACAGAGATCCTGCGTTTTTTTACTACGATCGGAGAAAGCGGTCTGGTATGGATTGTCATTGCGATTGTGCTGACATGCATTCCGAAGACCCGGAAATGCGGTCTGACCATGATAATCGCCATGGCAATCACCTATCTTGTGGGAAATTTGTTCCTGAAAAATGTGATCGCGAGACCCCGTCCCTGTGCTGTGGACCCCGGTGTGACGCTGAAAATTCCGTTCCCTTCGGAATATTCCTTCCCTTCGGGACACACTTCCAACGGTTTTGCCGGAGCGGTGACCATTTTCAGCTATTATCGTAAGGCAGGTATTTTAAGTCTGCTGGTGGCAGCAATCATTGCTTTTTCCAGACTCTATTTCTTCGTGCACTATCCCACGGATATTCTGGGCGGCATTGTGCTGGGAACATTAGATGCGCTGTTGGCGGTCTATCTGGTAAAGCGTCTGGAAGACCGGGCGGATGCGAAGACCGTATCAGACAACGATAAGACGGGACACAGGTAGGAAAAGCAGCACTATAGAAGCAGGGATCTGACAGGAAACGATATGGACAGAAAGGGCAGAAATTTCGATGAATAGCAGAACGTTATGGAATGATAACTGGTATTTTGCAAAAACAGCATTGGGTGTGAATTGGGAAGACAGAACTCTCTGGGAGCGGGAGATGCAGCCGGCAGACTTGCCTCACGACTGGCTGATCTATGATACGAAGAACCTCTATGAAGACAGTATTGGCTGGTATCGGAAGAAATTCGTGTATTCCGCATCCGGAGTAAAGCGTGCAGGCGAAGCGGCGCAGGAGAACTTGCGGGAGCAGTCAAATTCTGTGGCAGGTAATGCCTGCACGACATGTGACGAACGTGTCATTTTGCGCTTCGAGGGTGTTTACATGGATTCTTCCATCTATATAAACGGCGTGTGCCTCGGTGACTGGAAATACGGCTACTCCACCTTTGACTGGGACATTACGGATCATCTGCGTGAAGGTGAAAATGAAGTTGTTCTCCGGGTAACCTTTCAGGCACCCAACAGCAGATGGTACAGCGGTGCCGGAATCTATCGTAATGTCTGGATGATCCGTCTGCCTGAGACACATATTCCGCTGGACGGTATCTATACCTCCTCCGTGGAGACGGAAAACGGCTACGATCTGACCATCGATACGGAACTGGAATGGGGAGCAATCACTGAGAATTATGAACTGGAATATTGCTTGCATTATGCCGGGGACAGTAAAAACTCTGCAGAAACGGAAAACAGGGAGATTTTCCGGGTAAAACAGCCCCTCGCCGGTGGACAGGAGAAGACATCTGTGGCGATTCCTGTGGATAATCCCCGGAAATGGGACATCACAGATCCTTATCTGTATGATCTTACAGTTCGTCTATGCAAACTTCCAATGAACGACGGGGAGAACGGAGCAGGTGAAGCCTTACAGAAGACGGAAATCACACAGGAAGAACATCTTCGCATCGGTTTCCGCACCATGCAATTTGATCCTGCCAGGGGCTTTTTATTAAACGGCAGAAAAGTGCGCCTGAACGGTGCCTGCGATCACCATGACCTCGGAGCACTGGGAGCGGCTTTTCACAAAGAAGCCATGCGCCGGAAATTTGAACTCATGCGTTCCATGGGTGTCAATGCTGTGCGGACTTCCCACAATATGCCCGCTGTGGAACTGATGGAACTGGCGGATGAGATGGGATTTCTGATCGTATCCGAAGCGTTCGATATGTGGGAGATGGCAAAGAATCCTTATGATTATGCCAGATTTTTCAAGGAGTGGATGGAGAAGGATGTACGCAGCTGGATCCGCAGAGACCGCAATCATCCTTCCGTTATCATGTGGAGCATTGGCAACGAGATTCCGGATACCCATGCGGATGCCCATGGACAGGAGATCACCCGTAGCCTCCTTGCAGTAGTCAGAAAGTGGGATTACCGGAAGGTGGCACCGGTGACGATCGGTTCCAATTACATGCCCTGGGAAAATGCCCAGAAATGTGCGGATATCGTGAAAGTGGCGGGCTATAACTACGCGGAAAAATATTATGCGGAACACCATGAAAAGCATCCGGACTGGATCATCTACGGAAGTGAGACTTCCTCTGTGGTACAGAGCCGAGGGGTGTATCATTTTCCGTTGGAGAGGGCGAATCTGATCGAAGCGGACGAACAGTGTTCTGCGTTGGGCAACAGTACTACCAGCTGGGCGGCGAAAAATACGGAATACTGTATCACTATGGACAGAGATACCCCTTATTCCTGTGGCCAGTTCATCTGGACAGCCATTGACTATATCGGTGAGCCGACCCCTTATCAGACGAAAAACAGCTATTTCGGACAGATGGATACGGCGGGATTTCCCAAAGACTCCTACTACGTCTTCCGTTCGGAATGGACGGATGGGAAAAAAGATCCCATGATCCATGTATATCCCTACTGGGATTTTAATCCGGGACAGCAGGTGGACGTGCGGATCACCAGCAATGCTCCGGAGGTGGAACTGTTCGTAAACGGAGTGTCACAGGGAAAACAGCAGATCGATCATCAGAAAGGAACGGTATTGCAGCCTTCCTGGAAAGTACCGTATGCGCCCGGCAGTATCTGTGCCGTGGCATACGACGAAACGGGTAGGGAGATAGCCAGACAGGAGAGACATTCCTTCGGCAACACAGATCATTATGTATTAAAAGCAAATAAATCAGCCTTGCATGCTGACGGCGAGGACATGATCTTTGTGGAGATCTCAGCGGAGGACCGGGACGGATATCCTGTGGAAAATGCCTCCGATTATGTGAGAGTGACCGTGGAAGGTGCTGGAAGACTGGTGGGACTGGACAATGGTGACAGCGCCGATTACGATGCCTACAAGGGAACCGTACGTAAGCTGTTCCAGGGGAAATTACTGGCTATGATCGCAGCAAAAACTACGCCGGGGGAGATTCGTGTGACCGTGGAGGACGCATGGACAGCCACGGTGAGCATGACCGATGAAACCGGTGCCGAAACGGCCACGGCAGTAGTCGAGACTCCGGACAATACGGCAGCTGCCGGGCACCGCACGGCGACAGTGACGTTACAGGCAGTCGAAGCACCGATTCGTCCCGGTGTCTGCGCAACAGAAGAAAACAGAGAATATCCGCCCGCCTTTGTGGATCCCGGATTTGTTCCGGTGCGGAAACTGGAAATGAGCGCTCCCTATATGAGATTGACACCGGAGAAGCCGTATGTATTGCTACATACCCGTATCTATCCCATGGAAGCCACAGACCGTAAGCTTCTCTGGAGCATTACTGACGCTTCCGGTATCCCCAGCCCTGTGGCAAAACTGGAGGAACTGGAAGACGGCGAGAGCATCCGGATCACAGGCGTCAGTGATGGCAGTTTTCAGGTAAGGTGTATGACCTGTAACGGAACAACCAATATTAAAATGATTTCCCAACTTGACTTTGCAGTGGAGGGCATGGGACAGACGTTCCATTCTCCGTATGAGCCGGTGACGGGTATTTCTTATGTCGGAAGTTTTGGCGGAGACGTAAGCCGCGGAGTGGAGAACAGTGCCGGAACGGACAAGGCACAGCCTACCGGACTGGTCTATGAAGCGTTAGACTTTGGTGAATTCGGAAGTGACGAGATCACGCTGTCCATTTTTGCCAACGATAATGATCCCCACCGGATTCAGATATGGAAGGGAGAGCCCGAAGAGAGCGGTTCCGGGACACAGGGAACACTGGTGGGTGAAATAACCTATCAGAAGCCGGGCATCTGGGAAGTCTTCCAGCCGGATACCTTCGTATTGCCCCGGAGATTAAAGGGTGTAACAAAACTGACAATAGTGTCAGAAGATAAAATTTTCCTGAAAGAGTTCCATTTCACCAGACAGGAAAAAGCTTATGCAAGACTGAGTGCTCTCACGGACGGAGTTACCTATGGTGACAGCTTTGTGAGAACCGGGGATGCCGTTGAACAGATCGGCAATAATGTCTCTCTCGAATTTACGGATATGAACTTTGGAGAAGCGGGAACCGATAGCATTGTCATCTGCGGAAGAACTCCTTTACAGCAGAATACGATCCAGCTTAGGTTTACCGATGGAGCTACACAGGTACTTCCCTTCCCACACAGCGAGGAATATAGGGAACTGCGTTTCCCTCTGGAAAGAGTGACGGGAGAGCAGAATGTGACCTTCGTTTTCCTGCCGGGATGCAATTTTGATTTCAAATGGTTCCGGTTTGAAAAAAGCGGATATGAGGAGTAAGCGATAACTATGAGCAAATGGAAGAGAAAAATATGGGCAGCAATACTGGTGGTGGGAATGACAGCGTCTCTGACTGCCTGTGGAGGCAGCAAAGGAGAAAACAGCAATGCGTCTGCTGCCGGTACACAGAATGAGACTGCCACCGTACAGGATGAGAGCGCGGACAGTAACACTGACAGCACCGGCAGTACCACGGCACTGGTGCAGGACAACCGGGTACTGCAGATCCCGGACGACAACTACCGTACCTACTATGAGCTTTTCGTATATTCCTTCTATGACAGCGACGGTGATGGCATTGGAGATCTACAGGGCGTACTGGAAAAGCTGGATTACCTGAATGACGGTGATGATACCACAGATATGGATCTGGGAATCAATGGTATCTGGCTCATGCCGGTGATGCCCTCCGTCACCTATCATAAATACGATACCACGGATTATGAGAATATCGATCCGCAGTACGGCACTCTGGAAACGTTTCAGGAGTTGCTGACGGCCTGTCATGACCGTGGGATCCGTGTGATCCTGGATCTGGCAATGAATCATTCTTCCAGCAGCCATCCCTGGTTCCAACAGGCTGCGGAGTATCTGAAGAGCCTGCCGGAAGGGGCGGAACCGGATAGTTCCGAATGCCCGTACGTGGATTATTACCATTTTTCCAGAGAATACCAGGGCGGGTATGCACAGCTGAATGGAACGGCCTGGTATTATGAAGCGAGATTCTGGGACGGAATGCCGGATCTGAATCTGGAGAATGAGGCGGTACGCCGGGAATTTGAGCAGATCGCGGATTTCTGGCTGGATATGGGTGTGGATGGCTTCCGACTGGATGCGGTGAAAGAGTATGTTACCGGATCCACAGAGGACAATGTGGAAATTCTAAGCTGGTTCGCGGATTATGTTCATGGCAAAGATCCGGAGAATTATCTGGTGTGTGAATGCTGGACGGATCAGAATACCTATGCCAAATATTATGAGAGCGGCGTGGACAGCATGTTTGATTTTGCTTTTGCCGACAAGTCCGGTATCATTGCCAATGTGATGAACGGTAAGGCATCGGCAACATCTTATGCAAAGAATCTGGAAACAGAGCAGGGCATGTATGCACAGTACAATCCGGATTATATCAATGCTCCCTTCTACACCAATCATGATATGGGACGCAGTGCAGGCTACTATGCCGGGGAGAATAGCGAAGCTCAGACGAAAATGGGCAATGCCCTTAATCTCTTAATGAATGGCAATGTATTCCTCTATTATGGGGAAGAACTGGGCATGAAGGGCTCCGGCAAAGACGAGAACAAACGGGCCCCCATGTACTGGAGCAAGGACGGCAATGCGGAAGGCATGTGTAAGGGCCCGGCAGATATGGATGATTTCCGGATGAAATTTGACAGTCTGGAAGAACAGCAGGAGGATCCCGATTCCATCTATAATTATGTGAAACAGGTGATCCGTGTCCGCAACCAGAACCCAGTGATCGCCAGAGGCACCACCGCTTATCTGGAGCAGTATTCCGGTGAACAATGCTTTGCCCTGACAAGAAGCTATGAAGGCAGTAACTTATTATTGTTGGGAAATACCTCTGCGGAGGCTGTGAGCGTGGATCTGACCGGACTTACCGTAGGAGGCACCACAGCGGAGGAACTGGTACTGCTGGGGGAACTTTATACCGGAGAAGAGACCGCGGAGCGTGCCGGTACTGTAGTTACGCTTCCGGCTTATTCGATCCTGATCCTGGGAGAAGAATAAGACGAGCAAAACAGAATACAGGAACAAAAACAGGTCTGTGGGCGAACCCTACAGACCTGTATGCTTTCTTACAAAATCTTCAAATTCGTTTACCGGTAACGGCTTCGAGAAGTAGTAACCCTGAATATCATCACAGTGAAGATTCTTCAGAAACTCTACCTGATCCGAAGTTTCTACACCCTCTGCGGTAATAGTCATACCGAAGCTCTGCAGCAACTGCGTGATATGCAACAGCAGCTTTTCACCGTTCCGGTCACCAATGTAATCGATCAGACTCTTATCCAGCTTGATCGTATCGAAATGCATGACATTCAGCGAAGACAGAGAAGAATAACCGCTTCCGAAATCATCCAGCAGTAAAGTAAATCCTGCTTCATGGAACTGCTCGATCAGGGAGGAAATATCACTGTTATCAATGGTAGCACTCTCAGTGATCTCTAACGGAACATATTTCGGATCGAGCCGGAATGAATTCAAAATCTCCCGGTACTTATCTACCACATTGCTGTAGTATAGGCTGACTCTGGAAATATTTACAGAAATCGGATACAATTTTGCTCCAGCCTGCAGCCATCTCTGCTGTTGTGCGCACACCGTGCGGAACACATATTCGTCCAGTGTTGTGATATTACCGTTTTTCTCAAATAATGGAATGAACTTGCCGGGAGAGAGCATGGTGCCGTCGGGGCGCTTCCAACGGATCAGAGCCTCCGCTCCCAGAATGTTTCCGGTGACGGGGTCTACCTTCGGCTGATACCACAGCTGGAATTCTCCGTTCTTCAGGGCATCTTCGAAGACATCTTCCATCAGACGATCCTCGGAGAGCTGTTTGATATCCAGCTCATCATAAAAAGCATAATGCCTGGTACGTTTTCCTTTTATCGGATACATGGCCTGTACAGCCTTGCCGTAATTCTGTTCGATTTCCTTATGATCGGCGGTCTCATAGATGCCGCACAGTGGGAACAGTTTCGGAATATTAAGCTTTGTGGACAAATTGGAAATATCCTGACACAGGCACTCCAATCTGGGTTCTAAGGTACACCGGTCATTATCCCGCAGGAACAGGATGAACCGGTCTGCATTGATGTGGGCAGAAAATTCACCCAGATGTGTACCGGTTTGCAGGATCTTCCATACTTCCAACAGTGTTTCGTCACCCTTGGCCACACCACAGGTATTATTGATCAGCTTGAAATCCTGAAGATCCAGGGCAACATAGAAGCCGCTGTCTCCGCCTCGGTGGGATAATTTCTCCTTGAAGCAGGCAAAATTATCACCATTTGTCAGAGGATCCACATAAGCCAGACGATATAACTGCCTGCGCCGTGTCCGGATACTGTGCACAAAAGCAAAAGTACCGACTCCGGCGATCACAATGATCAGCAGGATCAGCAGCCGCACCTGAAACAATATCGGAGCGGAACGACTGGAAAGTACCTGATCGGGAACAATAGTCAGGGCGAACCACTGTCTGTCGCTGCGGAGATTGTCCATTGCAGCCGCATAGTAATAATACTTCTGACTGCCTCCATAGAAATAACCACCGTTGGAAGAAGAACTCTGAAGCAGCGTATGCAGATCCTGCAAGGGCTGGTCGTTACGGGCATCCTGAGTCAGATAATCGGACATACGGTCGGCTTCCTGCAGGGAAGCCGGTGCATTGGAAGATGTGGCGATCAGGTCACCGTCCTGATTTACCAGACAACTGAATCCCTGATTATTAAAGGATTGCACGCCTAAAATTTCTTCAAAATGCTGGTTCCGATAGGTGGCAAATAAAACACCGATAATGGAATCACTCTGATCATATACGGGAATGCTGAATACATTGATGGGCTCCGGAGTACCGAGGCGATCCTGGAGGGTATTGGTAATACCAGGAAGTCCCTGCATACCATCCTTAAAAAAATCTCTGCTGGACAGATCCTGTACATAGCCATCGGTGCTTATCACCTGACCGTCCGGTGAGACGAAACCGATCCGTTTAAACTCATAGGTGGAGACAAAAGATCCCAACTGTGCAGCAATGGATTTTGCATTGACTGCATCCGGGGAAACGCTGATCGCATCGGCAAGGCTGTATAATAAGTTGAAGTTTTCACGGAGCTCCTGTTGTACGATCAGGGCGTTCTGCGTGGCAACATCCCGGAGAGTGGACTGTACTTCTTCCTCTGTATCCTGTGTGATCTGGGCAGAACTCCACATAACTGTGGAAATTACCAGCACCAGAGCAATGCTCAGAATGATCAAGGCCTGTTTTGGTAATTTACTTTTTTTCATTTTATATCCTCTTATGTATGTTATAAAAATTACCTTATATAATATACCATTATACACATTTACGATTGCATGGCAACAAAAACTGCATTGACAGTCCGGATTTCCTGTGCTACTGTAAGAATACGCAAATGCAATGAGGAAGAGAGTATTTATCATAGAAGTTTTACAGAGAACATTCCGTAAGGCTGAGAGGAATGGAACGGACAGATAGAGAAGATGGCTTCTGAGCGGCGCACCGAACGGATACCGGGGAGAATAGGAACGGTGGAAGCAAGGCTGCGACAGGATCCGCCTGTTACAGCGGATAGGGTTACGGACCCGAAGAGGTCTGTGTTGCGAAACGCAGACGAAGAGAAGTGGTAACACGAGACAACGCTCGTCTTCTTGAAGAACATAAGGTTCTTTGAGGAGACTTTTTTATTGCAACAAGGTCACAAGTCAAAAATTACGATGTGCTTGCACAAGAGTAATTTTATGACTTGATGACCTGCCCCGATATGAGCATAAAAGTGGAGCGTAAGCTTCACGATATGCGAATATTGGGTTGGATTGTGAGAGTGCGGAGCACGGAACGATCCGTTGGAATTAAAATAAATAAGAAAAGGAGAATGTGATTTATGGAAAGCAAAGGAAAATATTATCTTACCACAGCGATTGCCTATACATCTGCGAAGCCCCATATCGGCAACAACTACGAGATCGTACTGGCTGACAGCATCGCGCGTTTCAAGAGAAAGGAGGGCTATGATGTCTTCTTCCAGACCGGTACTGACGAGCATGGACAGAAGATCGAACTGAAGGCTGAGGCAGCCGGCATCACTCCCAAGGAACATGTAGATAAGATCGCCGGTGTCATCCGCGGTCTGTGTGATCTGCTGAACATTTCCTATGATAAGTTCATCCGTACCACGGATGAGGATCATGAGAAGCAGGTACAGAAGATCTTCAAGCGTCTCTATGATCAGGGGGACATCTATAAGGGAGCTTACGAGGGAATGTACTGTACTCCCTGTGAATCCTTCTGGACCGAGTCCCAGCTGGTGGACGGCAAGTGCCCGGACTGCGGCGGTGTCGTAAAGCCTGCCAAGGAAGAGGCTTATTTCTTCCGCATGAGCAAATATGCAGACAAACTGATCAAGCACATTAATGAGCATCCCGAGTTCATTCAGCCCGTTTCCCGTAAGAACGAGATGATGAACAACTTCCTGCTCCCCGGACTGCAGGATTTGTGCGTATCCCGTACCTCCTTTACCTGGGGCATTCCGGTGACCTTCGATCCCAAGCATGTCATCTACGTGTGGCTGGATGCACTGACCAACTACATCACCGGTATCGGCTACGATGCAGATGGCAACAGCACCGAGCAGTACAAGAAACTGTGGCCCGCAGACCTGCATCTGATCGGCAAGGACATCATTCGTTTCCATACGATCTACTGGCCTATTTTCCTGATGGCACTGGGTGAGCCCCTGCCGAAGCAGGTATTCGGACATCCCTGGCTTCTTATGGGCGGTGGCAAGATGAGCAAATCCAAGGGAAATGTGGTCTATGCGGATGATCTGGTAGATTATTTCGGCGTAGATGCAGTACGCTACTATGTACTGCATGAGATGCCTTTTGAAAATGACGGTAATCTGACCTGGGAACTGGTAGCAGAGCGTACCAATTCCGATCTGGCCAACACCCTGGGCAACCTGGTGAACCGTACCATTTCCATGAGCAACAAGTATTTTGGTGGTGTAGTAGAGAATAGGAATGTACAGCTGACCGAGAACGATGCAGCAGTGGATGCCGATCTGAAACAGACTGTGACCGGCACTTATGCAAAAGTAGTAGCCAAAATGGAAGAACTGCGAGTAGCAGATGCCCTGACCGAGATCTTCGGCATCTTCAAACGCTGTAATAAATACATCGATGAGACCGAACCCTGGGTACTGGCCAAGGACGAAGCCAAGGCAGATCGTTTGGCTACCGTTCTGTACAATCTGGTGGAAGGTATTATCATTGGTGCATCCCTGTTAGAGCCTTATATGCCCGAAACCGCAGAGAAGATCGCAAAACAGCTGAATACCTCCCTGCGTGACTTCGATCAGTTAGAGCAGTTCGGCCTGTATGAGAGCGGCAACAGGGTGACTGACCAGCCTGAGATCCTCTTCGCCCGTCTGGATATGAAGGATGTAGCAAAAAAAGAGGCAGAGCTGGAAGAAGCCATGATCAAGGCAGCAGCGGAGCATGAAGCGGAAGAGGCAAATGCCGAGGCAGAAAAGGCAGAGCAGGAAGCCATCGATATTGAGCCCAAGACAGAGATCGAATATGACGACTTCGCAAAAATGCAGTTCCAGGTAGGTGAGATCATTTCCTGTGAGGCAGTGCCCAAGTCCAAGAAGCTGCTGTGCAGCCAGGTGAAGATCGGCAGCCAGGTACGTCAGATCGTCTCTGGCATCAAGGCACATTACAGCCCGGAGGAAATGGTGGGCAAGAAGGTTATGGTACTGGTGAACCTGAAGCCTGCGAAACTGGCAGGAGTAATGTCCGAGGGCATGATCCTGTGCGCAGAAGACGCGGAAGGCAATCTGGCTCTGGTCACCCCGGAGAAGAATATGCCTGCCGGAGCAGAGATCTGTTAAATAGTATATGACAACGCAACTTTACGAATGAGGCGGGATGAACTGTTACTATTTTACAAAAAAAGCAATATAGGGCTTAAAATTTTATAAGAAATGATATATAATGAATAGGACGCCAAAGCAGATGCTGTAAAATTGACATTTGTTTTGTGCGTCCTATGATTTTTCCGTAACCAAGGAGGTCTTATGATTAAGGAAGAATTTTACTTTGATTCCCGGGACGGCGAAAGCCGTATCCATGCAGTGAGATATACTCCCGATGACGGCAATGTAAAAGGCATTGTGCAGGTAGTGCACGGAATGGCAGAGTATGTGGAGCGTTATGAGAACCTGGCTGAATTTCTGACTGCCAGAGGAATCCTTGTTACCGGAGAAGACCATCTCGGACATGGAAAATCTGTGGCGGAAGGCGGCACTTACGGTTACTTCTGCGAACAGGATCCGGCAACGGTAGTGGTAAGGGATGTACATCGGCTGAAGAAGATCACAGAGGAAAGCTATCCGGAGGTGCCCTATGTTATTTTGGGACACAGTATGGGTTCCTTTATTACGAGGAATTATCTGTGTCGTTACGGTAAGGGAGTCGACGGGGCGGTAATTGTCGGAACGGGAATGCAGTCCGGGGGATTGATCCTTTGTTCCAAAGCCATGGCAGGCATACAGAAGCTGTTCTGTGGTTCAAAGCATATCAGCCGTTTTATTGACAAGGCTGCTTTCGGCGGCTATAACAAGCGGATCGATGCTCCGAGGACATCCAGTGACTGGCTGAGCCGGAATCCGGAGAATGTGGACCGCTATATAGCGGATGAGCTGTGTGGATTTACCTTCACTGTGAACGGGTTCCAGACGCTGTTTGAACTGATCCGCAGACTGCAGAAGCAGGAGAATCTGGAGAAGGTACCGCAGAACCTGCCAATCCTTATGGTATCCGGTGCCGAGGATCCGGTGGGAGATTACGGTAAGGGTGTCCGGAAGGCATGTGATTCTCTGAAGAAGGCTGGTGTGAAAAATATTACCGTCAAACTGTACGAGAATGACAGACATGAGCTTTTGAATGAGGAAGACGGTGAACAGGCCATGGAGGACATCTATCAATGGATCCGCAGGGAGATTCCGGGACTAGATCGGAAGAGCGTCGTGTAGGGAAAG
>ERZ506753.1085-NODE-1085-length-18427-cov-8.996244_pt1 | contig 18427 bp, 16 predicted proteins | sample MGYA00513044_ERZ506753 | MGnify/ENA metagenome assembly ERZ506753 | reverse complement strand
TCTTCTTTGATAAGGTCAGCGTGGGCGCTACCATGAACGGTATGCTCTCCGCTGTGATGGCACAGGGCCAGACCATTCTGGAAAACTGCGCCAAGGAGCCCCATGTTGTTGATCTGGCAAACTTCCTGAATATGTGCGGCGCGGATGTGCGCGGTGCCGGCACCGATGTGATCAAGGTGCGCGGCGTGGAAAAGATGCACGGCTGCACTTACAGCATCATCCCTGACCAGATCGAGGCGGGCAGCTACATGGTTGCCGCTGCTGCCACCGGCGGCGACGTTCTGATCAAAAATGTCACCCCCAAGCATCTGGAACCCATCACGGCAAAGCTCCGCCGTGCCGGTGTGGATGTGGAGGAATTCGATGATTCCGTCCGCGTCTCCCGCAAGGGCGATATCCTGCCGCTGAAGATCAACACCATGCCTCACCCGGGCTTCCCCACCGATATGCAGCCCCTGATGGGTGTGCTGCTCAGCGTGGCAAAGGGCACCTCCACCATCACCGAGAGCGTGTGGGATAACCGCTTCCGCTATGTGGACGAGCTGCGCAAGATGGGCGCAATGGTGCAAGTGGACGGTCAGGTGGCCGTGTTTGAGGGTGTGGACAAGCTGAACCCCGCCCCCCTGCGCGCTTCTGACCTGCGTGCCGGTGCGGCCATGGTCGTTGCTGCCCTGATGGCAGACGGCACCAGCGAGATCGAGGAGATCGGCCACATTGAGCGCGGCTACGAGAACATCGTGGAAAAGCTGCGCGGCCTGGGCGCTGAGATCAGCAAGGTGGAGCGGATGCCCGCTGCACTGGAATCGGCAATGTGATCATTCAGAACCTCTCAGTCTGCTTCACAAAAGTTCCCCTGACAGGGAGCTTTTGTGAAGCAATGACGGAGAGGTTCGTTTCTTGAGGTTTGAAATGTCTGAATTCATCTCGTTATACTCTGGTTCCTCCGGTAACTGCAGCGTGGTGCGCACGGGGGAGAAGTACATCATCATCGATATGGGAAAGGGTGTGCGCACCACCTCGGCGGCACTCAAGGAGCTGGGCCTGAACATCAGCGATTGTGCGGGCATTCTGGTCACCCATGAGCACTCTGACCACGTCAAGGGGCTGGCCACCTTCCTCAAAAAGAATCCGCTGCCGGTATACGGCGCAGACGATACGCTGGATTTTCTGGATGCAAACGGTATCGTGCCCGCCAGCTGTGAGCTGCGCACCCTGTCCGGCGGGGAAGAGGATGTGGGAGATTTCGGCGTGACGATGTTCCCCACCAGCCACGACGTGCCCTGCGTGGGTTACCGCATCCACACCCCGGACAACAAGACCATGACCATTGCCACCGACCTGGGTGTCCTGACCCCGCCGGTGCATCAGGCCCTGAGCGGCTGTGACCTGGTGGCATTGGAAAGCAACTACGACCTCCACATGCTCCGCAGTGGGCGGTATCCCTACTACCTGCGCTCCCGCATCGAGTCCAACCGGGGTCACCTCTCCAACGATGAGTGCTCGGCAAAGCTGCTGGAGCTGATCCAGGAGGGATGCAAGAAGTTTGCCCTCTGCCATCTCTCGCAGGAGAACAACACCCCGGCGCTTGCTTTGCAGACCATGTTCAACACCCTGGGTGCGGCAGGTGTCGTGCCGGAAAAGGACTGCATCGTGCAGGCCCAGCGCCGCAATGAGATCAGCCCCGCGCTTACATTTTAAGAAAAAATGACCCTCTCCATCATTGCTTTGCAAAGCATGACGGAGAGGGCCATTTTTGTTGTTATCATGCCAGATCCGGCAGGATATCGGGCCAGAGGGCCTGCTCCTGCCGCAGGTCGGTGAAAACGCAGTCCAGATAGATCTTGTTTACAGCCGAGATGATGGTGCTGCGCAGGAGCTTGCGTGCATCATCAACATCCGGCTCCAGCTCGGAAAAGCTTTTGGCCAGGCCGAACACATAGGGCAGGTAGTTCTCCAGCTCATCGCAAAAGGTATCATACGCCTGCGCGGAGGTATAATGCGCCTGCTGCATCTTGAACAGGCTGTCGATATTTTCCATGGACAGGACATTTTTAGAAACTACGATGTAGATCAGGCAGGCCAGCTGATCCCGGGTATACTTCTTTTTGATGGGGTGGCTGATGATCCCTTTCTTAACGTAGTTGCTCACCATGGAAGCGGTGAGCTCCACCCCCTGAAATGTGCGGAAACACCCGTTGACAAACTGTACACTCTGATCCAGATAAAGCCCTACGGTGGGGAGTTCTGCATACCGGGGCAGGGCAAACCCTGCGGCGCAGGCCGCAACGCGGCGGTTTGATTCTAATTTCATGCGGACAGTATACCATGTTTTGGAAATGTGGTCAACAGGAAATTAAAAACTTTTGAAATAATTTGAGAAAACAGTTGACAGGTTTTTGAAAAACTGATATAGTGATTCAAACAACAGGAAAAACTGCGGCATCCTCTGCCGCCGGAATGGAGATAAATGCTTATGAACACCAAGATCGTTGTGGATTCCTCCGCCAGCCTGTACACCTTGCAGGGCGTGGATTTTGAATGCGTTCCCCTGAAGATCATCACCGACGATGCCGAATATCTGGACAACGGCACGATGGATGCCCTGGGCATGGCCCAGACCCTGCGCACCTATAAGGGCAAGACCTCGACTTCCTGCCCCAACGTCAGCGATTGGCTGGCCGCCTACGAGGGAGCCGACGAGGTGTATGCCATCACCATCACGGGCACTCTGTCCGGCAGCTACAATGCCGCCCAGCTGGCCGCCGAGGAATACCAGCAGGAGAATCCCGGCAAGCGGGTGTTTGTGCTGGACAGCCTTTCTACCGGCCCGGAGCAGCGCCTGCTGGCCGAGCATCTGCGGGATCTGCTGGCTGAGGGCAAGGAGTTTGACGAGATCTGTGAAGAGATGCTCCGCTACCACAAGCACACCCATCTGCTCTTCTCGCTGGAATCGCTGGCCAATCTGGCCCGCAATGGCCGCGTGAAGCCTGCTGTTGCTGCTGTGGCGCGGATGCTGGGCATCCGGGTCATCGGACAGGCAAGTGAGGCCGGAGAGCTGGATGTTCTCTGCAAGACCCGTGGTGAGCATGGAGCGCTGGAGCGCATCGTGCTGGAACTCAAGGAGCACGGCTACACCAACGGCAGGCTCCATATCTCTCACTGCGGCAATCCCGCCGCCGCCGAGCGCCTGAAGCACATGGTAAAGGCTGTGTTTGATGGAGCAAAGGTGGATGTCAGCGAATGCGGCGGTCTGTGCAGCTATTATGCAGAGCTGGGCGGCCTGCTGGTTGGTTATGAGGACGCAGAAGCTTGATAGGTGAGCGAGCTGGGAGTTTCTCTGAGGACCGTCCGCTGGGGTGGGACCCTGTTGCCGCAGGCAATAGGGCGGGCGATGGAATGGCCCGATTCGTGTCCGAAGAGAAAGCTACCAGAACGCGATAGGATCGGCGCTCATAGCGGGGAAAGCCGCTGTGAGCGCTTTTTGTTTGCAAAATCTTCCGCTCTGCGCTATACTAGCAGCATCAAAAATCGCCGTGGGCGGCAGGGGAGGGATACCACATGTTCAGATTGCCTATCGTCAAGTTTTTCAACCGCATCTTCAACCGTGTCACGATCACAGCGGTGCTGGTGGCTTTACAGGTGCTCTGGCTGCTCTGGGCGTTCTGGTCCTTCACGGCGGGGCGGGTCTGGCTGAACGGTGCCCTGAAGGCGCTGAGCATCCTGATCGTGCTGTATCTGGTGCGCAAGGATGAAAACAGCGCTTATAAGATCGGCTGGATCGTTCTGATCGGCCTTCTGCCCCTGCTGGGCGGCGCGCTTTATCTGGCTTTTGGCAACAAGGCCCCCGCCAAGTATCTGCGGGAGCGGATGCAGAAGGTGGAACAGGCCCATCAGACTGAGCTTGCCCAGCCCGAGGGCCAGACCGATGCGCTGGATATCTCCAGCCGGAACCTGAGCCGCTACGTGGCAAAGTTCGGGCCGTATCCGGCCTGGAGGGATACCGCTGCTCACTACTTTTCCTGCGGGGAGGAGATGTATCCCCAGCTGCTGGCGGATCTGGACAAGGCGGAAAAATTTATCTTTCTGGAATTTTTTATCCTCCGTTCCGGCAAAATGTGGGACGGTGTGGAGCAGATCCTCCGCCGCAAGGCCGCTCAGGGCGTGGATGTGCGGCTGATCTACGATGATTTTGGCAGCCTGTTGGGTCTGCCCAGTGATTTTGTCATCCGCATGGAGAAGGCGCATATCCGCTGCATCCCTTTCAACCCGGTGGTGCCGCTGGTCTCGCTGGTGATGAATCACCGCGACCACCGCAAGATCGTGGTGGTTGACGGCAATGTGGCCTACACCGGCGGCGTGAATCTGGCAGATGAGTATATCAATGCAGAGCAGCGCTTCGGCTACTGGAAGGATGCGGCCATCCGGTTGGAAGGAGCCGCTGTCTGGAACTTTACCGTGATGTTCCTCAATGTATGGAACGCCTTCCGCCTGCAGGAGACCGATTACACCGCCTTTGCGCCCACCCGCCTGCCCGCAGTGCAGGATGGCGTGGTGCAGCCCTACGCGGACAGCCCGCTGGATGAGGAACCGCTGGCCGAGACGGTCTATCTGGACATCCTCTCTCAGGCCCAGAGATATGTTTATATCTACACGCCCTACCTGGCCGTGGGCGAGGAGATGCTGGATGCTCTGAAAAGTGCGGCCAAGCGCGGGGTGGACGTGCGTCTCATCCTGCCCGGGATCCCGGATAAGAAGCTGGTGTTCCGGCTCAGCCGTTCCTACTATCTGCCCCTGCTCAGGGCGGGTGTGCGCATTTATGAATTCACGCCCGGTTTCCTCCACGCCAAGTGCTATGTCAGTGATGACCGTGTCGCCGCGGTGGGCAGCATCAATATGGATTACCGGAGCCTGTTTCTCCATTTTGAGTGCGGAACACTGCTCTTCCATAACAGCCAGATCGCCGCTCTGCGGAAGGATGTGGAGCGCACCCTGCCGCAGTGCCGGGAGATCATGCGCTCCGACTGCCGCACCAATCTGCCGGGCACAGCACTGGACGGCGTGCTGCGGCTGCTGAGCCCGTTGATGTAAGCGGCTGCGCGCAGCACGCGGGAGCTTTTCCGCGCAAGTGAAAGGGGCCATTCCATCGCCCGCCCTATTGCCTGCGGCAACAGGGTCCCACCCCAGCGGACACTTGCTTTGGAAAACTCCCGTCGGCTGCGTAATCTTACGCTCTTCTGGACATACTATGGGGCAAAGGCCCAACGGGCCGTGTGGAAAGGGAGCGTATCTATGAATCAGAACCATCGGGCTTTTTGGAGCTGTGCCATGGCGGCGGCGCTGCTGCTGACCGCCTGCGGCAAAACGAACGCCGGGTCGGGCAGCTCCGGCAGCATGAGCGGAAGCAGCGGCACATCCTCCGCACAGACCCAGACAGCGGCATGGAAAACCGGTCTGGGTGTGGTGACAGAGGCCACCGATCAGGACAGGGCAGGGAAAATTGAACTGGCGGCGGCCGCTGTCCTGCTGGATGGCGAGGGGAAACTGGAGAGTGTTCTGCTGGACGAGCTGGAAGTGTCTGTTTCGGCGGACAGCACCGGCCATGTGACCCTGCCCACCGACTGGCGCACCAAGCGGCAGAAGGGGGACGATTACCCGCTGGCCGAGGTCTCTTCCCTGAAAAAGGGATGGGCGGAACAGGCGGATGCCTTTGCCAGTTACCTGATCGGCATGACTCCGGAACAGGTCTCCATGCTCAAAGTGGATAAAGACGGCAAGCCCACGGATGCCGACCTGCTGAGCGGTTGCACCATTGCTGTGGATCGCTACCGGGATGCCGTGACCCGGGCCTGCGCCAATGCCAGGGCACTGGGTGCCGCCAAGGGCGACAGGGCCGCGCTGGGCATCGAAGCGGTGAACGGGACTTCGGACATCACCGCCACCGATGACAAGGATGTGAATGCGCAGGTGGATGTGAGCATCGTGGCACTGACCACCGATGCGGACCGCCGTGTGACCAGCGCCATTGCGGATATGGCTGAGCCGGCCCTGACGGTGGTGTCGGACGGCGGTGTGACAGCTCCGGACCTCGTCAAGACCAAGCTGGAGCTGGGTGAGGACTACGGGATGCGCGGCGCATCGGCGCTGGGCAAGGAGTGGTATGAGCACAGCGAGGGTTTCTGCGATGCCCTCAAGGGCAAGACCCGCACCGAGATCGCTGGGCTTTCCGGCGGCGATGCCGACCTGAAGGCTCTGTGTACCATTGACATCACCGATCTGCAAAAGGCGGCGCTGGATGCCCTGAGCTGAGGAGGAAACCCTTTTCGGTCTCGCAATCGCGCACCGGCTCTCCCGGATAGGGGGGCGGTGGCATTCCGCTGCGTTTTCAGAGAGAAACCCTCTCGCCGCGTCTGGCAGCTGCCGACGCGGCGATTTTATTTTGTCAAATTGCCCGCTTTGCCGTGGTAAAGCGGTAAAGATTTGAGCAAACTGCGAAAAATCAGTTTTCCCCCTTGCCAAATGGCAGAAAACGCGCTATTCTATAACCACAGTTTAGCAATTTAGCATGGTAAAGCAATAAAATAAAGCTGCTTGCCACTGAGGGAGGAACCGTATATGAAACGTCTTGTATCCGCATTCCTGGCCGGTGCCATGGCACTGAGCCTTGCTGCCTGCGGCGGTGCCGCTTCCACTTCCACTGCCGCATCTGCTTCGGCCTCTGCTTCCGGCAGTGCTGCCGCATCCCAGTCTGCAGGCAGCGACCTGGATTACATCAAGGGCAAGGACAAGCTGGTCATTGGCTACACTGTTTACGAGCCCATGAACTACACCGATGCCGATGGCAACTTCACCGGTTTTGATACCGAGCTGGCTACCGCTGTCTGCGAAAAGCTGGGCGTGGAGCCGGAGTTTGTGGAGATCAACTGGGATACCAAGGTCGTGGAGCTGGATGCCAAGAGCATCGACTGCATCTGGAACGGTATGACCCTGACCGATGACATCATGCAGAACACCGCTACCACCAAGGCTTATGCAAAGAATGCACAGGTGGTCGTTGTGAAAGATGGCACCGATTATACCTCTACCGCTGACCTGGTGGGTAAGACCGTGGTCGCCGAGGCTGGTTCCGCCGGTGAGGCTGCCATTGAGGGAGACGAGAACCTGGCACAGGCTGATTACGTTTCCAAGAGCGTTCAGACCGACTGCCTGATGGAAGTTGCCGCAGGCACTGCCGATGCCGCTGTACTTGACCTGACCCTGGCCAACGCCATGATCGGTGAGGGCACTGACTATGCCGACCTGAAGATCGTGGATGAGCTGAACGCCGAGGAGTACGGCGTGGCATTCCGCAAGGGCAGTGATACTGCCGCCGCTGTGGATGAGGCCTTTGATGCACTGAAGGCCGATGGTACTATGCAGGCACTGGCCGATAAGTACGATTTGGCACTGGCTGACTGAATTTGTTGAACAACTCCTTCCGTCATCGCTATGCGATGCAACCTCCCTCAGTGAGGGAGGCTTTTTGTTGCCGATGCGTGAAAGGCTCCTAAGCAGAGGGAACTTTCACCGGCGGTGATGGAAGGGGAATATGGATTCTGAATAAAAAAGGTGTGTTTTTGTGTCTGTGATTCTTATGCGCCTGTCCGGCGCGTTCCTGCTCAACTGTGAGCTCTTTGCCCTGACACTGCTGTTTGCACTGCCGCTGGGGCTGGTGGTCTCGTTTGGCTCCATGAGCCGCTGCAAGCCGCTGGCCGGGCTGGTCAAGACCTTTGTCTGGATCATCCGCGGCACCCCGCTGATGCTGCAGATTATTGTGATCTATCTGGGCCCCGGCCTGCTGGGCATGAACAACCCCTGGCCCTCCGGCTCCGGCGGACGGATGGTGGCGGCGGTGGTGGCTTTTGCCATCAACTATGCCTGTTATTTTTCTGAGATCTACCGCGGCGGCATTGAAGCAGTGCCCAAGGGGCAGACTGAGGCCGGGCAGGTGCTTGGCATGACCAAAACACAGATCTTTTTCAAGGTGACCTTGCTTCAGGTCGTCAAGCGCATCCTGCCCCCCATGGGCAACGAGATCATCACACTGGTCAAGGATACCTCGCTGGCAAACACCATTGCCAATAAGGAGATCATTATGATGGCCAAGGAGTACAGCGCAAAGGGCCTGATCTGGCCGCTGTTCTCCACCGCGCTCTTCTTCCTGGTGTTTGTGGGCGCACTGACCATCCTGTTCAACTGGGCTGAAAAAAAGCTCGATTATTTCCGCTGCTAAGGAGGCAGATAGATTATGGCGTTGCTCGAAGCTTCCGGTATCGGGAAAAATTTTGGCGAGACCCATGTGTTGAAGGACATCTCCCTGGATCTGGAGCAGGGGGAAGCGCTGGCGATCATCGGCTCGTCCGGTTCCGGCAAAACAACTCTGCTGCGCTGCCTGAACTTTCTGGAACGGCCTGACACGGGTGTGATCAAGGTGAACGGCGAGACCATGTGGGATGCCGCCGACCCTGCCACCCAGAAGGAAAGCGAGATCCGTAAAAAGCGGCTCCATTTCGGTCTGGTGTTCCAGAACTTCAACCTGTTCCCGCAGTACACGGCCTTACAGAACGTAATGCTGGCAGGAGAACTGCTGGCAAAGGAACGTCCGGAATATCAGGCAAACAAAAAGGCCATCCACGCGGAGCTGGAACAGCAGGCGAGAGAACTGCTGGCGCAGATGGGCCTTTCGGAGCGGGCCGGCCACTACCCGCATCAGCTCTCCGGCGGCCAGCAGCAGCGCGTGGCCATTGCCCGCGCGCTGGCGCTTCACCCGGATATCCTCTGCTTTGATGAGCCCACCAGCGCCCTCGACCCGGAGCTGACCGGTGAGGTGCTGAAGGTCCTGCGTGATCTTGCTGACCGCAAGACCACGATGATCATTGTCACCCATGAGATGCACTTTGCCCGCGATGTGGCCGACCGCATCCTGTTCATGGATGGCGGCGTGGTTGTGGAAGAAGGCCCGGCCAAACAGCTCATCGATCACCCCCGGGAAGAGCGTACCAGACAGTTCCTCGCACATTATTCAGAATGACCCGAACCGCTCCGGAATGCAGAGATGCACGCCGGGGCGGTTTTATCTCTTGCACTCTGTGGGTGTTTTTTGGTATACTGATAAAAACAGGGGGGCGGAAAAATGACAGTAGCACGGAAACGAGCACTTGCAAACGCAGTGGCATCGGCCCGGATGGAGGGGCTGGAGATCTCAGAGCAGGAAAAGAGAGACTGCCTGCGCTATCTGGATGGAAAAATCGATACTGCAACCCTTGTAAGAGAAGCATTGAAACGTCAGAAAAAGCAGGAGCTGTCCCGGAGGTGACGAATGCCTTATACCATCGAAGCGGCTCAGGACGGCTGCTATCCGGGAACGACAGTCCTGGTCAATAAATTTGATCTGCATACGCAAAAAGAGCTGAATGCGGTAGAATCGGTTCTGGTAACGGCCAAAATGATACAATGGTCAGAGAACCCCCGATGTGCAGCATTTGATTTTGAGCACTATAAAGCAATCCATCGACATTTATTCGGTGAGTTGTATGATTGGGCGGGACAGGTACGGATGGTCAACCTGTCCAAAAAAGGAACGCAGTTCTGCCCGGTGGAGGAAATCCCACGGGTGAGTGCGGCGATTTTTAAGCGTCTTGCGCAGAATAATCTTCTTTGTGGGCTTGCAAGAAATGATTTTATCGCTGCATTGGTGGATCTTTATCAACGAACCAACGAGCTGCACCCATTTCGGGAGGGCAATGGGCGGACACAGCGCGTCTTTTTGTCACAGTTAGCAGAAAATGCGGGGTATGATTTGGATTTCACTGCGGTAGATCCGGACGAGTTGATGATCGCAACGATTTATGCGGCGCAGGGAATCGAAGCGCCGCTGCAACAGGCATTTGAGAAAATCGTCCAAAATGAAGAATGACCCGCCCCGCCCCGGAGTGCAGAAACGCACGCCGGGGCGGTTTTGCTGTACAGAGCAGGTTAGGATTGCATAACTGCATTGCATTTTGTGAACAGAAATCTGAAACTTTTTCACATCTGCGAAAAAATAACGCTTTATGCAAAAACCAGTGATAATCATTTTGGATTTTGTGCTATAATTGAAACACGAATCAGACCCATTCCCAATTGGAGGAGGCTTAACAAAAAATGAAGTTGAAATATGCATTCCAACGTGGTGTTGCATCAGCACTGATCGCAGGGGTTGTCCTTACGGCGGGTCTGCCTGCACTGGCTGCCAGCGGCGCAGAGACTGCGAAAACCGAAAGTGCGGCAGTGGTTCAGGTGGTTTCCCCTTCGGATGAGGGCACATCTCAGGCAGAATATGGCGTGTCTGCTGCGGCTATCTCGGAGGATGATACGCCGCTGAGCATTCCGGATGAGGAGACCCCGCCTTCGGGCAATGCCGGAACGGGGTTCTGGAGCATTCTGTTCCAGCTGCTGAAGCATCTGGCCGGGAAGCACTGAAAAATTTGAAAAAACCTCTTGAAAATTCATCGCAACCTGATATAATACCCACATGAACAAAAACGTCCTGCCCATTGCGCGGCAGGGCGTTTTTGTCGAAAAAAATTCGTGTTATAAGGTCTGTGATGCTTTTCCAAGGAGGAACGTGCGTATGACGAAAGATATGACGCAGGGCAGCCCGCTCAAGCTGATCCTTGCCTTTGCGGTGCCGCTGATGCTGGGCAGCCTGTTCCAGCAGTTCTATAATCTGGCAGATACCATCATCGTGGGCCGCTTTGTGGGCGTGGAAGCGCTGGCGGCAGTCGGCAGTGTGGGTGGTCTGAACTATCTGGTGCTGGGCTTTGTCAATGGCATTGCCTGCGGTTTTTCCATCCCCGTCTCATGGACATTCGGTGCGAAAGACTATGTGGAGATGCGCCGCTACACCGCCAATGCCGTCTGGCTGAGTGTCTTTTTTGCCGCAGTGCTTACCGTGGTCACAGTGGCCATGACCCGTTCCATTCTGGTCTGGACCAATACCCCGGACAACATCATTGATCTGGCGGACATCTACATCCGCACCATCTTTATCGGCATCCCCTTCACCCTGCTGTATAACATGACCAGCGCCCTGATGCGCGCTCTGGGCGACAGCAAGCGGCCTCTGTACTTCCTGCTGGTGGCAAGTTTTCTGAACATCGGGCTGGACTTGCTCTGCATCATCACCTTCAAGATGGGCGTGTTCGGTGCGGCGTTCGCCACCGTGTTCAGCCAGGCAGTAGCCGGTCTGGGCAGCCTGTGGTACATCCTCAAGCATTATAATGAGCTGCGCTGGAACAAAGAAGAAAGCCGCCTGAGCAGACAGCACTGTGTCAAGCTGTGCGGCATGGGCATCCCCATGGGTCTGCAGTGCAGCATCACGGCCATCGGTTCCGTTGTGCTGCAGGGTGCAGTCAATGGTCTGGGCAGTGACATCGTGGCAGCACAGACTGCAGGCGGCAAGGCGGCACAGTTCCTGTCCGTCCCGCTGGAGAGTATTGGCACGGCCATGACCACCTACGCCAGCCAGAACATGGGTGCCCACGACCTGAACCGTGTGAACAAGGGCGTGAACACTGCCCTGGGCATCGGCTGTGTGTACAGTGTGGCATCCTTCCTGATCCTGCGCGTGCTGGATAAGGCTTTGATCGGCCTGTTCCTTGAGAGCAGCCAGACCGAGATCATGGCCAACGCCCAGAGCTTCATCTTCTGGAACAGCGTGTTCTATATCCCGCTGGCGGTTCTTATCATTTACCGCTACACCATTCAGGGGCTGGGTTATTCCAGCCTGGCCATGTTTGCCGGTGTGGCAGAGATGATCGCCCGTGCTCTGGTGGGCTTCCTGTTCGTGCCGCTGTGGGGCTATTTTGCCGCCTGCATTGCAAACCCGGTGGCCTGGTTCTTTGCCTGCTTCTTCCTGATCCCGGCGTATATCGTTGTGTTCCGGAAGCTGAAACAGGAAAAAGCAAGACCGCACGCAAACTTGTAAAAATTGAGCCGCTCTTTTGCAAAACCGCAGAAGGGCGGCTCTTTTGTTGCCTAGTAGGGGAGGCCTTGGCAAAGAGGGAAAGCCTCATGCAACGCCAAAGCTGAGAGGCTGTATAGAGCAGGGCCTGCCCAATTCCTTTACAAATAACACCAAAACGATTATACTATAAATAATTATGTCACAAGGGGGTGAGGAGCATGGAGCTGGAACAGATCGAGGGAACGGTGGAGGACATTATCTACGAGAACCCGGATAACGGCTACACGGTGTTTGAAATTTCCGGCGGCGGCACGGTCACCGTGGTGTGCGGGATTGTGGGCGAGCTCCATGCGGGCGAGAGCGTGGTCTGCCGCGGTAAATATGAGAACCACGCCACCTATGGCCGCCAGTTCCACGCCCAGGAGTGCGAGACCGATATGCCGAAGGATCTGGAAGCGGTATACGCCTTCCTTGCCAGCGGCTCCCTGCCTTATATCGGGGCGCGCACGGCCAATAAGATCATCGACAAATTCGGCGCGGCGGCGCTGGAGGTGATCGCCAACGACCCCGCCCAGCTCACCCTGATCCCCGGCATCTCGGCGGACAAAGCTGACCGCATCCAGCAGGAGTTCAAGCGGATGTTCGGAATGCGGGAACTGATCGCCTATCTGGCCCAGTTCGAGATCAGCCCCCGCCGCGCCATGGAGGTGTTCCGCGTCTTTGGCCCCAGTGCCATGCAGGCCATCTCCCAGAACCCTTATCTGCTCTGTGGGGAACCCCTGCAGCTGGATTTCCGCCATGCAGACAGCATTGCACAGTATTACCACATGGAAGGGGACTGCACCCAGCGGCTGGAAGCAGCGCTTCTGCGTACCCTGCGCCACAACGCGGGCAACGGCCACACCTGCCTGCCCCGTGCGCAGCTGCTGGACACGGCATCCCACTTCATCCAGCAGCCGCCCGAAAAGCTGGCCCGTGCGCTGGACCACTGCATTGAGACCGGGCAGCTTGGCGTAAAAATGCTGGAGGCGGTGCCGTATATCTATCTGCCTGACCTGCTGGAAGCAGAACAGGCCATTGCCGACCGACTGGCCCTGCTGGCGAAGCGGGAAAAGCAGACGGTGCGGGACCTTGATAAAAACATTCAGGTGCTGGAGCTGACCCAGGGCTTTGCCTATGCGCCCCTGCAGCGGGAAGCCATCCGCAAGGCCATGACCGAAAACTGCCTTGTGCTGACCGGCGGCCCCGGCACCGGTAAGACCACTACGGTCAACGCCATCCTGCAGCTGCTGGAACATCAGGCAGATCGGGTGGCGCTTTGTGCCCCCACGGGCCGTGCGGCCAAACGGCTGAGTGAACTGACCGGCCGCAAGGCCTCTACCATCCACCGCCTGCTGGAGGTGGACTACTCCGGCGGCGTGGTCAGCTTCATCCATAATGACAAGAACCTGCTCAAATGCGATGTGGTCATTTTGGATGAGATGAGTATGGTGGATGTGAAGCTGTTTCAGGCGCTCATTGCAGCCCTGCGGTACAGCTGCCGCATTATTATGGTGGGCGATGCCGACCAGCTGCCCAGCGTGGGGCCCGGCAACATTCTGGGCGAGGTCATCCGCTCCGGGCTGGTGCCCACCGTCTGCCTGAATGAGATCTTCCGGCAGGCTAAACGCAGCCTTATTGTGGAGAACGCCCACCACATCATCAGCAGTGAGCCGCTGCAGAAGGGCGGTAAGACAGACGATTTCTTCTTCCTGGAATCGGACGGCGATGCGGCGCAGAAACTGGTGTGCGATCTTGTTACCACCCGTCTGCCCCGGAGTTATGGCTTTGACCCTGTCCGGGATATCCAGGTGCTCTGCCCCACCAAGCTGGGACCCACCGGCACCCAGGCGCTGAATGTGGAGCTGCAGAACCTGCTCAACCCGGAGCAAAAGGGCAAACCCCAGCTCCAGAGCGCCTCCCGGGTGTTCCGGGTGGGCGATAAGGTGATGCAGGTGCGGAACAACTACGAGATCGTCTGGAACCGCATTGGCGGGGAGCAGGGTGTGGGAGCCTATAACGGTGATATCGGCATTGTGGAATCCATCAACATGCGCGACCGCTCCATGGTGGTGCGGATGGATGACCGCCGCCTGCTCTACCCGGCGGAAAACCTGAACGAGCTGGAGATCGCCTACGCCATCACGGTGCACAAGAGCCAGGGCAGCGAGTTCCCGGCGGTGGTGCTGCCGGTGGCGCAGGTGCCGCCAAGGCTCTGCTACCGCAACCTCTTCTACACCGGCGTGACCCGCGCCCGCAAATTGTGCATCGTGGCCGGGCGGCGGGATGTGGTAAACCGGATGATGTCCAATGTCCGGCAGAACCTGCGGTACAGCGGCCTGTGCGAATTGCTGAAAGAAAATCTGCCGCCGGAACAGATGGCGGCAGAATAACCTCTCAGGTGCCTTGCGCCAGCTCTCCTACTAGGAGAGGTTTGGTCTATACTTTTTTACTGGCTTATGCTACAATATAAATTGATTTGATTTCCCGCCCGAACGGGCATTTACGATAGAAAACAGGGGAGCAGAGAAAGGAATGTTTCATTATGGCACAGAATGACATCGGCATCGATCTGGGCACAACGACCATTATCATTGCACAGGCAGGGCAGGGGGTCGTGCTCAACCAGCCCAGCGTGGTGGCAATGGATACCCGCAAGAACTCCGTGCTGGAGGTGGGCGACAAGGCCCTGGCCATGGTAGGCCGCACCCCCAACTATATTTCCGCCATTTTCCCGCTGAAGGACGGTGTCATCAGCGACCACACCATGACCCGGGAGTTGATCTGCCGGTTTGTGAATCAGGTGTACAGCTCCCACATGGTCAAGCCCCGGGTGGCTGTCTGCGTGCCCGCTGCCATCACCGGCATTGAGAGCGATGCCGTGGTGGAGGCCGTGATGGCCGCCGGTGCCCGTCAGGTCTACCTGATCGATGAACCCATTGCTGCTGCACTGGGTTCCGGCATCGACATCACCCAGCCCGATGGCCGGATGATCATTGATATCGGCGGCGGCACCACCGATATCGCTGTCCTGTCTCTGGGCGGCAAGGTCAAGGCCACCAGTGTCCGCGTAGCGGGCAACCACTATGATGACGAGATCCTGAAGCATGTCCGCAACAAGTTCAGCATTGCCATCGGCCAGCGTACCGCAGAGCAGCTGAAAAAGAACGTCGCCTGCTGCCCCCAGAAGGCTGATTTTGACGAGACGATGGAGGTCAAGGGCCGCAGCCTGCTGACCGGCCTGCCCATCAAGGTGAATGTTTCCACCAGCGACCTCTACGAGCCTGTGATGATGCTGAGTGAGCAGATCGGCACTGCTGCCCATCAGGTGCTGGAAAAGACCCCGCCCGAGCTGGCAGGCGATATCTTCCGCAATGGTGTGGTGCTGACCGGCGGCGGCGCACAGCTGCACGGCCTGCCCGAATACCTGAGCCAGGAGCTCAAGGTGGATGTGACCGTCTCGCCCGATCCCGTGAACTGCGTGGCATTGGGCACCGCCATGAGCCTGGGCCTGAACGATAAGCTGGAGACCGGCTTCCTGGATGCGACCCCCCGCATGGGCCGCCGTTAACCGGGGCCCTGACCCGGCTCGTTAAGAAATTGGAAAAGTTGCAACAAAATTTTGTTCATACTTGTTGAATCAGGTCGGGAAATATTGTATAATATTGTCAAATCGCTTTTTGCGCGCCGGGGCCTGCTCCGGAGTGCGGAGTAAATTATTATTAGGAGGAAGACCATGAATCTGGGTTCTGATGTGGTTATCACCATTACCGGTATCGTGCTGGTGTTTGCCATCCTCGTCCTGCTGATGTTCATCATCACGCTGGAAGGCAAGATCTTCGACGGTATGGCCGCCAAGAAGAAGGCAGCCAAGGAGCCTGCTGCTCCCAAGGCTGCCGCAAAGCCCGCTGCCCCCGTGCAGCAGGCTGCTCCCGCCCCTGTGGTGGAGGAAGGCATTCCCGGCGATGTGGTTGCCGCAATTATGGCAGCCATCCATGCCATGGGCAATGGCAAGTACACCCTGAAGGCCGTGCGCCGTGCTGCAAATGGCTGGAGCAAGGCTGGTGTCAACGACACCACCGCACCTTTTTAACACAGGAGGAAAAACATGACACAGTTTATCGATACTCTGGTCGGTATTTTCCAGAGTTCCGGCTTCGCACGGTTCGGTGAGCCGGGCGGCTACCTCTACGCGATCATGATCTGCGTGGGCTGCTTCCTGCTGTACCTGGCCATTGTGAAGGAATTTGAGCCCCTGATCCTGCTGCCCATGGCATTCGGCATGATCCTTGCCAACCTGCCCGGCAGCGGCATCATCCATATGCAGTACTTCGTTGGTGATGGTCTCGAGCACCCGATGTGGGTCGAGATCCTGAACAACGGCGGTCTGGCCGATATGCTTTACATGGGTGTCAAGCTGGGCATTTACCCCCCGCTGATCTTCCTGGGCATCGGCACCATGACCGACTTCGCCCCCCTGATCTCCAACCCCAAGAGCCTGCTGCTGGGCGCTGCCGCTCAGTTCGGTATCTTTGGCACTTACATGGGCGCTCGTCTGCTGGCCGCTACCGGCATTGTGGACTTCACCCAGAAGCAGTCCGCTGCAATCGCCATCATCGGCGGTGCAGACGGCCCCACCGCCATCTTCGTTACCTCCCGTCTGGCACCTGAGCTGCTGGGCAGCATTGCCGTTGCGGCGTACAGCTACATGGCTCTGGTGCCCGTGATCCAGCCGCCCATTATGAAGGCGCTTACCACCAAGAAAGAGCGTACGGTCGTAATGAAGCAGCTGCGCACCGTGTCCAAGACCGAGAGGATCATCTTCCCCATCATGGTCACCATCATTGTTTCTCTGATCGTTCCTGATGCAGCCGTTCTGGTCGGTATGCTGATGCTGGGCAACCTGATGAAGGAGTCCGGCGTTGTGGATCGTATCCAGAAGACTGCCGGCAATGAACTGATGAACATCATCACCATTTTCCTGGCTCTGTCTGTTGGCTGCACCACCTCTGCAAACACCTTCCTGAACAGCCGCACCCTGTTCATCATCGTGCTGGGTCTGATCGCCTTCTCCTTTGGTACCGCTGCAGGCGTTCTGTGCGGCAAGGTGATGTACGCCCTGACCGGCGGTCAGGTCAACCCCCTGATCGGCTCCGCTGGTGTTTCCGCTGTTCCCATGGCTGCCCGTGTTTCTCAGAAGGTCGGCCAGAGCGAGAACCCCTCCAACTTCCTGCTGATGCACGCCATGGGCCCCAACGTCGCTGGCGTTATCGGCTCCGCTGTCGCTGCCGGTATCCTGATCAACATCTTCGGCTGATTTTTCGTAAAAGCTTTGCCCGACGGTTTTATAAGCCGTCGGGCTTTTTGCGTTACTCCCCCAGTCTGCTAACGCAGACAGCCCCCTCTGAGAGGGGGCCTTTTCTTTGCCGCAAGGGATCAGGCTCCCTCCTAGAGGGAGCTGGCACGCGAAGCGTGACTGAGGGAGTAAATATGTACAACCCTCTTGAATTGTGATATACTTATAAAGTAAGTGATTTTATAGAAGAACAGGTGAAACAATGGCAGCAAGTCTCCAACAGGAATTCTGCGCTCTGCGCGATACCTATATTGAAAAGCAGTTTGGCCGCCTGAACGATATGCAGCGGCAGGCGGTATTTACCACCGACGGCCCGCTGCTCATTCTGGCCGGTGCAGGCAGCGGCAAGACCACTGTTCTGGTCAACCGTATCGCAAACCTGATCCGGTTTGGCTCAGCCCATGGCTCTGACTGGACCCCCCGTGAGGTGACCGAGGATGATGTCAAGGCCTTGAAAACGGCAATTATGACCGGTACCGATGCGCCCGCCTGGCTGGACGGGATGCTGCGGCAGAACGCTGTCCGCAGTTGGAACGTGATGGCCATCACCTTTACCAACAAGGCGGCAGGGGAGCTGAAAGAGCGCCTGCGCAATATGCTGGGCGGCGAAGAGGGGGACGAGGTATTTGCCTCCACCTTCCACTCGGCCTGTGTGCGCATCCTGCGCCGCTGGGCAGAATCCATCGGCTACCCCCGCAGCTTTACCATCTATGATACCGATGACTCCCAGCGCGTGATGAAGGCGGTCTATAAGGAACTGAGCATCGACGATAAGTTCTTCCCGATCAAGAGCGCCATCAATCAGATGAGCCGCTGGAAGGACCAGCTGGTCAGCCCGGAGGAGGCGCTGCGCACCCCGGCCCGGGACACCAAGGGAGCCATTGCCGCCAAAGTTTACGCCGCCTACGAAAAAAAGCTCAGGGAGGCAGGAGCCTTCGACTTCGACGACCTGATCTACCAGACCGTGCAGCTGCTGGCGGAGCACGAGGATGTGCGGGAGTTCTACCAGAACAAGTACCGCTACCTGCTGGTGGACGAGTATCAGGATA
>ERZ506753.1073-NODE-1073-length-18589-cov-3.825240_pt1 | contig 18589 bp, 20 predicted proteins | sample MGYA00513044_ERZ506753 | MGnify/ENA metagenome assembly ERZ506753 | reverse complement strand
AGTACGCAATTCATATACAGACGGTTGAGAGAGAACAGGCCGGGATCCCAGCCTACGGATATAATTCCTACCTTGCCGGAAGATTTCAATGCAGCGTCCATATCGGCAAAATAAGCGGGAATGTTGGCGTGCGTATCAAAGCTGTCGATCACGTTGAAATATTTGCTAAGGGCAGGACCTTGCTTGGGCAGATCCGTAGCCGATCCGCCGCAAATGATGAGCACATCGATTTTATCCTGCCAATCGGCCGCCTGCTCGATGGATACTACGGGCACGCCGTTTTGCACGGCCAGCGTTGACGGATCACGGCGTGTAAACACAGCGACCAGCTCCATATCTTGATTATGGGCTACAGCCAGCTCGACCCCTTTGCCGAGATTGCCATACCCGGCGATCCCAATGCGAATTTTATTCATGAGAAGAAACCTCCTTTTGGTCATTTTCTGTTTGTAGGATACACCAACCCTGCTTGTCCTGCAAGAAAAACTCTGAGAATATGCGTTGGATCAACAGCAGCCGCCCTCTCCGTAATACGCACCGATGGCATCGGCGGCCCAAATGGCGTCCGCGATCATCTCCGCGGTTACTTCAAAGGGAAGGTTGCCCATGCAGCGCTGGGAGGCGGCTATATCAGATGCCTTTTGTATTTGTTCTTGCGTGGGGTGGTGGAGCCCCAATTCACACAGCGTGGTGGGAAGGCCTACGCTTTGGCAGAAATGTACGACCTCCTCGATTTCCTCTACGGGCGCGTTTTCCAAAACAAGCTGTGCCAAGGTACCAAACGCCACCTTTTCGCCATGATACATGGCATGCGTTTCCGGCAGTGCGGAAAGGCCGTCATGAATCGGATGCGCCGCTGCCAGGCCTCCGCTTTCAAACCCAATGCCGCTCAAGTAGGTATTGGCCTCAATGATATTTTCTACGGCCGTGGTGCAAACCTGTTTTTCCACGGCCATTTTGGCGCGCTGGCCGTCTGCCAGAAGCGTTTCATAGCAAAGCTGTGCCAACGCCGTCGCCGCCAGCGTGGTTTTGGCACGGGCGCTATTATCCCCATTGCTGCGCTGGCAAGCGCGAGCCTCAAAGAAAGTGGCCAGCGCATCGCCCATACCAGCTACGAGCAGGCGGGCGGGGGCTTTTGCAATCACGGCACTGTCTACGATTACAACATCGGGATTGCGCTTCATGTGCGCAGCCTTTTCGGGCACGCCGTCCGGCGTATAAATGACGGCAACGGCACTGCAAGGCGCGTCGGTGGATGCGACTGTGGGCACAATGGCCACTGGTGCTTCCGTTTGTATGCTGACGCATTTGATGGTATCAAAAATTTTGCCACCGCCTACGCCAACCAATACGTCGCAGCCACTTTGCGTAAACTGGGCCGTTACACGATCGATTTCAGCCTGACAGCATTCCCCTTGGAAAATTTCAAAGGTAATGGCGCCATTAAAGCTGCGCTCAATGGATTCACCGAATCGTTTTTGGCCAGATGCACTGATCAATACAAAGGGTTTTTGGCCGAGCGGAAGGATATATTGCGCCAAACGCGCCAATTCTCCTTTGCCCTGTACATATTGACTGGGGCTCAATAAGATCCTAGACATGGAAAAGCTGCCTCCTGATAAGTTTTTTCTTATTTTACCACGGGTTTTGAAGGGGTACAAAGACAATGGCATGGATTTTCTTGACGAATTGGGATAAAATACAAAGCATTGAACAAAAGAAAGGGGAAAGAGTATGGACTACGAAGCCCTGCGGGATTATCTTAACGAGCATGATCCCTATAGCAGGATGAGCCATATTTCCATCGTAAAGCTGGAACCGGGCAAAAGCGAAGTAACGCTGACGGTTTGCCCGGATAATGAAAACTTTATGGGGTTTCTGCATGGGGGCGCCTACTATACGCTGGCGGATGTTGCGGGCGGAAGCGCGCTTGTGCAGCGCAACAGCAAGTGCGTTACGCTGCAGGCAGATCTCCATTTTCTCCGAAAAGCTCATGGTGGTGTGATCACGGCCTATGGCACATGCGTGCATCTTGGCAAATCCACAGGCGTAAGCCATGTGGAAATGAAAGATAGCGAGGGACGGAGCATTGCCGTATGCACCGTTACAATGTTTTTTACGGATGAGCCTCTGCAAACAATGGAAAAAGAATAAAAAGAGCTGTGTATCAGCTCTTTTTGTTTGCAATGGTTCGTCGGCGCCATGCGAGCGCTTCTTTTTCCAGCTGCTTTACAAACAAATCTTTCCCGTCGCAGTAGGCTTCGATGTCATAGGGATGGGCGGCGGCCAGCGAACGCTTCAACGTAGCGTAGGCACCTGCCTTCAACGGATGCGTCCGCAGGTAATCACGCACAGCCAAATGACGCTCGATTTCGTGTTGGCTGGCAGCGCCAAATATATGAACCTGGTGCGTTCTATGCGCGCCGCCTTTGCGCAAATAACGCCGTCCAGGAATGCCGAACTCCCCCATATATTCATAGCCGAGCGCCGTAAAGGCATAGCTTAGGCCATCTACGGCCGTAATTTCCGTTACAACAGGCAAAATATCGATGATGGGCTTGGCAGCTAAGCCGGGCACAGCTGTACTTCCAATGTGATGGATAGAAACCAAAAGGCCCGATAATACCTCTTTCAAGAGGGCAGCCTCTTTTTCATAAGCCAGCGGCCAGCAAGCTTGATAGGGCACAACGGTAACATACATGGCGCATACTTACACTAAAGGCGCTGCCAAGAACATGGTTTGAAGCAACCAACGCCCGGTCTCCGTGGTAAAATAGCGAGACAGCGCCGTTTGTATGGCGTGTACGCTGCTTTGGTCTTCATAGAGATTTACAAGGAAATCCGCTTCTACCAGAATACGGTAATCCAGCCCTTCCATTTGGGTATAGGTATGGTGGTGCGCTACCAGATAACAGACGCGTTCTATCATGTCGTTGGCGATATCGTAGCGCGCCAGCATACGACGAGCCAACGGCGGACCCTCTATCTGCTGATACTGCCCGGCACTGCTATGATACTTAGCGAGGCTGGGGTTGATGCCGATATCATGGACCAGGGCAGCAAGCTCGAGTGTAAACAACGTTTTTTCGTCCAATTGTTCTTTTTGCCCGATATAGCGCGCAAACGCATGCACCTTTAGAAAATGCTGAATATGCTTTGGCTGCCCCTGTTCGTGTTCGACCATATCGGCCAGGATAGAAGCCACAATCTGTTTCATTTGAATCGGATTCCTTTCGTTCGTTTATTTCGTATAAAGCTTGGCCTGCTTACAAAGCCACTGATAGATAGGCAAAAGAAGAGGTTCGCTGCAATGCGCAGGCAAAGCTTCTATGGGCATCCAGCGCACGGCGCTGTTTTCCCCTTCACGGGCACTTAGAGGCTGGTCCTCATCGGCAGAATATAAATAGGTGGCATTGAGGTGCAGATGTGGCGCTACAGCCTGCCCGTTTTTTCGGTGGGCCGGAACGCAGAGCGTATCCCATCGCACAGGGCCAGGGCAAAGAAGCGAAACGCTGGAGAGCCCGGTTTCCTCCACCGCTTCCCGACGGGCCACGGATTGAAAATCGGGGTTGCCGTCGTTATGGCCGCCTGTCCAGCTCCAGGAGTGATAAATGTTATGATATACCATCAGCGCATGCGTACAAGCGGGATTGACGATCCAGGCGGAAGCGGTAAAATGGCAGACCGGATTTTCCCGCGTATACAGCTGCGCGCCAAACGATTGCCAAGCAAACCGAATCTGATCGGCTGCTGCCAGTTGATGCTCATCAAAAGGTTGAAAGCTTGCAAGTTCAGCGAAAAGCAACGACCCAGCCTCCTTTACGGCAACATGGATTGCAGATGCGCCGGCTGCTTCAACATAAGCCGGTGCTTTTTATCATGAATACGCCCTTCGGCATAGAGAAAAGTTGCGGTATCCTCTACGGTCTCGATGAGGGGGCGAGGCTGATATCCAAGCTCCTCTGTTGCCTTGTCATGGCAAAACAGGCCATTGCTTGTCAGGGTATACAGAGAGTAGCTGGTATACAGTGGCTTTTGGTGCAATAGCTTATAATACAATTCGGATAGGCCGGCGGTTCCTTTGGCAAACCACATGGGCAGCACGATACGGATCGGGCGCTTGCCGCTGACCTTATGCACCAGGTACAATAGATCCTCTACTGGCATATAGTGATTGGATAGAATATAGCAGGCGCCTTTCTTGCCTTTTTCTGCCGCTGCAATGATGCCATCCGCCACATCCCGCACATCGACAAAATCATATCCACCGCGTACGCAGGCCTTCAAACGCCCGTTTAGATAATCCTCCACCATTTGCGTTAAATGGCCGTGGCCATAGTCAAAGGGCCCCAGAATACCGGAGGGGTGTACGATGACGGCATCCAGCCCTTGCTCTACGCTATCCAATACGGCCTGAGTGGCCTCCGCCTTGGTCTTGGCATAGGCCCCTACAACGTGCGCGGGATCAAACTTCGTTTGTTCATAGATCCAACAGCCTTGCCGCTGTTCCTTTAGGGCATGCACGGAGGAGATATGAACCAGACGGCGTACCCGATGCGCCAAGCACATCGCAATGATATTTTTGGTTCCGTTTACATTGACGTCATATACATTTCTTTGCACTTTAGAAGCAATGCTTACGATGCCGGCTGCATGAATTACCACCAGCTCGCTATCCGGCGGGCAGTCAAAAAAGGCCGTCAAGGTGTCCTGTTCGCAAATATTTCCTTGATATATGGTCAGCTGTGGACAAGGGGCCAGGTGACTTTGATCGCCGGGCAGCATCAATGCACGTACTTGATGACCCAGAAGACATAGCTTTTGAACCAAGACATTGCCGAGATGGCCATTGGCTCCGGTGATACAATAAATCGTCTTCATAAAGAACACCTCCAGTACATTTGGTTTCTATCATCAGTATATCATATGTGGGCAAGTTCAAAACGGAAAAAAGGCGGCATATTTTGCCGCCTTTTTTGACTTTTTTTGTAAGCTTACCATTGGTTTTTCGTAAGCGTAAATTCGCTGAATGTTGCATCGAACTGATGATCGGAAGGACTACAGGCATAGAGACCGGTACGCAGAACCCCGGCGCCCTTTTCAAAATGAAACACGCGCATTTGTGAAAACGCGATGCCGTCCAGGCTGTATTCTATGCAGAAATCCGTCCTGCTTCTGGATAAACGGTAATAGATGGCTTGTACGCTGGTATCAATATCCTGCATGGCCCAATCGGAATAGCCATTGGCTGTGACCACGCTGCCGAGCTGTTGCAAGGAATCGTCGATGTATTCTATGGAGGCCTTAAACCAATTGTCGCTATCCTGGTACACCATCAAACCACATTGATCGTATTGTGCACCATAGACAAAGGAGGCTTTGAAGGTAAAGCAAAAATCTTCCTTTAGCGGCAGCACGAGCGCATGGGCGTTGTCCTTTTGAAATCCGTAATGCGTTCTTTGCCAGCAGTCTGTCAAAGGGTCGGTGGTAATTACGATCTTTTCCGCGGAAAGAAAGGACTGTTTGGGCGGATAAATCCATTCGAGCTGGTTGATGTCAAACTTCATAAAATAACCCCTTTTCCATAGTATTTTGGCAAAGCCGCCATACCTTTATCGTACCATACTCCTTAGAAAAAAAGAACACCCGAACTTTGACTTTGTCCGCCAAAAGGGAAAGACGAAAAAACGCCTGGTAGAAAGGCGCATCGCTTGACAATATTCCATTAAAAACTATATATTGAAAAAGAAGAAAATGATTGTACTATGCAGTTTCTGCTGGATAGGCAGACAGGCGTCCTTGACATGCGCAGGGATAGGCCAAATCAAAGATTTGGAGGATAAATGATATGGCAACATCTTGGCTGAATTTGGAAGGCAAAACAGTCGTTGTGACGGGCGGAGCGTCCGGGATTGGAAAGGCTGTGGCGCAGGAATTTTTGCAAAACGGCGCCAATGTCGTCGTCTGTGACATCAACCCTAACGCCCCGGAATTTGATGAGGCGAACGGAAAATTTGAATATGTGGTGACGGATGTAACGAGCCGCGAAAGCGTAGAGGCGATGGTGGAAAAAGCCAAAGCTGCCTTTGGGCAGATCGATGTGTTGGTAAACAATGCTGGCATCAACATTCCACGCCTGCTGGTAGATCCTAAAGACCCCAAAGGGAAATATGAGCTGGATGATAAAGTGTGGGATAAAGTAAGCGCCATCAATTTTAAGGGCGTATACCTGTGCGCACAGGCCGTGGCTCGTGATATGGTTGCGCGAAAAGAAGGCGTGATCATCAATATGTCTTCGGAATGCGGGCTGGAAGGCTCGGAGGGCCAGAGCATCTATGCAGCCACCAAGGCGGCCGTCAACGCGTTAACCCGTTCTTGGGCTAAGGAGCTCGGTAAGCACAATGTCCGCGTGGTAGGCGTTGCTCCCGGCATTTTGGAAGCAACTGGCCTGCGTACCCTAGAATACGAGACTGCGCTGAGCTATACCCGCGGCATCACTGTGGACGAGCTGAGGGCCGGATACAGCAAGACCTCTACCACGCCGCTGGGCCGCTCTGGCAAGCTGACGGAGGTAGCGGACATGGTGAATTACCTGGCCAGCGACCGTGCCAGCTTTGTCTGCGGCGTCACCATCAACGTAGCGGGCGGAAAGACCAGAGGCTGATCTTATAAAACCAAAAGAGGCAAGCATTTGCTTGTCTCTTTTTTATTGTAGCAAATGCCGCATCGGTGTATAAAGAATCCCGTTTTGCATGGTCTGCGGCCCAATATCCTCAAACCCGCAACCATGGTAGAAAGCAAGCGCATACGGAGCAGCGTGCACACTAAGGCTCGTACGCCAGGCTTTTTTGGCTAAAAACAGTGCATAGCGTATCAATGCGCTGCCAACGCCTTGGCCTTGGTAGACGCTCTCTACAAATAGAAGGCTGATGTGCGAAAAACCACGTAGGGCCAAAACGCCGATCATCTGCGATTCCTGGTATGCGGCATAGAGCTGTAAACGGCCCGTTTTGCATTGAGGGCCGATATGATCCGGGTGTAGGTATGCGTGAAAAGTACCGATTCCCTCAGAGGGGAAGGTAGGCGCATTGTATTGGCAAAAGACGTTCCAGCATAACGAAAGGGCCTCTGGCAGCCTATCCGGCGTTACAGGAAGAATTTCCATTGTTTTCTCCTAGAATGCTTAGCAATATTACAGAGCCTTTATTATAGCATACAAGCCGAAAATGAGAAGAGAAAATATCGTGCCTGTTTATAATAAAACGATATTAGGATTTTTCAAATCCCTTGCCAAAGATCTCGCTCGTGTTGCTAACGATGACAAAGCTTTCCGGATCGATACTTTTAACATATTTGCGCACGTCGTTGGCTTGCATGCGGTTTAAGGCCGTTAGGACTACCGCTACGTTTTCCTGCGTATAAGCACCGCGCGCCTGCCATGCGGTGGCGCCTCGCCTTAGATGCGTTGTGATATACCGGCAGGTCTCCTCCGGATGGGAGGTGATGATGGAAAGGCTTTTTCGTCTTGTCAAATTCTCTGTTACATAATCGATGACCAGGGAATTGAGGAAAACACCGAACAGGGAGAACAGCCCCGTTTCTATATCAAAGAGGAAGAGGGCGGCAAAGGCAATAAAAAAATCGATGCACATCATGGATTTGCCGATATCCAGCGAGGTAAACTTCCGAAGCAGCATCGCAGCAATGTCCGTACCGCCTGTGCTGGCGTTTTGGTGGAACAATATGGCTGTCCCGATGGCTGGCAGGCAGACGGAAAAGATCAGTTCCAGCAGACGTTGGTCGGTAATGGGGGCAGAGAGAGGGAAAATCCATTCCATGCCCTGAATGGAGAGGGAGAAGAGAAGCGTGCAGTATATCGTCCGAGCGCCAAAATCCGAGCTGATGAAGAAAAAACCGACGAGAAGAAACAGGACGTTGATAACAGCGACCAAAAAAGAGGGCGATACCATGGGCAGTACGCGCCCAAGCAGGATGGAAAGGCCGCTGACGCCGCCGGTGGAAAAATCGTTGGGAAACTTAAAAAAATAAACGCCGACGGCCACCAGCAAGGTGCCAAAGGTGAGAAGAAAAAAGTCCTTAAAGGGAAGGGGTATCCGTTTCATGCGATCCTCCTGATCGTTCTATCTTTGCAGTAAGCGCTTCCAGAGCCTCATGCAGTTCTTGTTGGCCCATAAGCGCTTCTTCCAATTTATGATGCAGATCCTCAATGATGAATTCCGTTTTCAAATTTACCTGAAAATCGTTTTCCGCCCGTAGCCGATCCTTATCTCCCTGCCGATTTTGGCTCATCATCAAAATGGGAGCCTGTATAGCGGACAAACAAGACAGCACCAGATTCAGCAAAATATAGGGGTAAGGATCAAAGGCGCGGGCTGCCATGACGGCATTGAAGATCATCCACCCCAGCAGCAATACCACAAAGGTAAGCAAAAAAAGCCAACTGCCGGCAAAGGCAGCCAATTTATCTGCGGCGCGTTGTCCAAATGTCTCGTGCTGCATGGCTGGGTCTTGGGATACTTTTTCATGCAAGATACGATGGACGAGGGCATCGTCGTGCAGATCGTCCCTTACGTCCTTCAAAATACTTTGTACAACACGCTGTTTTTGCCAATCACGGCCAACCAATTTCTTTCTCATTCGAGGCACCCCTGTTGTTTTTTTACAGTTTGCCCAACGAAAGGAAAACCTTGCATGGCCACATGTTTTCAAAGAGTATAATGAAAAAAGGGCTTGGAATCAAGCCCTTTTGCAGCATTGCCGAAGTATGGACATTTATTTGTCAAAATACTTGATGAGCGCCTGCGTACCAAGATCGCCCATTCCCTGATCATCCAGCAACTGATACATATCATGCACCTCCTGCAAGACAGGCATTTTCAGCCCTACTTGGCCGGCTTCTTCGATGGCAATATTCATATCCTTGATATAATGCTTAATGAAAAAGCCAGGATCAAAATCACCCTTGAGCATCCGTGGCGCCATGTTGCTCATTTGCCAGGAGCCGGCAGCGCCTTGGCTGATGGAATCCAGCATGGTTTGGAGATCCAGCCCTACCTTTTTGGCATAGGTCATGGCTTCGCATACGCCGGCAATGGCGCCGCCCAAGGCAATTTGGTTGGCCATTGTTGTATGCTGGCCCGTACCTGCTTTGCCTTCATACAGGATGGTAGTGCCCATTGCTTGGAAAATGGGCAGGCATTGTTCATAGGTTTCTTTTTCGCCGCCTACCATGATGGACAGTGTGCCGTTTTTCGCGCCAACATCTCCGCCGGATACCGGGGCGTCCAGAGCTTTTAAGCCTTTTTCTTTTGCCGCGGCTTCGATTTTTACAGCAAGCTGGGGGCTGGTCGTCGTCATATCGATGAGCACACAGCCTTGGGTTGCGTTGGCCAAAATTGCGTCTTGACCAAAGTAGACTTCCTCGACATCTTTGGGGTAACCCACCATGGTGATGACGGCGTCGCGGTCTGCTGCACAGCTGGCCATGGTGTCGCACCAAAGCGCACCATCGTTCAAAACATCCTCAACCTTTGCTTTTGTGCGCGCGTAAATGGATACCTCAAAGCCATGCTTCATCAAGTTGCGCACCATCGACTTGCCCATGACGCCTACACCGATAAATCCGATTTTTTTCATCTTTTTAACGCTCCTTTAGCCAATATTTCGCTATGCTTACTATACCGCATTTTGCCGTGGAAGAAAAGAAGAAAGGCAGGCCTTGGGGCCTGCCTTTGCAATGCGTATTATGCCAGAGCACGCCCCATCAGCACACCCATGCTGGAAGCCATCATCAGCCCTCTGGTCCAGCCGCTGGAGTCGCCTAAGCAATGTAGCCCTTTGATGTTGGTATTGAATTGCTCATCCATTTGGATCCGGTTGGAGTAAAATTTGATCTCCGGAGCATAGAGCAGCGTTTCGTTGCTGGCAAAGCCGGGGACGATCTTATCAAACGCTTGGATAAAGCTGATGATATTCATCATGGTACGGTAAGGCAAAGCGCTGGTGATATCGCCTGCCACCGCATCCGGCATGGTGGGGCGCACATTGCTGCGCTCCAATTCCTCTGGCCAGGTACGCTTTCCGCTCAAAATATCGCCGAAACGCTGCACCAGAATATGGCCGTTGGCAAGCATATTCACCAATTCGCCGACCCGTTTGGCGTAGGCAATGGGCTGATTGAACGGCGTGCTGAAGTTGTGGGAACACAAAATGGCGACGTTTGTATTGTCGCTTTTCAGTTTTTTGTAGGAATGTCCGTTTACTACAGCTAGATTGTTGTCATAGTTTTCCTGCGCGACAAATCCGCCTGGGTTTTGGCAGAAAGTGCGCACCTTGTTTTCAAACGGCGGTGGATAGCCAATGAGCTTGGATTCATAGAGTACGTTGTTGACTTCCTCCATGACCTCGTTTCTTACTTCTACGCGCACACCGATATCCACTGTACCGGGCTGGTGGGCAACGCCGTGCTTTTCACAGACGCTTTCCAGCCAATCCGCGCCTTTTCGCCCGGCGGCAACCACGACGGTATCAGCAGATATTCTCTGCGTTTGTTCCGGATGGAAAGCATCGCTGACCAGCACGCCCCGGCAGACTCCGTCTTCAATCAAAAGATCCTCGCAGGCATGGTGAAACAAAATCTCCACTCCACTGGCCAACAGATGCTGTTCGATCTTGCCGTAGATTTCCTGCGCCATTTCCGTGCCCAAATGGCGGATGGGGCAATCCACAAGCTTTAAGCCGGCAGCAATGGCATTTTTCCGGATGGCCTTGATCTTTTCCGTATCGCTGACGCCCTCCACCTTAGGGTCGGCACCATAGCTTAAATAGATTTGATCGGTATAATCAATGGTCTCTTGTGCCTTGGTAGCGCCGATCAGACGGGGCAGATCTCCGCCTACCTCATAGCTTAACGAAAGCTTTCCATCTGAAAACGCGCCTGCACCGGAAAAGCCCGATGTGATATGGCAAGAAGGCTTGCAGCTAACACATTCCTTTGTGACGGACTTGGGGCATTTCCGCTTCTCGATAGGGCTGCCTTTTTCGATGATCAGGATCTTTTTCTGACTTTTTTTCTGGATCATCTCGATGGCGGTAAAAATCCCGGCCGGGCCTGCACCCACGATGATAACATCATACTTCATACGAAACATCTCCTTAATTCGGACAGCAAAAAACAGCCGACATCCTTTATTGTACCGAATGCAGCGAAACTTATTTTCTTTGCTATGCTGAGCTGAAAAATGGACTTAAATAAAACAAAAGAATAGGGATGTATCCCAAACGCTTGTATCTTACCAGCAAATGACAGCAGATGCAAGTTAAAGTAAGATCCCTAGGATTTTTGTGGCATTATACGCTATAATAACCACAATACCCCCAAAGGAGGGATAGTACTGTGGAAAAGATGTCCACAAAGAAAATCATTGGGATCCTCACCTTTGCCATCGTACTGTTTGCAGCGATGCAGCATTTGGATATCGTGGGAAGAGCGGTAGGCACCGTGCTGGGCTTGGTCTCCCCCTTTTTGATAGGAGGATGCATTGCCTTTATTCTCAATGTACCCATGCGCTTTTTAGAGGCAAAGCTGTTTGGACATGTGAAAAAGGGATGGCTGAAAAAAGCTAAGCGGCCTTTGAGTCTGCTGCTGACGCTGGTGCTGTTGATTGTTGTATTCTGGGCCGTTGGAAGATTTATTTTCCCACAGCTGGCCCATTCCTTTGGAATGCTGAAAAGCAGCATACCGCAGGGGCTTGCTAGAATACAGCAATGGATGGCGCCTTATGCCCAAAAGACGCCGCAGCTGGTGGAATGGATCGAGGGGTTACAGATTGATTGGAGCGCAGTACTGGACCAGGTTTATACATTCCTTCAGCATGGCGCGCTGAACCTGGTGGGCGGACTTGTCAGCGCCACGGTTTCGGTTGTCAGCGGTATGGTCAGCTTTTTCATCAGTTTTGTCTTTGCCGTCTATCTATTGGCCAGAAAGGAAATTTTGGTGCGCCAGGCAAAGATGCTGTTGTATGCCAATTTACCGGATAGACGCGCGCAAAACATCGTAGAAATAGGCCGTCTGACAGAACGGACGTTTGCCAGCTTTCTTTCAGGTCAGTGTGTGGAGGCCTTGATCCTTGGCTGCATGTTTGTCGTTACGCTGTGGCTGCTGGGATTTCCATATGCGATGCTCATCGGCGTACTGGTGGCGTTTACGGCATTGATTCCCGTTTTTGGCGCCTTTATCGGATGTATTTTCGGGGCGTTTTTCATTCTGATGGTAAACCCCATACAGGCGTTTTGGTTTATAGTGGTGTTTTTGGCTTTACAGCAGTTAGAGGCAAATCTTGTATACCCGCGCGTTGTGGGCCATTCGGTACGCTTGCCCTCTATGTGGGTTCTGGTGGCGGTCACGCTGGGTGGCAGCACGTTTGGTGTTTTGGGGATGCTGGTGTTTATTCCGTTGTTTGCTGTGGCGTATACACTGATTGGGCAGAATACAAAACAAAAGCTGAGGAAAAAGACAGTGCCAGAGGAAAGGTTGAAATAAAAAAAGAGCCATATGGCTCTTTTTATTTTTCCGCATGTGGACGGCCCCATAGCGATACAGTACTCTGCTCATGCTCGGGGACATAGGAATTTTTCAAAATTACTACCGCCGCAATGAGCAGACTGCCCAGCGAAAGGGCAGCGAAGGGGACGAAGAACCAACAGGAAAACGCAAAGGGGCGATAGACCCAAACCGTCCGGAGCCGATGCGGATGTATGACGACGACCAGCGAGAAAAACAAATAGAATCCTGCCAATAGCACGAGTAAGTTACAAAACGGCCATAGCCCCAACAGACAGCCAAAGCTGACGGCAATGGCCTTGCCGCCGCGCCCATGGAAAAACGGGGAATACGCATGCCCAAACACAGGAGCGGCCAGCACAACGGCAAACAGCGGATGCTGCCAGGAGAGCGCCTTGGAGGCAAACCATAGAGGGAAGAACCCCTTGCACACATCGCAAACCAGACACAAAATACCCACCCGGGGCCCTGCCAGTTTCATGGCGTTAAAGGTGCCGGGGTTATGGTCGTCGCTAAGCTGTGTAATATCTATATGGCAGATCCATTTGGGCCATAGATAGCTGTATAAAATGCTGCCGGATAAAAACCCTATGAAAATATGAAATAAATACGATAAGATCATACTGCTCGCTCCTTGAGCATGGTTTCGCTGACAATATGCCGGTAGATCTGCTCGGCAGCATTGCGGGGAATGTGCTTACGCTGCGCTGCCAGCATAGTGCGCTGGGCCGCCTCATCATATGCCAGCGCATAGGCCTGATTCAACAGCGTATCCGGATTTTTTTCCGAAATGGAAAGCAAATGCTGCTGGAAAAACCGCGCATTTTTGGTTTCGCAGCCCGGAATGGGCGCTGTATGCACCAGCGGGAGGTTTTTCACTGCCGCCTCTGTACTGGTCAAGCCACCTGGCTTTGTAAAGACAAGATCGCATGCGTCCATATACAAAGGCACCTGTGTTGTAAAGTCCAAAATGCTGACTTGGGGATGGCCTCCGTAACGTGTTCGTAAGCGTTGCTTCATCCGCTCATTGGTGCCGCCCAGAACAAGGATATGCTCGCCGCGCAGACAAAGCCGCAGCAGACGGGCCAAAAGGTCTTCGAGATTGCCGAATCCCATGCTTCCGCTCATCATCAGAAAAAGCTTTCCCTCTTCCGGCAGGCCCAGGCTATGCCGTGCTTGCTTTTGGCTGGTATGCTGTGCAAATCTGGACGATACCGGGATGCCCAGGGGAAATAGCCGTTCGCGGGGCAGCCCCTTTTCCACAAATTCCGGAATGAGGTCCCGATGCGGAATAAAATACCCATGCAGCTCCGTTTCCTCCCAGAAGGGGATGCAGGTATAATCCGTAGCAACAGCGTAGCAACGGGCGGCAAGGCCGTGCTTGCGCAGCAGATGCGTTAGAGCCTCGGCCGGAAACAGATGAGGCGTTATAATGGTATCAAACCCCTTGTCGAGGATGTACCGATGCAGGGCATCGGTATAACTGACATTTGCCCAATAGACGGGCGATTTGGAGCGTGAAGTGCTCACCAAGCCGCCGGCCGCATATAGACAGCGGAATAGATTGGGTGCATGAGTTGCCATATTGATATAGCCGCTGGATACAAGACGGGAGGCCTTTTCGCCGGCAAAGGACAGCGCATCTTTCATCTCACAAGGGATACCGCTGTGCGTAAAGCATTCAAACAACGCTTTGCCAGCCGAATTATGCCCTTGTCCCGTATTGCAGGATAGTATAAGTACTTTCAAATTTGCTTCTTTCTAATCAGCACACAGGCATACTGCTCTGTGTCTGTTGATAAATTTGCTTTCACATGGATGCCAGCTGAAAGCTTATTAGGTATTAAAACACATTTCCACATAAAGAGAAACCAGTGATTTTTTTGTAACCAGCTTATCCAAAAGTAACGATCCATATGCGCAGAACGGTCAAAGCCATCTAAGCCCTTTGGGGAAATGATTTTTCAGCTGGCCGTCCGAGGCCTTGCCCCATCCCAACGGGAAGCGGCCTACACATACGAGGCACCAACCCATTCCTTGATCAAAAGAAAGCGCATCGCCTCTCAGATAGCGTTCGACCTCCGGCCCATCCGGAGAGAGCGTGTATAGGGTGCGCGCCTGCCTCGGCATAAGAGAATGAGAAAGAGCATGGGAAGGCTCAAAGCGGTTTTTAACAATGCGCCCTAAATGGAGCCCGGGACGCAGAATCCTTAGGCCATCCAAAGAGGGTGCTTGGCAGGGAGGTTGGTATAGATGCTCTCCAAAAAGCAAAAACGGGCCTGACGGAGCGTTGACAATGAACTGACCTGCAAACGCCGCATAAGCTGTAGGCATCTTTGAGACCCACTTACCGGACGGCGCCTTTGTACGGGCCAGGTGTGCCGATGTAGATTTGCGTAGCACAGCGACGAAATGCCCTTCACCGCGCTGGCGATGCGGCCATAGCCGGTGCGTATGCACAAGCTGGGGCAGCGCAGGATGCGCCCAGGAGGGCTGCCCGGCATCAAAAAAGAAAGCCGGCTGTTCTTCAATCTCAAATTCCGCATGCAGGGAAAGAAAATCGACGATGGTTTGCTCATCTTCCTCTGGGGAAAATGTGCAGGTGGAATAGACCAAACGGCCTCCACGCCGAAGCATGATGGCGGCTTGCGCCAAAATTTCCAACTGGCGATCATGGCAAAATAGGACGTTTTTTGCGCTCCAATGCTGCCGGGCCTCTTGTTTTTTTCGGAACATTCCCTCGCCGGAGCAGGGCGCATCTACCAATATCTTGTCAAAGAATCCAGGCAAGCGGGCAGCCAAATGCGCCGGCGATTCATTGGATACGATGGTGTTGGCAAAGCCCATGCGCTCTATATTCTGAGAAAGCTGTCGGCTGCGCTGAGGATGGATTTCGTTGGCAAGCAAAAAGCCGTCAACTCCAGTGAGGGCTGCAATCTGTGTGCTTTTGCCGCCTGGCGCCGCACAAAGATCCAATACGCGATCGCCAACCCTGGGCGCCAACAGCGTAACCGGCGCCATGGCGCTGGGATCTTGCAGATAATATACGCCCGCTTCATGGTAGGGATGCTTGCCTGGTCGCTGGGCCGGATTTTCCACATAAAACCCCTCGGCGCACCAAGGTACAGAGGTCAACGACAATCCGCTGTCCGCGAGAAAAGCGTTTGCACTCGTTTTGCATAGATTGACCCTCAGCCCCTGCACGCTTGGCTGTGCGAGGCTTTGAAAGAAGGCGTCTGCCTGGTCGGCAAGGAGCGTCCGGAATTTGGCTTCAAAATCGGATGGATAGCAACACATCAATAAGACTCCCTTGTTTTGGGTGGATTGGGACGCTCCAGTTCTTTTTTCATCCAGACAATCTTTTCGTAATCGTGCTGGTTTTCAACGGATATGCTGCTCAAATGCCCCTTAGCCCGCTGTAAAATCAAATTATTATGCTGTTTTTTGTTGTTATAAAAACAATCCAGATAATAATATCCGTCATCGGAAAAGATAAAGCGATCTTTGATTTGGTTTTTATTCTTCGCATGATGGCTTCTTAGACCTATATGCAGATCGCTGGCGTCGATGATGATGCGGGGAAAACGCGCTACATTTTTCTCCATGGATTGCGCCTTGGCAAAAGCAGGGCCAAAGACAAACTGGTCATCATGATATAAGTGCCCGATACAGATCGCACCGCGAAGCAAAACCCCATAATACGCTAGATAGGACTGTGTCAATAGCGATACATATCGATAGATACGATCAAAGCTTTCTATCGACGTATGATCAGTAGAAAGCACAATCACGCTGCCAAAAAAAGATACATGGATATCCTTGTAATCGTGGTCGTGGCGCAATAGGTGGAACGGCACATGTAATAGCTGATTGATACGCCGGTGTTTGGTAGCGTCCTGCATCATTCTGTTAAAGCCTAAAATACGTATATAAGCGATGATCTTTTCATTGTACACCGGCAGCGCATCTTTACGCGTAATATGATAATATCGCCGCTTGTAGGATACTTGATTGCGTGTTACGTTGAATAGCGCCCCAATTTGTTGATCGCTCATATGCTTGTCACAATAATAGTGACGCAAAGTTTCCTTTGTAATGTCCTTCCAAGAACCGCTCATGGCTCCCCCTTTTGTTTCCGCAGAGAATAAAAAGAAAAAGCTGCCCATTCAAACTGTGCACAAGCACGGACAGACAGCGATAAGCATCAATGTTACAGATAACACAAACAGACCCGCCGGCTTTGGTAGAGAATACACCAGTGATTTTGTGCAATCAAAAGATGTTCCAAAGCAGGGAGGAAGAAGGAAAAGCAACAAAGAACCATGCGTGCAAGGTTGCATTTTATGCCACCCCTTCTGACCAGGATGATTTTTGTTCCGGCAAATACCTGTAAAAAGAACAGTGTTTGATCCGAAATCCAGAAAAAACACGGTAAAATGGCAACTTTTGCTTATTATAGCATAAACATATAAATAAATTAACCATCATTTCTTAAAATGGAGCAGAAAAGGAGATGCCGCATACCGTCAATACCCGGCCGGAAACGGTAAAGCGTACCTCCATCCCAGCAAAAGAAAGGCCATAAATCCGCGCTGCATCCCGTTGATAGGAAGGCCTAGGGTCTTGAGCGAGAAGCTCTGTGAGCGCTTTTTGATACTGGACTGGCACTTTCTCAAAATGCTCTTTAGGGAAATTTACTTCCAATGCATAAGATAGCCTTTCCTCGGCAAAGCCAGAGGACGCCTTAGGATGGCTATCGGTAAAGGGCAAATAGGGCTTAATGTCATAAAGGGGCGTACCATCCACCATATCTGCGCCCAACACATGCAAAACGGGCCCCAAATGAGAAGTGTATTGAATTTTTTCCAGCCGTACACAGGACAGGCCGATGGGATTGGGCCGAAAGGGGGAACGGGTAGCAAATACCCCCATACGGGCATTGCCCCCCAGACGCGGAGGACGTACGGTGGGAGACCATGTCTGCCGAACAGATTGTGAAAACTCCCAAATGAGCCAGATATGCGAAAAGGCCTCCAACCCGCGCAGGGCCTCAGGGTTGCGATAAGGGGGTTCAAAAACGATGCGGCCTTGCAAGGATTCTACTAGGCCGCTTTGCCGCGGAATACCGAACTTTTCAGGGAAATCTGTGTGGATATGGGCAATGACCTTCATATGAGTTACAATTCCTCCTATCGCATGAAATGACAAACTGTTTCCACATGGGGAGTTTGGCAAAACATATCCACTCCTTGTACATCGCTGATGCGATAGCCGGCCTCCGCGAGGATCGCAGCATCCCTAGCTTGGGTGGCTGGGTCACAAGAGACATAGACGATACGAGGCACGCCGCTTTGAATGGCGGCGTCTAAAACCGCCCGGTCGCAGCCCTTGCGGGGCGGATCAAGCAGCAGCACATCCGGCGCTAAGCCCTCACGACAAAGGTGCGGCAGTGCCTTTTCAGCATAATCGCAGATAAATGAAGCGTTTTCCAGCCCATTGATGCTAGCGTTATGCTTGGCATTTGCCACCGCCGGCGCAACACATTCTATACCGATGACGCGCCTAGCCTGCTGTGCAAACAAAAGAGACATTGAGCCTACGCCGCAGTAAGCATCCACCACGGTTTCCTGTCCCGTCAGCATAGCCCGGGAAAGGGCGCATTGATACAGGCGCTCCGCCTGGGAAAGATTGACCTGGAAAAACGAACGGACGGACACTTCAAACTTTAACCCACAAAGGGTGATGGGAAGCGTAGACTGCCCATCCAACAGATGCTCTACAGCGCCAAAAATAACGTTGGTCTTATCGGGATTGATGTTTTCTACCAGCCCGCAATATCCTGGCTCAGCTTGCAGCATAGCGGCCAGTTTATCTGCATGTGGCAGCGGTTTTACCGATACGAGACAGACAAGAAATTGCCCCAGTTCATTGTGGCGGATCACGACATGACGAATGAGCCCGCTATCCGTCGGCTCATGACAGGCAGATATATGCAATACCTACATA
>ERZ506753.1063-NODE-1063-length-18760-cov-4.187918_pt1 | contig 18760 bp, 18 predicted proteins | sample MGYA00513044_ERZ506753 | MGnify/ENA metagenome assembly ERZ506753 | reverse complement strand
CTCATGGCCGGGGGTGTCCAGGAAGGTGATGACCTTCTCGCCCACGGTGACCTGATAGGCGCCGATGGCCTGCGTAATGCCGCCGGCCTCGCCGGAGGCCACGTTGGCATGGCGGATATAGTCCAGCAGGCTGGTCTTGCCGTGGTCGACGTGGCCCATGACCACAACGACGGGGGCGCGCTCCACCAGATCCTCTTCCTTATCCTCGTGGTCGTCGATCAGTCTCTCCTCAATGGTGACGATGACCTCATGCTCCACGACGCAGCCCAGCTCCTCGGCGATGATGGCGGCGGTGTCGAAGTCGATCACGTCGGACAGGGAGGCCATGACGCCGTTCTTCATCAGGGTCTTGACCACCTCGGCGCCGGTCTTCTTCATCCGGCTGGCCAGCTCACCCACGGCGATCTCGTCGGGGATCTGCACCTTCACAGGGGCCTTGCGGGCGATCTCCTGCTGGAGACGGCGCATCTGGCGGGCCTGCTCCTCCTGACGGCGCTTGGCGGACTGGCGCTGCTGCTGCTGGCGGTTGCGGCTCTGCTGCTTGATCTTCTGCTTGCCCTGACCCTGCTGCATCCGCTCGGCGCGCTCGGGGGCCAGATCCTCCAGATGCTGGTCATAGCGGTCCAGATTGACGTCGGCCGCCTTGCGGGTGTCAACGACCTTCTTCTGGGGCACGCGGCTCTTGGGCGCGCTCTCCGCGGCGGGCTTGGCGGCCTGCTCAGTCTTCTTCTGCTCGCCGCCCTTGCCGGCGTTCTCCGCCTTGGGCGCACTCTTGGTCTCGACCTTCTTCTGACCGGGCTGAGCGCCCTCGGCGTACACCTCGGCCAGGCTCTCCATCTGATGGTGCTGGGTCAGGTACTCAAACACCATGCTCAGCTCCCGGTCGGTCAGCACCTGCATGGTGCTCTTGGGGGCCTCGCCGTACTTGGAGAGGATCTCGGTGATCTCCTTGCTGCTCAGACCGAAGTCCTTGGCCAGCTCACGCACACGATACTTCACATCAATACTCATATAAAATAGCCACCTCCTGTGATTCGGGGCTCGTGCCAATGGGAAAACGCAGGTGGGAAAAGCGCCTATGCTTTCCCATTGGCACAAACGGTATGCGGTTTTCAGTAAACCGCTTCTTTCCTGTTTTTCGCCGCGTCCGGCGGCGGCTCAGACGCGCGCTCATCTGCCGCGTCTGGCCGATTTCTTGCCGTGCCTGGCGGTATCCGCCTTCCGGCGCACGGCTTTGGACTGGCGGGCTTTCAGGCGCTCCGCCGTATCCCGGCAGTTCTCGTCCTCTGCCGCCAGCTTCTGGGCAATGGCACACGCGAAGCCCAGATCGCACACCGCCGCGGCGGCCACATCGACAAAGCCAACTGCCGCGCCCAGCTCACTTTTCTTCTCGGGCAGGGTGAGCACCGGCAGCTTGTCGCTCTCCAGCCGCTTGAGCCGCCGGGCTGTTGTCTCGCCGGCGTCCGCGGCGACGAGAATGAGCCGGGCCTTGTGATCCAGCACCGCCTGACTGGCGGCCTCCTCGCCGAGGCGCACCTGCCCTGCCTTCCGGGCCATGCCCAGAAGGGACAGCCACGGCTTCAGGACTCGCCCTCCGCCGTCACCGGCGGAGCCTCCTGCATCTCGCGCTCCAGCGCCTGCCAGACCTCGTCCGGAATGGGCGCGCCGAAGGCGCGCTCCAGCGCCTTGGAGCGGCGGGCTTTTTTCAGGCAGTCTGCGCTGGGACACACATAAGCGCCCCGGCCCGGCTTGCGGCCCTTAAAATCCAGCGAAATCTCGCCCTCCGGGGAGCGCACCGCCCGGATCAGTTCCCGCTTGGGCTTCATCTCCCGGCAGCCAAGGCATTGGCGCAGGGGTATTTTCTTGGGCATGGAGCAGCTCTCCTTTCGTTTATAAAGCAGATATGGTCTGCCCCTTTGGGGCTTTCCCGAGGTGAGGGTTCATCGTCCGCTTATTCCTCGACGGCGCTCTCCTCGTCGTCGGCGATCAGCGCGTTGTCATCCTCCTCGACCAGCAGATCATCCTCGCTCTCGTCCTCCCCCTGCTCGGCGGCGGTGACGGACTTGATGTCGATCTTGAAGCCGGTCAGCTTGGCGGCCAGACGGGCGTTCTGGCCCTCCTTGCCGATGGCCAGGCTGAGCTGATCGTCGGGCACGACCACGCGGCAGCTCTTGGCGTCGCTGTCCAGCACCTCGACGCTCACCACGTCGGCGGGAGCCAGCGCGGCGGCCACATACTCGCCGGGATCGTCGCTGTACTTGATGATGTCCACCTTTTCGCCGCCCAGCTCTTCCACGATGGTGTTCACGCGCTGGCCGCGGGTGCCCACGCAGGCGCCGATGGGATCCACGTCGGAATCGTTGGACCAGACCGCCATCTTGGTGCGGCTGCCGGCCTCACGGGCGATGGAGCGGATCTCCACCACGCCATCGAAGATCTCGGGCACTTCCATCTCAAACAGGCGGCGCACCAGACCGTAATGGGTGCGGGAAATGACCACCTGAGTGCCCCGGGCGGTGCGGCGCACCTCCACCACATAGACCTTGATCCGGTCGCCCTCGTGGTAGACCTCGCCTTTGACCTGCTCACCGGCGGAGAGCATGGCCTCGGTGGTCTCGCCGTTGGCCATCAGCTTCACATACAGTGCGCCGGAGCGATCGTCGATGCGGCTGACCACGCCGCTCATGAGTTCGCTGGTCTTTTCGGTGAAGGCATCGTACACCTTGCTGCGCTCGGCCTCACGGATGCCCTGAATAATGACCTGCCGGGCAGTCTGCGCGGCAATGCGGCCGAAGTTCTTGGTGCGGATCTCGCTGGAGACCACATCGCCCAGACCCACATGGGGCAGGCTGCGGCGGGCATCCTCGAGAGAGATCTCGGTGTAGGGGTTGTCGACCTCCTCCACCACGTCGCGGCGGATCACCATGCGCACGATGTTGTGCTCCTCGTCGGCGATGACGGCGATATTGTCGCCCACGCCCTCGTGGTCGCGCTTATAAGCGGTGGCCAGCGCCTGGCTGATCTTCTCCAGCATATATTCCTTCTTGATGCCGCGCTCTTTCTCCAGCATATCCAGCGCCAGGAAGAACTCGCGGTTATCCTGCTCCTGGCTGTTCTCGCTCTTCTTTGTTCTCTTAGCCATTTCGATTGCACTCCCTTACCAACTGGCGGCCCAGCCCGGCCGCTCTTTAAAATTCAATGTGGAGCCGCACCAGCGCGATCTCCTTCTTTGTAAACTGTTCCTCCGCGCCGTTGACGTCCAGCGTCACGTCGCCGTCGTTGTAGCGCTTCAGCGCGCCGGTGAACTCCTTGCGGCCGTCCCGGGGACGGTAGAGCTTCACATCCACCTGCTCGCCCAGATAGGCGGCGAAGTGCTCCGGCTTCTTGAGCGCCCGGTCCGCGCCAGCGCTGCCCACCTCCAGCACATAGCTGCCCTCGATGGGGTCCTCCTCGTCCAGCCTGTCGCTCAGCGCACGGGAGACCTCCTCGCACTGGTCGATGTTCACGCCGCCGGGGGCGTCGATAAACACCCGGAGATACCAGGTCCCCGCCTCGCGCACATACTCCACGTCCCAGAGGGTGCAGCCTGCCGCCTCCACAAAGGGAGCAGCCAGCTCAGCGCACAACTGCGTCACTTTTTTCATCTCTGACCGCCTTTCCCGCCGGGCCTTGCCGGGCGAAATGTCCAAGAAAAAGAGCGGAGCCAAGGCTCCACTCTCATTTCTACTTACTATCAAATTAAATATAGCACGATGCCATAGGAAATGCAAGGCTTTTTTGGCGGATAGATGCCACATATTTCGCCTTTCAAAACGGTTTTGTTTCGGCATTTTGCGCGGGTGCGCGCCGTAAAGCCTTCCCCTTGAGGGGAAGGTGGCCTGAAGGGCCGGATGAGGTGGCGACGAACGAAAAACTATCCTAGACCTGCCCCCTCATCAGTCGCCTGCGGCGACAGCCTTTTCTATTGAGCGCCTTCGGCGTTTATCCCACTCGCCCTGAAATATGCCACAGGCATATTTCTATTTCGGGCTCACCTCCCAAGGGGAAGCCTTCGGAAGTCTGCACTGCGCAAAACAAACGCTCCGCTCCCCGTCTCCGTTACTCCGCAACCCCCGTCATGGTCTCCACCGGCTTGAGGAAGAAGAGGTGGAATGTGCCAGTGGCCTGGAGCGCGCCGTCTTCGCCGAAGCACTTCGCCTCGTAGACGGCCACACTCTTTCCGATGTGGACGGCCTCCAGCTTACAGCGCACCGTCTCCCCCGCCCTGGCGGATTTCAGATAGCTGACATTGGCATCCAGCGTCACGCCGCCCCGGCCGGTAGCGGCGGTGGCCATGCCCGCCAGCTGATCCATCAGCGTATAGTACACACCGCCGTGGACGATGTTGAAGGGATTGCAGTGTTCCTTTTCCGCCACGATATGCCCCTCGGCGGAGCGGCTGTCCAGATGGTCATACACGATCTTCAGCTGATTGGAAAACCAGCCGGGCTGACTGGACCCCTCCATAATCCGGCGGCAAAGCGCCTGCTGTTCCTGTTCTGTCATAGTAATTCCTCCTGAATGCCTGATACAATATAATAAAGTAGATTGTACCAAATCCGCACGCCAAATGCAACGCCGGCGCATAGAATGCAGAAAAGCCGCCTTTCTTACCAAAGGCGGCACGGGAGGGTGATTGTTATGTTGGACCTCAAACCGACCGACCCGGAGTTTGTCCGGGTCTGGAACCGGGTCAGCAAGCCGAGAACTGATGCGGAGACCGCCGAGACCGCCGCTTCTGCCGGGTGGGTGGAATTTCTGGAGGGGCGGCTGGAGGCGGAGCGCCAGCGCGTCCGGGATTATCGCGCCCTCGCCTTTCCGATCCCGCTGAGGGAGAGTCAGAGCCGGGCATGCGCACTGGGAGCGGCCCGATTCTTCCAGACCGGCGCGGCAGATCTCACTCACGCTCCGAAGGGCGAGGCGAACCGCTATCAGACGAGAGCGGAGGCCATACGGACGCTCTATCAGAACGAGCACGCCGCCGAGGCGGACTACCGCCGGGCCGCCGAGATCTGCACCGACGCCACGCTGGCGGGGGTGTTTCTCCGCTGCGCCCAGTCCTGCCAGAACGGACGGCTGGCGCTCTGGCGCATCATTGAAAATGCTCAGCGCATCTGACGGCGCAGGGCATTCGGTCAGGGTCTTTTTCTCTTTTCGTCCAGACAGCCGACCACGACGATCCCGCCGGACACCAGAAGCAGCGCAAGAATGGCCATATGTGCCACATCCTCTCATAGCTCTCTCAACTATGCTCAGTGTAGCACATTTATCCCCGCGCAGAAAGCATATTTGCATTAAAATCACATAAAATTTAGCACAGTTCGGGCCGTTCCCCGCAAAAAAGGACTTCGCCCCCCGATGGGGCGAAGTCCTTTTGAGAATCACAGCACTTTGGACAGGAATTCCTGCGTCCGGGCCTCCTTCGGATTGGAGAAGATCTCCTCCGGGGTGCCCTGCTCCAGGATATGGCCGCCGTCCATGAACAGCACGCGGGTGGCCACCTCGCGGGCAAAGCCCATCTCGTGGGTGACGACCGCCATGGTCATGCCCTCCCGGGCCAATTCCTTCATGATCTCCAGCACCTCGCCCACCATCTCGGGGTCGAGGGCGGAGGTGGGCTCGTCAAACAGCATCATCTTGGGCTTCATCATCAGCGCCCGGGCGATGGCGATGCGCTGCTTCTGGCCGCCGGACAGCTGAACCGGGAAGGAGTCTGCCTTGTCGGGCAGTCCGACGCGCTCCAGCAGCTTTTTGGCCTCTTCTGCCGCCTCGTCCTTCTTCATGAGCCCCAGCTTGACCGGGGCCAGCGTCATGTTGCCCATGACGGACAGGTTGTTGAACAGGTTGAAGTGCTGGAACACCATGCCCATCTGCTGGCGCACCTTGTCGATGTCGGCCTTGGGGTCGGTGATGTCCTGTCCGTCGAACAGGATCTGGCCGGAGGTGGGCGTCTCCAGCAGGTTCAGGCACCGCAGGAAGGTGGACTTGCCGGAGCCGGAGGGGCCGATGATGACCACCTTTTCGCCGGTCTCGATGGACTCGGTGATGTCGTCCAGAACCACATGGTCTCCGAAGGATTTTGTCAGATGATTAACGGCGATCACTTGCTCTCAGCCTCCTCTCCAGAATACCCAGCAGCCAGGTGAAGATGATGACCATGACGAGGTACACCACGGACACGCCCAGCAGCGGGAACATATAGTCGTAGGTCTTGGCGGAAATGGCCTTGGCCGCGTAGAGCAGCTCCTTGCCGGCAATGACCGAGATCAGGGAGGTGTCCTTCAGCAGGGTGATGAACTCGTTGCCCAGTGCAGGCAGAATGTTCTTGATGGCCTGCGGGATGATGACGTTCACCATGGTGGTCATATAGTTCAGACCAAGGCTGCGCCCGGCCTCCATCTGGCCCTTGTCAATGCTCATCAGGCCGGAACGGATGATCTCGGACACATAGGCGCCGGAGTTGATGCCCAGACCCAGCGCGCCAACCAGCGTGAAGTTGCGGCTGGACTTAAAGACGACGAAGCCGAGGATCATCAGCTGCACAATGGCGGGGGTGCCGCGGATCACGGTGATATAGATCCGGGTGATGGCGTTGCAGATGCTCAGCAGCATGCTGCCGACGCTGTGCCGACCCGGGCGGCGCTGGTCGTGAGCCACCCGGAGCAGGGCGGTGATCACGCCGAGGATGACGCCCAGCAGCAGCGCCAGCACCGTGACCTCCAGCGTCCGGCCCAGGCCGGAGACATACAGCTCCCAACGCCCGTTGGCGAGGAAGCTCTTATAAAAGTTCTGCGCGAAGGCGGAATCGGCAAACCCGGTCGCCGCGATTATACCTGACACAGTTCACTCACCTCATTCAGTCGTTTTAGAATGGGACAAAAGGGGCGGCCCATTGACCGTCCCTTATGTTTCGCAAAAGTTCAGTATCCGCATCCGCAGATGCCGAGCAAAATGCCGTCCCTCGTTCAAAAGGCCATTGGCCTTTGAACGGATCTTCAGTTCGCGTTGATGTACTTGGCGACGATCTGATCCAGAGTGCCGTCGGCCTTCAGCTCGGCCAGCACCGCGTTGACTTCTTTCACCAGAGCCTCGTTGTCCTTGGCGACGGCGGCGCAGTAGTCCTCGGTGGTGTAGGCGGTGTCCAGAACCTTCAGGCCATCGTTCTCGGCGGCGAAGGTCTCGGCGGGCATCTTGTCGATGACGACCGCGTCCACCTGGCCGTTCAGCAGAGCCTGAACGGCAGCGGCGCCGCTGTCATAGGCAGCCACATGATCCTCACCGAAATCGTCGGTGCAGTAGAGATAACCGGTGGTGCCGCGCTGAGTGCCGATCATACCGGCATTGGCCAGATCGTCGGCGGTAGCGATGTCAGAGCCGTCCTTGACGATGATGGCCTGCACGCCCTGTGCATAGGAGTCGGAGAAGGTCATCAGCTGGGCGCGCTCCTCGTTGTAGGTCAGACCGGCCAGCACAAGATCGCACTTGCCCTGCTGGACAGCGGTCAGAGCGGCGTCAAAGTCCATGTCGTCGACCTGCAGCTCCAGACCCAGCTTCTCGGCGATGGCAGCGGCGATCTCAATGTCGATGCCATCGAAGCCGGTGCCGTTCACGCCGTCGCCGTCGGCGACCATCTCATAGGGAGGGAACTGGGCGTTGGTGGCCATGATCAGCTTGCCGGACTCGATGGTCTTGACCTCGGCGGCATCGCCGTCGGCCTTGTCGCCGGAGGCGGCGGCGGAAGCGGCGGGGGCGCTGGAAGCGGCGCCCTTGCTGGCATCAGCGGAACCATTGCTGCCGCAGGCGGCCAGCAGCACAACGCACATGCTGGCGGCGAGAAGCAGAGAAAGCAGTTTCTTCATTTTTATCGCTCCAATAAACTCAAGATTTTCGGATGGTGTTTCCGATGGTTTGGATTATACGCTCTATGCAGCAGGAGTGCAAGCCTTTTCCTGCATTTTTACCCGCTCAGCCCGGATTTTCGTGGATTATTCCCAGCCCGTTTTGCATTGTACGGCAGTTTTTAGAGCAGATTTGCACCAGGTAAACAGGATTCGTTCCCCGTTGTCGGATTTATATTCACCGTTTGTGGTGAATATTCATTTCGGCGCGTATACTTTTCAAAGCCTTCCCCTCGCGGTGAAGCCTTTGGCAGTCTCTGCAAACGCTCTGTTTGTCATCCTGAGCGAAGCGAAGGATCCTAAAACACCGATCTCCGACAAGAAGCACTCTGCTTGTAGAAAGTCGGTGCCGTAAGATTCCTCAGTCGCTGACGCTCCTAATCGGGAAAAGGCCTAAAATCCAGGAAACCCCCGCCGCCGTCTTGGTGACGGCAGCGGGGGCTCCAAACAATCGGATAAACTTACTTCTTCTCGCAGATCTGGTCAGCGGTGCAGAGGATGGAGTGGGGAATATGCTTCCAGGTGACATTCTTGCGCAGCGCGACGACCGCCATGGGGATGTAAGTAAAGATGAACACGGGGAACATCAGCAGATAGAGGATCTGACGGGGCTTGGAGCAGTGGATCTGCTTCTGCTCCGCGATCAGCGTGACGATGCCGAACGCCAGCAGGCTGAAGTAGACGCTGAGCAGGCAGCCGCCCAAACCGGAGGCCGCGCACTCGGCCACGACCAGCGTGCCGGAGGCCAGACCAGCCAGCAGACACCCGCCGTTGAACAGCAGGGAGGCCAGCGTCAGCAGGGTGGCAGGGGCGATGACCATCAGCATATCGTAGCACTGGAAGCTGTGGCGCAGGACAATGCCCTTGACCAGATCCTTGCCGTAGCGGGCAAAGACCTGATAAAAGCCCTTCGTCCAGCGCAGCCGCTGGTTCCAGGAGGCCTTGAAGGTGACAGGCTGCTCGTCATAGAGCACCGCATCCTTGCAGTAACCGATCTTGTCGCCGCGGATGATGTGGGCGGTGGAAAACTGGATGTCCTCGGTGAGCAGGTTGAACTTCCAGCCGTTGTCCTCCCGGAACACCTTGGTGGCCACAAGGAAGCCGGTGCCGGAGATGGCGCAGCTGGTGCCCAGCTTCATGCGGGCGCCGTTCAGGAAGCGGCTCTCCCGCAGGAACCACAGGGCATAGCCGGCGGTGATCCAGTTGGTGCCGTAGTTCTTGGAGTTGCGATAGCTGGTGAGGATATCGTAGCCCTGAGAGAACGTCTTGTTCATGGCGGTGAAGTAACCGGTGTCCAGCACGTTGTCCGCGTCAAAGACGAGGAACGCGTCGTAGTATTCCAGACCCACCTGATGGTCGATATGCTTGAGGGCGTAGTCCAGCGCATAACCCTTGCCCACCTGCCGGTTATTGAAGCGGGCGATGACCTTTGCGCCGCACTCAATGGCGCGGGCGGCGGTGGAGTCCGTGCAGTTGTCGGCAATGACATAGATGTCGATCAGCTCTGTCGGATAATCCTGCCGGTGGATGCTGTCGATCAACCCGGAGATGACCATCTCCTCATTGCGGGCCGGGATCAGCACCGCGAAGCGGTGGGGCTGGGCGGGCAGCGTCTCGGGGCGATCCTTCTTGACCAGACCCACGATCAGATACACCATCTGATAGGCGTAGCAGCAGCTGAACACGATCAGCAGTGCAAAGTTGACGTTTTGGATGATTTCATTCATCTCTGTGACCTCCTCCTTTGGATGTCAGCGCAAGGCAAGCGCGGCTTTTAATCTTTATTAATTTTATTCTCGGCACGGGTGATTATAGTGAAGTGCGCCGGGAAAGTCAGCAGTATTCAGACATTCTTAAAGAAAGATTAAGCGATGGCGGGCGCAAAACCTTTTCCTTTGTGTCGAAACGCCAAATTTAATTCTGTAATTTCAATATTTTTGTGCGTTTTTGTTCGACTCATCCTCCCTCTATCCTAGCGGAGAAACATAGCACCTCAACCTGAAAATAACCTGAAAGAAACTTTAATTTTTGACCGCTTGGCCGACGGAGCAGAAAAACTGGGCATTATGCGTAAATTTCCGTGTCTCCCTCCCCCGTTCTTCTCCACCGCAGCGCGCTTCTTTGCTTGCAATCGTTTTTTTCATACATTATAATAAATATATCTACGCTTTTTTACAGAGAGAGGAAGAACCATACATCATGAGCAAGCCAAGCAAAGGGGCTTCCTGGCTGAGCGCGTTCCGGGTGGCGTTTCCCCGCACGCTGCCGGTGCTGGCCGGTTATCTGGCTCTGGGCGCGGCCTTTGGACTGATGCTGAGCAGCATCGGGCTGAGTCCGCTGTGGGCCCTATTCATGAGCATCGTCATCTACGCCGGCTCCGGCCAGTTTCTGGCCGTCACGCTGATCGCCAGCCAGACCAGTCTGCCCCAAGTCGCTCTGCTCACCTTCCTGCTGAACTTCCGCCATTTCTTCTACGGTCTGAGCATGATCTCCCGCTATAAGGACGCGGGGGCGCGCAAGGGCTACCTGATCTTTGCCATGACGGATGAGACCTACGCCCTGCTGGCCGGCGGCGTGCCCCCCGCCCGGGTGGACGTCACGGACTACTACTTCGCCGTCTCCCTGCTGGATCACCTCTACTGGATCAGCGGCAGCCTGATCGGCGCAGCCGCAGGCAACCTCATCACCTTCGACACCACTGGCGTGGACTTCGCCATGACCGCTCTGTTCGTGGTGCTGGCCGTGGAGCAGTGGAAGAGCAATTCCCGGCACGCCCCGGCTCTGTTCGGCCTGTGCTTCGGCATTGCCAGCCTGCTGATCTTCGGCGCAGACCTGTTCCTCATTCCGGCGCTGGTCGCCATTGCCGCCGCGCTGCTGCTGGCCCGGCGCAGGCTGGAGGGCAGCGCGGGCGCGTCTGAGGGCACAAAGAAGGAACGGGAGGTCACGCCGCCATGAACATCGACGCATTTTACACCGCACTCATCATTCTGGTGGCCGCCGCCGTCACCTTCGGCACCCGTCTGCTGGCCTTCGTCATCTTCGGCGGGCGCAAGGGCGGCGAACCGCCCAAGTGGGTCACCTATCTGGGTCAGGTGCTCCCCCCGGCCGTCATCGCCCTGCTCATCGTCTACTGCCTGCGCAGCATCGACCTGTTTTCCGGCACCCACGGTCTGCCCGAGCTGCTCTGCGTCGCCGTGTGCGCACTGCTCCATCTATGGAAACGCAATGAGCTGCTGAGTATCTTCGGGTCAACGATTCTTTATATGGTATTGGTGCAGGTCGTGTTCCAATGAACAGGCTGAGCCTGTTCATTGGAGGGGTTGCATTTCAAACGGGCCTCGATTCGCTGCGCGAAAAGTCGACCCATTTGAAATGAGAAGTGTCAATTCCGAGGTGCACACCCCCCGGAATTTACGTGATTTCATTTTATTTTGCGCTCTGCGGAGCGCAAAATTCTGTGAAACCCGCTCACTCGGAAATCTTCAGCGCAAAGGACAGTTTTTGAACTATGAACCTATCTTCCATCTTCTCCGCCATGATCCAGCTGTTTCTCATTCTGATCGTGGGCTGGGTCGGGCATAAGACCAAAGTGTTCCCCGCCGAGACGCAGACGGCGCTGACCAAGCTGGTGGTATATATCACCACGCCCTGCACCATTTTATACAGTGTACTCAACAACTCCAGCCTGCCGGGCATCGGGGTGATGGTGGAGCTGCTGCTCATCTCCTCCGCCTGCTACATCGCCGTGGCGGCGCTCTCCCTGCTGGCTGTGAAGCTGATGCACATCCACCCGGGCAGCCGGGGCGCTTACGTCTGTATGCTGCTGTTCACCAACTGCGGCTTCATCGGCTTTCCAGTGGTGCAGGCCATCTTCGGTGCGGACGCGGTGTTCTATGCCTCGATCCTGAACATTCCGTTCTATCCCTGTCTCTATACCCTCGGCGTGTACCTGCTCTCCAAAGATGCCGCCGACCGGGGGCTGGGTCAGGCGGAGATCGCGCTGAGCTGGCGCACCTTTGTCAGCCCCTGCATGGTGGCCAGCGTGGCCGCCGTCGTGCTGGCACTGACGGGGCTGAAATTTCCCGCCGTGCTCACCAACACCATTGGCACCATTGGCAATATCACCACTCCCGGCGCCCTGCTGGTCATCGGCATTTCCATCGCCAAGCAGCCCCTGCGGGAGATGCTGGGCAGCGCGAAGATCTACCTCATGAGCGCCCTGCGGCTCATCATCCTGCCGGTGCTCATCTGGTTCGTGCTCCACTTTTTCCTGCACGACCAGACCATTCTGGGCGTGATCGTCGTCACCTTTGCCATGCCCACCGCCACCATGGTGAGTATGCTGGCCGATGAGTACGGCTCCGACCAGCGCGCCACGGTGCAGGGCGTGTTTCTGACCACCCTGTTCAGCATGGTCACCATCCCGCTCCTCATGGCCGCACTGATGGCAGGATGAGGGCTGGGCTGTCCATCCTGCCCCCTTCTGCGACAATTTGTCACCACTACACTACAATAGGAGGAACCTCTCCCATGGGAAAATATGATTCTGAGATCAAGCGCCGGCGCACCTTTGCGATCATCTCGCACCCTGACGCCGGTAAGACCACACTGACCGAAAAATTCCTGCTCTACGGAGGCGCCATCAACCAGGCCGGCGTCGTCAAAGGCAAGAAAAACGCCCGCGCCGCCACCTCCGACTGGATGGAGATCGAAAAGCAGCGCGGTATCTCCGTCACCTCGTCCGTCATGCAGTTCCAGTACGAAGGCTTCTGCATCAACATTCTGGACACCCCCGGCCATCAGGACTTCTCCGAGGACACCTACCGCACGCTGATGGCCGCCGACAGCGCCGTCATGGTCATCGACGCCGCCAAGGGCGTGGAGCCCCAGACCCGCAAGCTGTTCAAGGTCTGTGCCCTGCGGGACATTCCGATCTTCACCTTCATCAACAAGATGGACCGGGACGCCCGGGATCCCTTTGAGCTGTGCGAGGAGCTGGAGCAGGAGCTGGGCATCGCCACCTGCCCCATCAACTGGCCCATCGGCTCCGGCAAGGAGTTCCAGGGCGTGTACGACCTGAAGCAGCACAAGATCATCCACTTCACCTCCAACACCAACGCCAAGGCCGCCACCGCCACCGAGGTGGAGCTGGACGATCCGGCTCTGGTGGAGCTCATCGGCCAGGAGAAGCGCGACCGGCTGGCCGACGAGGTGGAGTTGCTGGAGGGCGCCGGTGCGGAGTTCGACATGGACGCCGTCCGCCACAGCAAGCTCTCCCCCGTGTTCTTCGGCTCCGCCCTCACCAACTTCGGCGTGGAGCCCTTCCTGGAAAACTTCCTGCGTATGACCACCGCCCCCCTGTCCCGCAGGGCCGGAGACCAGGTCATCGACAGCTTCAGCGACGATTTTTCCGGCTTTGTCTTTAAGATCCAGGCCAACATGAACAAGGCCCATCGGGACCGCATTGCCTTCATCCGCGTGTGCTCCGGCCGCTTTGACGCGGACAAGGAGGTCTACCTCGTCCAGCAGAACCGCAAGGTAAAGCTGTCCCGCCCCCAGCAACTGATGGCCGCCGAGCGGGAGATCATCGAGGAGGCCTATGCCGGCGACATCATCGGCGTGTTCGACCCGGGTATGTTCTCCATCGGCGATACTCTGTGCGCCCCGGGCAAGAAATTCGCTTTCGACCCCATCCCCACCTTTGCCCCGGAGCACTTCGCCCGGGTGCGCCCCAAGGACACCCTGAAGCGCAAGCAGTTCATCAAGGGCGCGGAGCAGATCGCCCAGGAGGGCGCCATCCAGATCTTCAAGATCCCCTATGCCGGCATGGAGGAAGTCATCGTCGGCGTGGTGGGCACCCTTCAGTTCGACGTGTTCCAGTACCGGCTGAAGAATGAGTACAACGTGGACATCATCATGGAGACCCTGCCCTATGAATACCTGCGCTGGATCGAGTCCTACGACGGCGACCCGGAGGACATCATCAAGGGCAATGATGTCAAGCTGGTGGAAGACTATAAGGGCAATAAGCTCCTGCTCTTCGGCGCCCAGTGGAGCATCAATTGGGTCATGGACAAGAACAAAGGACTGGTTCTGTCTGAATTCGGCGGAGCGAAGTTCTGATTTTACAAGCCAGCACCAATTACAAAAACCGCCCCCGGAAGCAAATGCTTCCGGGGGCGGTTCATGTTACCTGATTCAGTTCAGCTCCGCCGTGATCTCCAGTTTCCGGTCGCCGTTGTAGTCGGTGCGAACGGTGATCTCCGCATCCGCATCCCCGGCGGGAATGGTCAGGTCATTGGTGGTCATGGTCCTGCTCTCCAGGCAGGCCGCCACAAAGAAGCGGTGCTCCCCCTCGTCCAGCTCGATGGTGATCGTCTCGCCGTTGCGCATGGGCACGCCGGGGGCGTTCAGCATCAGCTCTCCCCGGTCCTTTCCCTCCAGCTCGGCGAGAAAATCCGCCTGCTCCCGGTCCAGAACACAGTCATATTTCATGGCAAAGCAGGCCAGCGCCCGCTCCCGATGCACGATCAAATGCCGCATAATTGAAAGATCCTCCTGCTGTGGTTTTTTATTATTATAACAGGTTTTCCACAAAAGCAAACCCCCGATGCACCGTTGACAGCCTTTATCCGCCGTGCTATCATCGCCAATATTCCTACTATGATAATCGGTTGAGCAGGCAAGGAGTTAGAAATGCTGAATCAATTTTCCAGAACGCAGCTGCTGGTGGGCCGCGAGGCCATGGAGCGGCTTTTCGCCGCCCGGGTAGCGGTGTTCGGCATCGGCGGCGTGGGACTCATTCTCGCCGGCGAGGTGGTCAAAGATCTCTGCGGGGGCTGCGTTTCCCCTCATTGATCCGGACGCAAAAGCAAGCGCCCTGCCTGTCATGCAATCCTTTTGTCGGAAAAGGCCTTTGGCCTCTTTCGACAAGTTCAAGCGCCCCATCCGCAGATGGGGCGTTTTCGTTTTTGTCGTCCTCAGTAGTTCTCCAAAAAGCTGTGTTCCTCGCCATGGGTCTTGTAGCCGGGCATGGTGTCCAGACAGACGGCGTGAATGCTGTTGAAAATACTCTTTTCGATGTTGGGGTTGTCCCGCTTCAGGCTGCGGATCAGCAGCTTGATCTCCTGCCGCTTGGAGGTGCCGGCATTCTCGGGCATCGCGCAGCTTTCGGTAAAGCGGCAGGCGCACTGGATAAATTCCAGCTCATTGTAGCGCTTCCACGCCAGAATATTGTCCTCGTGGACGCAGTACAGCGGTCGGATCAGCTCCATGCCCTCAAAATTCGTGCTGTGCAGCTTGGGCAGCATAGCCTGGATCTGAGAGCCGTAGAACATCCCCATGACCGTCGTCTCAATGACGTCGCTGAAGTGGTGGCCGAGGGCGATCTTGTTGCAGCCCAGGCTCCTGGCCTTGCTGTACAGGTGGCCGCGGCGCATCCGGGCGCAGAGGTAACAGGGGGACTTCTCGCTGGCATTGGCGATCTCAAAGATATCCGTCTCGAATACGGTGATCGGGATCTCCAGCAGTCGGGCGTTGGCCTCGATCTTACGGCGGTTGCGCTCATTGTAGCCGGGATCCATCACCAGGAACACCAGCTCAAAGGGGTAGGCACTGTGGCGCTGGAGCATCTGCATCAGCTTGGCCATCAGCATGGAGTCCTTACCGCCGGAGATGCACACGGCGATCTTGTCCCCGGGCTGGATCAGCTCATAGTGCTTCACCGCATAGGTGAATTGGTTCCAGATGGACTTGCGATATTTTTTCAGCAGGCTCTGCTCGATCTTCTGGCAGGGCGTCAATACGCGGCTCATAGCGTTCTCCTCACTTGCTCGGCTGCTGACGGCACTCGTCAAACAGCCACAGAAATTCTGTACTCTCCCCCGGCAGCGCAGCGGCGGATGCCGTCATGCGCTCCCTTCAACCCATTGGTTTCCTCTGATTTACAATCATTTATCTTACCAAATCAGACCGCGGAAATCAAGGCGATGATGGGGCGGAGTATTAGACGGGTAAATTGGGGGTTGCAGGTTTGCAACGCAAAAACGCGGCCGCAGGGTCAAATTCCTGCGGCCGCAGTCTGAGTTCCGTCTCTCAATCGCCAAAGCTGATGCCAATGCTCTTGGCCTCTTTGATGATGGAGCTGTCCGGGCTGACGTATTTCAGCTTTCCGGCCACCTCTTCCAGCGGCACGGGGACGATCTCGCCGTTGACGATGCCCACCATGTTGCCGTACTGCTTCGTGAGGATCAGGTTGGCCGCCGCCGCGCCCAGCCGGGTGGACAGCACCCGGTCATAGGGGCAGGGGGAGCCGCCCCGCTGGGTGTGGCCGGGCACGGTGATCCGGATCTCCTTGCCGGTCTTTTGATAGATCTGGTCAGCCAGCTCGTAGGAAATGGAGGGGAACTGGCGGCTCTTGACCTTTGCCTTGTACTCCTTCTTGCTCAGCGCCGCGTCCTCCTTGGAGATGGCGCCCTCGGCCACGGCCAGAATGGTGAAGCGCTTGCCCGCCTTGTCCCGCTTGTCGATAGCCTCGATGACCTTGTCCACATCGTATGGAATTTCGGGCAGGAGGATAATATCCGCGCCGCCGGCAATGCCGGCGTGGAGGGTGAGCCAGCCCACCTTGTGTCCCATGACCTCCACGATGAACACCCGGCCGTGGGAGGCGGCGGTGGTGTGGATGCAGTCGATGGCGGCGGTGGCGATGTCCACGGCGCTCTGGAAGCCGAAGGTCATGTCGGTGCCCCAGATATCGTTGTCGATGGTCTTGGGCAGGGTGACGACGTTCAGCCCCTCCTCCCGGAGCAGGTTGGCGGTCTTATGGGTGCCGTTGCCGCCCAGAATGACCAGGCAGTCCAGCCCCAGCGCCTTGTAATTTTTCTTCATGGCACCCACCTTGTCCAGCCCGTTGGCATCGGGCTGGCGCATCAGCTTGAAGGGCTGGCGGGAGGAGCCCAGAATGGTGCCCCCCTTGGTCAGGATGCCGGAGAAGTCATGGCTGGTCAACTGGTGATAGTTGCCGTAGATCAGGCCCTTGTAGCCCTCTTCAAATCCATAGATCTTGACATCCGCATTCTCGCACAGCGTCTTGACCACGCCGCGCATGGCGGCGTTCAGCGCCTGGCAATCGCCGCCGCTGGTCAGCATACCGATTTTCAACATTTGTACTCAGATCCCCTCTCCGGCCCGTCCGGCCGCCCGGTAGGCCTCGTCATAAAATAGCTCCTGAGAGTTCAGGGGCGGCTCGTTCAGATGGCGGTCGGCATAGCTGCCGTCCGCCTGAAGCTCCTTGCCTTTCTCGTCGTCCCGCATGACGGTGTCAAAGATGTGGCGGATGCGCTGCTTCACCGCCTCGTCATAGACGGGGGCGGCCACCTCCACCCGGCGCAGCGTGTTGCGGGTCATAAAGTCCGCCGAGGCGATGTAGAGCTTCTCGTCGCTGTCGCCCGCCCGGCCAAAGCGGTAGATACGCGAGTGCTCCAGGAAACGCCCCACCACGCTGACCACGGTGATGTGTCCCGTCTTTTCCGGCACCTTGGGCTTCACGCAGCAGATGCCCCGGACGATAAGCTCCACGGTGACGCCGGCCTTGGAGGCGGCAATGAGCGCCTTGATGATGTCCTTGTCGGTGAGGGAGTTGATCTTCGCGCCGATGTAACCGTTTTCTCCCTTTGCTGTCTCCCGGCCGATGAGCTCCAGCACCTGATTCTGGAGGCAGTGGGGAGCCACCATAAGGTGCTCGCACTCCTCCATGGTCTCGCCGCAGGACAGGGCGGTGAACACCCGGGCGGTCTCCGCGCCCAGCCCCGCGTCAGCGGTCATGAGGCAGAGATCGGTGTAGGCCTGGGCGGTCTTTTCGTTGTAGTTTCCGGTGCCGAACTGGGTGACATAGCTCAGTTCGCCGTTCTCGTCCCGGCAGGTGATGAGACAGAGCTTGGAGTGTACCTTATAATCGGGCAGGCCGTAGATCACCCGACAGCCCGCGTCCTCCAGACGGCGGGACATGTCGATGTTGTTCTCCTCGTCGAACCGGGCCCGCAGCTCCATGAGCACGGTGACCTCCTTGCCGTTTTCGGCGGCCTCCACCAGATGCTCCACCACCTTGCTGTGGGAGGCCACCCGGTAGAGGGTCATCTTGATGGACACCACCCGCTCGTCCTGGCTGGCCTCGTGGAGCAGCTGGAGGAAGGGGCGCATGCTCTCAAAGGGATAGGAGAGCAGCACGTCCTTCTCGCGGATCTGGTCGATGATGCTGCGCTTCAGGTCCAGCGCCGGGGAGGGCTGGGGCACCCGGCGGGCGTAGAACAGGTCCCGCTTATCCCGCTTGGAGCGCAGGTAGTCCTGCAACTGGGAGACAAAGGTCAGATCCAGCGGCGTGGCGGACTGGAACACATGGCTCTGCTTGATGCCCAGATAGTCGGCCAGCGCGGTGCGCACCTTCTTGCCCATGGTGCGGCTCAGCTCCAGACGCACCGGCCCCAGCCGCTTGCGGCGGCGGATCAGCTCCGCCATGTTGTCCCGGTAGTCCAGATCCTCGTCGTAGGCCGTGATGGTGTCCAGATCGGCGTTGCGGGTGATGCGCATGATGGACTTCTCTTTCACGGTGTACTTGAGGAATAGCTTTGAGACAAAGTGCAGAATGAGCTCCTCGCTGAGCATGAAGTTGCCCGGCCGGGTAGGGATCTCAATGAGCCGATAGAACACGGTATTGTGGCAGGGCACAATGCCCATGCGGGTCTTGCCGCCCCGTTCCAGCAGGGTCACGGCATAGAGCTGCTCGTTATTCAGGAAGGGGAAGGGCTGCTGCCGGGAGATGATCA
>ERZ506753.978-NODE-978-length-19926-cov-4.322077_pt1 | contig 19926 bp, 16 predicted proteins | sample MGYA00513044_ERZ506753 | MGnify/ENA metagenome assembly ERZ506753 | reverse complement strand
TATTTAAATACCCATCTTTTCTGTATATTGTAGCTCACAACGAACAAAACAACGTCTACAATTATCTTGGTTATACCTACTGCTGTAGTACCAAGCATAAGCATTTTAGTAAACAAAAAGACGAGAAGATATGATACTGCCATCTGGCAGAACCACAGTATATAATATCTTACTGCTGCTGCCTTAACATCTTTATCTGACTTAAATACATGTTTTCTGTTCATTGTAAAATTAAATACAGATGATATTGTTCTTGCCAAAACTGTGCTGAACAACAGCCTTAATGATATTGTAAACATAACAAGAAAAATATCAAGTAAATTAAATATTAAATTATCTATAACCCACGATGCAAGTGAGCTTAGCACATACTTTAACGCTGTTGCCGAAAAAGTATATCTGAATATGACCTTATATATTTTTATTGAATCCTTAACTGGATTGAAATGCGTAGATGCATTTTCTTCTATGTAAACAGTCTTAATGGGCACCTCCATATAAGGTATCGATGACCTCTTAAACTCCAGAAGCATTCTTGTTTCATATTCAAAACGTTCCCCTTCAATATCACAAAAGGTCTGTAGAAACTTATAAGGTATGGCTCTTAATCCTGTCTGTGTATCTGATATAGCCAGTCCACACATAGCTTTAAACACAAAGCTTGTAAGGTTATTGCCAAACCGGCTTTTAAAAGGAACATCATCTCCATCAAATTTTCTTACTCCAAGCACAACCTTATCCTGCGAGGCCATAGCTTCACAACAGTTCATTATATCGTCAGCCTGATGCTGGTTATCACCATCTACTGTAACTACTCCAATATAACCTTCCCTGTTTTTTATACAATATTCAAAGGCAGTTTTTAAAGCTCTTCCTTTTCCTCTATTAACTTCATGAGTAAGAATTGTGCATTCATCATACGTACCCACTTTTTCAAAAGGCCACATATGACTCTTGTCACTTCCGTCATTAACTAATATTATATCCTTAAATCCCTTCTTTACAAGTGAATCCACTACTGTAACCAGCTTGTCATCCGGATTCAGTGAAGGAATAATAACTGATACTTTCATATCCTTACGCTCCTATCTATGTATCTGTATAGTCTGAACACACATACCCCTTGATGATATAATAATTTTATAAATATTGCAATATTTCAAAAAAAATAAGTAACACTAACAAGCCTGCATTCATATTATTGTATTGTAAATGTTTTAATCGGAGGATTTTTTATGAGTGATTTAGCAGCAACAAACTGCGGAGGATGCAACGGATGTGGAGATTGTGGTTGTGGTGGAAACAACTGCATCTGGCTTATTATTCTCTTACTTCTTTTTGATAACAATGGCGGCGGATGCAATAGCGGCTGCGGTGGATGTGGAAACAATAACTGTATCTGGCTTATATGCCTTCTTCTCTTATGTGGCGGCTGTGGTGACTGCGGCAATACATTAGGCTTTGGTGGATGTGGCTGTAATGGTGGCTGCGGCTGCAATAACGGCTGTGGATGCTAGACTGCATTTGCCTGAATAATTCTTATCTACTGATATAATATTTTATTACAGCCATATTGCATACACCTGCTTGATATTTTGCCATTGATTTATAAGCACGCATTATTCGCATTATCTACAGGTGTAAAGCTATATGGCTGCTTTTTATTGTCTGCAGCTGCCTTAAACTGCTTATATTTAATTTATTGATGTCATATGCTTAGTTTTTCTGAATATATTTATATAAATCAATATAGGACTACTGTATATTATGTCTAAGTCGATTCCCATGACAGAATTTGATATGATAACCCAGCCTGATTATATCCAGCTTCTTAAAGCTATTCTTCCCTTTATGGAATACAATATGCAACGCAGCATTTCCACTCTTATCCGTACCAGTGAACTTAAAAACACGATACGTTTCTATAGTTCACCCGTCAACTGTAACATATTTAAATCCTGCTGTAACAGCAGCGGTATAAACTTCAACACTCCCATAAGCGAAATACTTGGAAACGAACAGCTTATAAACACAGTAAAAACTTATTGTTCTGGAAATATAGTAAATATGATTAATACATACAGAAACTTAAACAAAATGTCTGATATGTTTAATATGATGGATATATTTAATAACTCTTCTAGCAATAACGATGAAATTCATAACGATAAAAATAATAACGATGGAAACAATAACTATAAAAGTAACAGTTCCATAAATACTTCTGACATGCTTGGAAATATTATGAATTCCAGCCAGAAAGATCTGTATAACGAATATATAAAACAGCTTGATTCCCTCGACTTTAATGTAAGCCAGAATGAATCCAGATGATGAGTCTGGCTGTTAAACTGCTAACAAATATACATATTTGTTCTACACACTTCATATCTATATATGTAAACATATTGACAGAGGTAAGAATATAGTTATGTCAGAAACTGATTTTAGAAAGCAGCTGCTATTAAATGAATTCAAGACACTATCCAAAGGAAAAAGTAAGGAAGAACTGCTTCCTCTTGTATTCGCATTAAGCCAGAAGGCAAAACAGGCTGGTATACAATTTACAAAGCAGGATTGTGAAATGATATATAAGCAGATAGTTCCAGGTGGAAATATACCAGAATGATTGATTAGCTTGCATGTGAATATGACCCTAATTGACATTTTACAATTAGGGCCATGTTTATAGTTAAATCCATGTTATGTGAATATATGCAAAACCTGCAATATAGCTTTTATTTTGCAACAATATTTACAATCTTGCCAGGTACATAGATTTCCTTAATTATGTTACCTGTAATCTTGCCTTCTACTGCCTTTTTAGCCTTTTCAAGGACTGAATCCTTAGCTTCATCAACTGCTATAGATATAGTTCCTTTAACCTTACCATTAACCTGGACACCTATCTCTACAGTATCTTCCTTGCAGGCTTCTTCATCGTATGCTGGCCAGCTTTCATATGCTATAGTATCATCATGTCCTAATACACTCCACATTTCTTCACCAGCGTGTGGACATATACATGAGAACATCTTTATGAATCCTTCAGCATATTCCTTTGAGCATCTGCCAAGCTTAGTTGCAGCATTCATAAATATCATCATCTGGCTGATAGCTGTGTTAAAGCCAAGTTTTTCAAAGTCATCTGTAACCTTCTTAACTGTCTGGTTATATACCTTTTCAAGCTCTTTAACATCCTCATCAACAACGTTACCCTCAGTTGTAAAGAAATTCCATACCTTACCAATGAATCTTCTTGCACCTTCAACACCCTGCTGGCTCCAAGGCTTAGAAGCCTCAAGAGGGCCCATGAACATTTCGTAAAGTCTTAAAGTATCAGCACCATACTCTCTTACGATATCACTTGGGTTAATAACGAATTCTGGGAATCTCTTACCCATCTTGATACCGTTTGAACCAAGAATCATACCCTGGTGGACTAACTTCTGGAATGGCTCTGCAACTGGTGATATGCCTTTATCATACAGATATCTGTTCCATATTCTTGAATACATAAGATGTCCAACTGCATGCTCTGGTCCACCGATATAAAGATCTACTGGAAGCCAGTGTTTAAGAAGTTCTGGGTCACAAAGCTCCTTATCGTTATCTGGGTCAATATATCTCATATAATACCAGCTTGAACCTGCCGAACCTGGCATTGTTGAAGTTTCTCTCTTACCCTTAAGTCCGTTATGCTCATACTTCTTCCATTCTGTAGCATTTTCAAGAGGTGCCTGTCCATTCTTACCTTTGTAGTCTTCAAGCTCTGGTAAGATAAGTGGAAGTTCGTCGTCATCAAGGACATGAATCTGTCCATCCTCAAGATATACGATAGGCACTGGCTCACCCCAGTATCTCTGTCTTGCAAATATCCACTCTCTGAAGTGATAGTTAGCCTTTCTTCTTGCTACTCCCATCTTTTCAAGCTTCTGGGTAATAGCTTCCTTAGCCTCTTCTACTGTAAGACCTGTGAATTCCTCTGAATTGATAAGCTTGCAGCCCTTGCCAAGGTAATCGTACTTCTCAAATGCCTTCTCTGATACATCAGCACCATCAATAACCTGTATTCTAGGAATATTATGTGCTTCTGAATACTCAAAATCTCTCTGATCGTGGCTTGGGACAGCCATAACAGCACCTGTACCATAGTTAGCAAGAACGAAATCACCAATGTATACAGGAACCTTCTTACCATTAACAGGATTAACAGCGTAGATTCCCTCAAGAACACAGCCTGACTTAGTCTTGTTAAGCTCTGTTCTGTCCATATCATTCTTTTTAACTGTTTCTGCTATATAAGCTTCTACCTCTTCTTTGTTCTGGATTCTTGGCATAAGCTCCTTAACGATATCTCCATCTGGTGCAAGCACCATAAATGTAATACCGTATATAGTTTCAATACAAGTAGTAAAGATAGAGAAATCTCCACCACCATCAATCTTAAAGTCAACTTCAACACCTTCTGACTTACCTATCCAGTGTCTCTGCATTTCCTTAGTTGATTCTGGCCAGTCAATATGTTCAAGTCCCTCAAGTAACTTATCTGCAAATGCTACCTGATCGATAACCCACTGCTTCATGTTCTTTCTTACAACAGGGTATCCACCACGTTCTGACTTACCATCAATAACTTCATCGTTTGAAAGAACTGTACCAAGTTCTTCACACCAGTTCACTGGCATATCTATATACTTAGCATAACCATCAAGGTATAACTGCTTGAATATCCACTGTGTCCACTTATAGAACTTAGGATCACTTGTTGCTAAAGTCTTGCTCCAGTCATAATCAAAGCCAAGCTCCTTAAGCTGCTTAGTGAATGTTTCTATATTTTTTTGTGTAAATCCGTTAGGATTGTTACCTGTCTTAACAGCATACTGTTCAGCTGGAAGTCCAAATGAATCATATCCCATTGGATGAAGTACATTATATCCCTGCATTCTCTTCATACGTGAAGTGATATCTGTAGCTGTATATCCCTCTGGATGACCTGCATGAAGACCTACTCCTGATGGATAAGGGAACATATCAAGCGCATAGTACTTTGGCTTTGAAAAGTCCCATACATCTGTTTTAAATGTTTCATGTTCTGCCCAATACTTCTGCCACTTTGGCTCGATAGACTTGGGATTATAAGTTGTTGTATTAGCCATCTTAAAACCTCATTCCTGCACCGGCTATGCTCTTCCGGTGCTTTCAATCACATATTTACTCACTTTCAAATATTATCACAATGAAAGGATTTGTCAATAACTGACCACTTCTTTATATGCTCTTATCAACCAGAATTTTCACAAAATTTCACAGTTCAATAATCCTACACAATATAAGCGGATAGTATGTAAAGTCATCATTAACTGTACATATCTATCCGCTTACTTACCCCTCATCTTTGATCTGTATCTCACCTTTATCAAGGCAATATCATACTTGACCTTAATCTATTTCTTTACTTTTTCTTTAGCATAGCTTCAAGTTCAGCTATTCTTTCTAGATCTTTTAAATGTTGTTCTTCATATTGTTCCTTTTTTATACTAAACTGCTCCTTCTGGCTGTCTAACTGCTCCTTCTGGCTGTCTAGTATCTTTTGTTTTTCCTGGATTTCCTTCTTCAGATTATTTTCCATCTCCTGATATTTTTTTCTATATTCATCCACCATAAGTACTGCCGTATTGTGATTAAGTATTCTCAATGCCTCTGAAAACATATTTAGCACCTCCTCTGGTTTTGCAAGATATTCGTTCATCTCATCAAATATCTGCGATAATTCTGGAAATACTTTCTGGATAGCTAATGCATCCTCCACTGATTCTGTCACAAAAAGTGAAAGATATGCCAGTCTATCACGAAGCATATCAGAAGTCAATGGTGTACCATACATGCTTTCATCATAATCGTATTCCGTAATATTAACGTTTCCTTTTATAATATCAGAATATCTGTATTTTCTAAATGTGTCAAGACTAATCATATGAAAGTGCTGTAATAATGGGAAATCTATCTGAGTATTGAAACGCGTTGTTCCAACATGAAAATATAACCTGGAATCTATTGGACTTATAAGATTAGAATTGCTGTTTTCAAACAATACAATAGTATGTACATTTTTCATATCCTTATAAGAAAATGTCTTATGTTCCATCGTCTGAACATTCTCATTCATTGTATTATCATCTATACTACTATTATATTGTGCTAACGCTGATGAAGATGATAGTCTGTGATATTGTCTCATAATTGCATCTGCCGAGTAGCAGCTAAGTCTTTCTCCTGGAAATAATGCCGCTATTTTCTGAACTTCAATATTGGCAATGCTTCCATCCGACAGCCGTACTATCATATCCATTATTATAAATGAATCTTCAAAACATGAACTTTCAGATGGCAGTATATCAATAACCGTAACTTTTTGTCCTATGATACTGCTTACAAGTCTTGATAGTCTCTCTCTGTGTTCATCTCCATTGAAAAGCTTTTTAAAAAACGGATCATACAACAATGGAAGTGTCTTTTTTTTGCTGATATAATCATTAAATCTATCAGCCCATACCTTATTAAAAAAGCTGTTTCTTTTAAATTTATTATACTGTAATGCAAGATTGGGATTATTGTGGACTGCTGATAAAAAATCATAAGCATAAGAATTGTCGTTAGCTGTTCTATAACTGTCAGTATTCGTGTCTTTATTTAATGAATCGCTCACTTATTATACTATCGCATATATGCTGTTCTCCTTCTAAATTATTATCGTTATGCATATTGATAATATATTTATAACACAGTAGCAACATATTGTCAACAAATAGAATATTTTATATATCACACAATATATTGACATCTATAAAATAAAGTATTTTATAAGTCGTATCCCTTTACATTACCGCTTTAAAGTGTTAAACTCATTAAAAATATTTCAAAACATTTATTTTACTGAATTAAACGAAACAAAGAAACGAGGTTAAATATATTATGGATTGCAAAGTTGGTTTTATAGGCTTCGGTCTTATTGCAGGCTCTATAGCACATTCACTTAAGGAATCAGGCAGCAATTATACTATTATAGCTACAAGCAGAAGGCTTGGACCTGTATATGAAGCTAAAAAAGATGGAGTTGTAGACGAAGTTCTTGACTCTGTTGATAACAGATTATCTGATTGTGATTTTATAATACTATGTACACCTGTTATAACTATGAATGATTATCTTAAACAGTTAAAAAGCATTGTGAAAAAAAGTTGTATTATAACGGATGTTGGAAGTGTCAAAACTTCAATACATAACACTGTTAAAGAGCTTGATATGGAAGATGTTTTTATTGGTGGTCATCCTATGGCTGGTTCAGAGCTCACAGGTTATGCCAACTCATCTTCCGCAATAATGAAAAATGCCCGCTATGTTATCACACCAACATCAAAAACTACTAAAGAACAGCTTGAACGCTTCAAAGCACTTGTGTGTGATATGAAAGCTAATCCGATTATCATGGACTATACAATCCACGATAAAAGTGTAGCTGCCATAAGTCACCTTCCACATCTTATATCAACAGCACTTGTAAAGCTCGTATCTGAACAGGACGATGACGACAAGCATATGCAGCAGTTAGCAGCTGGAAGCTTTCGTGATATGACAAGGGTAGCTGCTTCATCTCCTGAAATGTGGGACCAGATATGTGCTTCTAACTCACAAGATATAAGCGTACTGCTTGGTGACTATATAGACATATTAAGTGAAATCAAGAAAAATATTGATAACAAAACCCCAGGATATGTTAATGAACTTTTTGAAATGTCAAGGGAATATAAGAATTCATTTAAAAAATAATATATACATCTATATATCAAATTTGTATAGTTTTTGCCGTTAATTTATTCAAAAATAATACTCGGTCGCAACCGAGTCGGTTGTGACTGAGTATTCTATAAAATCCACAAGTATAATTATCCGATTTCATTAAATCCAGTTTAATCCACTGCATACAATTCATTAAGTTCAACAAGCTTCACTTTTTCCCTTTGCTGACAACTAAATCCAGACCTTGATATAAATACATACTTATAACAGTTAAGTCCTGTTGCTTCCACCTGACTTATTTCTTTTTCTATAATCTCATCTGTCACTGGTGTCTTTTTAAACTTTACTTCGTAAAATATATATCCATTTTCATCTTCTGTAACAACGTCAAACTCTCCATTGGTATGTTCTACTGGATTATCATAATAGTATTTTCCAATCTTTTCAAATACAGGTTCTATATTCCCTAATCTGTTCATTCTTATCAGATACTGACTGCATATTGTTTCAAATATATGTGGTACATAATGCTCTTCAAAGTCTGTTTCTATATATTTTTTATAAAACACCTCTGAGTCCATTATCTTCATCTGAGATGAATATTTGAAAATATATCTATAGTAAAATAGTGAAAGATTATCCGAAATATAATATCCTGCCTTCTTTTTATTATTACCATCATTAATCGGTGCTGTTTTCACCACAACTTCCATTCTCATTAGCTTATCAAGAACATCTACAAGTGTTGGTCCACTTGAAACGTGTGATTGTGACAATATATCACTGTACCTTGTATATCCTCTCGAGAGTGCTTCAAAAACTTCATTCGCATTTGTTATCTTAGATATCTCTGCATTCAAATACATTGAAACCTCATTCTCAAGTCTTGCCCCAGAAGATGCTATCAATTCTATAATATTATCCTTAACACTCTTAGTATCATCAATAAGACGATTATAATATGGTATACCCCCAAATACAGAATATATTCTTACTTTATCTTCAACAGAAAATTGTGGATAAAACATTGATGATTCATAATAATCCATCTGCTTTAAATCTATTGTCAAATCAACTCTTCCATATAATGGATTAGAATGTTCCAGAAGCGAACGCATTACCTCAACGTAAGAACCTAGTATTATCAATGTAATCTTCGAAGTTTCCTTATATTTATCTATAAATGACTGCAATATACTGTCCATTCCCTTAATATTTTCCCTTAAGTATGGATACTCATCCAGAACAAGGATTATCTTTTCTTTAACTGATAGCTCAAAAATATATTTAAGTACCGCTTCTATATCACTATATCCCAGCTTTGGCAATCCCATAATCTCCGATACTATCTCACCAATACCTGCTGCATTACCAGCTTCTGAAACCTGCTTGCATTCATAATAAAAGCTTTTAACATCATTTCTTTTAATAGCCTGCTTCACAAGCTCACTCTTACCAACGCGTCTTCTTCCATATATTAAGGAAAATGTTAATTCATCTGTATTAATAACTCTGTCAAGTCTCTTAAGCTGTTCTTCCCTTCCTATAAATTTCATACATCCTACCCTCCAAGAGTTTACTTTTATATAGAAAGTATATCATTATATTCTAATAATGTAAACAAAATACTCGGTCACAACCGAGTCGGTTGTGACCGAGTATTCTTTCGCTAATAACTTAAGCAATTATTTATTATACCCTGAAACACCCTCCACCAATAAACTCTCTCATTATAGAGTTGATTGGAACATTGCCTGACTGACAAGGAAGGAAGTACGCTAAGAACTTTAACAGTCTCTTTGCCTCCTGATATTCCGGGTCATCCTCTGTTATTGAGAATAGCAGCGGCTCTACTATCGGCTTTAAAACACACAGCTCATACGCAAGTGCTGAGTTAAACATAACATCAGCTTCCTCCTGATAAGGAAAGATATTCTTTTCCTCACCTTTTCTTACTGACTCCCACATAGAAAGTGTTTTTTTAGCAGAAGCACCTCTCGTCCTGTAATCCCTCGCCATACGTCTTACAAGACGACCGTCAGTCGTTGCCACTCTGTTATGCTCGTCAACATTAAGCTGTGTAAGTGCACTTATATAGATTTTAAACTTACTTTCAACTGGAAGTGCGTAAGATAACTCATCATTAAGGCAGTGTATACCTTCAATTACAAGAATATCTTCATCTCCGAGCTGTATATATTCACCATTATACTCTTTTTTACCTGTAAGGAAATTAAACTGAGGTATCTCAACCTTTTCTCCCCTTAGTAATGCATTCATATGGTCATTAAAAAGCTTTATATCTATTGCATGAATATCTTCAAAATTGTACTCTCCATTTTCATCAACAGGTGTCTGCTCCCTCTCAACGAAATAATTATCAACACCTATTGCATGTGGCTTAAATCCACTTGCACGAAGCTGTATTGACAATCTGTGTGAAAATGTTGTCTTGCCAGATGATGATGGTCCGGCTATCATAATAAATTTAACGCCTTCCCTTTCTTTTATCTGATTAACAATCTCAACAATCTTCTGCTCCTGTAATGCTTCCTGAACAAGAATAAGTGAATTAATATCCCCGCTTATTATATGCTTATTCAATGATGCAACTGTATCAACACCAAGCATATCTGCCCACTCTCTTCTTTCCATAAGTACATTAAAAAGCTTAGCCTGTGGTGCAAATTCCGGCACTATTTCAGGATTCTCTTTAGTTGGTAACTGGAGAACAAACCCCTTGTCATACTGAAATATGTCAAATGTCTTTAATATTCCTGTATTAGCTGCCATATAACCATAGAAGTAATCGTAATAACCCTCTATGCTGTATACATTAACATAAGAACTAATTCTATATTTGAATAACTGTGTCTTATCTTCCATTCCGAACTTCTTGAACAGCTTAATAGCCTCTGATGTCTTCATTCCCTGCTTCTTAATAGGCAGATTTTTCTTAACATCGGCTCTCATAAGTTCTTTCACATCATTAAGAAATTCTTGTGTGATTACAAAATCTCCTTTTATATCACAATAAAGACCTTTACTAAGCGAGAACTCAACAGTAACTCTCTTAATTCTATTATCTGTATCAAGCTTATGTATTGCATTGAGCATTAAAAGAAGCACACTTCTTTTATATGCCTCATTTCCCACTGCCTCTCCTACTGTAATGAATTCCACTTTTTCATCAGTTATATCCATATCTGATATCTCTGTAAGCCTGCCATTTACATTGGCAAGAATAATATCATACTTGTAATCCTTTGCAGCATCTGCTGCCATCTGCGATAAAAGCATTATTATTACTCCTTCCATCTTCCTAATGCCTTATTAATAACAGCAATATCTTCATCTATAGCATGTATTCTGCTCTTTATCGATATTGATTGTTCCTTATTATTAATAAGACTATTTCTAATATTGTTACAGCTTGTCAGTTCCTTATTAAGATATTCGTAAAGCACCTCTGACTTATTATCCAAAAGATATCTTCCATATCTTAATTCTTCCTCTGCGTAGGCTGTTATCTTTTTCTTATCATTATCTTCCTTGTGACTATCATTGTTATGAATATCTCCTGCAGTAGCTGCATGTTCATAAATGTTATTTTGTTGAATATTAGTTACATTTAGATAATATTCATCTTGTGTGTTGTATACACAGTCAAATATAAAATAATATTTTCCATCTTCTAAAAGCATATGTTCTGACTTAATATCTATGCCTGTTTCTAGAAGGTATTTTCTAAAATCCCTTAGTTCTGACTGTGCAGATAAGACAAGCTGTGTATTATCCCCCAGCTTGTCTATACCTGCTTTTAATATATTCTTCATGAGCTTTCCACCCATGCCGCATATTGTTACTGTATCAACATCGCCTTTATTAATCCCTTTGAGCCCATCACAAAGCTGTGTAGTTATCTTATCTGAAAGACCATATTCATCAATGTGAAGCTTTGCACGCCTTAATGGTTCTTTTCGTACATAACACGCATATACTTTATTACTTATCCCGTTCTGCACAAGATATATAGGAAGATATGCGTGATCCGTGCCAATGTCAGCCACCCTTGCACCTTTATTAACAAGACCTGCAACACATTTCAGTCTTTCCGATATATTAATAATATTGTTCATACATTTTTCCTGTTGATTTATTATACTTTATTAAATCATCCTTTATCCTGACACAATCAAAAATAGAAATCTATATTCTTAGTTTTATTATTGATTTCTATCCTTAAATATTATTCCTGGACATTGATTAGTCAAGATAATCCTTAAGCTTACGGCTTCTGCTTGGATGTCTAAGCTTTCTTAACGCCTTGGCTTCAATCTGTCTGATACGCTCTCTTGTTACGTTGAATTCCTTACCAACCTCTTCAAGAGTTCTTGCTCTTCCATCATCCATGCCAAAACGAAGTCTTAACACCTTCTGTTCTCTTTCTGTAAGTGTTCCAAGCACCTCTACAAGCTGTTCCTTAAGAAGAGTAGATGCTGCTGCTTCTGCTGGTACAGGCACATTGTCATCCTGTATAAAATCTCCAAGATGGCTGTCTTCCTCTTCACCTATAGGTGTTTCAAGCGATACAGGCTCCTGTGATATCTTCTGGATTTCTCTTACTCTTTCAACCGGAATATCCATAGTCTCTGCTATTTCTTCTGGAGATGGTTCTCTTCCTAACTCCTGTAAAAGCTGTCTTTGTACTCTTACAAGCTTGTTGATAGTTTCTACCATATGAACAGGTATACGTATAGTACGTGCCTGATCAGCTATAGCTCTTGTAATAGCCTGTCTTATCCACCATGTTGCATATGTTGAGAACTTATATCCTTTACGATAATCAAACTTTTCAACAGCTTTGATAAGACCTAAGTTACCCTCCTGGATAAGATCAAGGAACTGCATGCCTCTGCCGACATAACGCTTTGCAATACTTACAACAAGACGTAAGTTGGCTTCCGCAAGTCTCTTCTTGGCTTCCTCGTCACCCTCTTCCATTCTCTGTGCATATTCTATTTCTTCTTCTGCACTAAGAAGAGGCACCTTACCTATTTCCTTCAGATACATTCTTACAGGATCTTCAAGTCCGATTCCATCTGGTACAGAAAGATCTATCTTTTCTATATCGATATCATCTTCATCCGAAAGAATAATATCATCTTCTACATCTCCATCATCATCATTCATCTTGACATCTATATTGCAGCCTTCAAGAAACTCGAACACCTTTTCCATCTTATCAGCTTCAAAATCTGTATCCTGGAAATAATCCATAATCTCCTTATAATCAAGGACATTCTTTTTCTTTCTGGCTATAGCAAGAATCCCCCTGCACTTTTCCATGAATTTTTCCTGTATAATTCTTGCCTGTTCCTCTTCTGAAAGCTCTGGCTGTGCAGCTTCCTCCTTCTTTGACTTCTTAGGTTTCTTTGCTGCCACAGCTTCATCAGCTTTCTTTTTAGTTGTCTTCTTAGTTTCCTTTAATTCTTCCTCGTTTAAGTTTTCCTTCTTTACTGCCATTACAATGGTCCACCTTTCGCATGTATTATAAACTAATGTGAATATTATTTAACTTCATCTGTCTGCCTATGATATCCTGCATAGTCTTTGCATCTGCTGCATGTTCAAGCTTATAATCAAGGCTGCTCTTCTTAACCCTTAGTACTGTATCATTAAGTGTTTTTTCTCTCTCTGACTTACTAAGCGACTCGCTTAATTCAGCGCTGAACATCGCCGCTATCTCACTATGCATATCACCATCGCTATATGAGCCAATAATCGCTGCCGGATTAACACTTCCAGTTTCATATTGTTCATATACCTTTGATGCAACATCTTTAAACAATGGATCTATAAAATCATCTGGTTGTATATATTCACTGACTTTATCATATATATCACCATCCTCAATCATCCACGTAAGCAGAATCTTCTCTGCCTGCCTTATTCCATCTTCCTTTTTCTTTCTTGCCGGTTCCATCCGTCTTACAGGCTGTGTCTGTCTTGGTATTATTCCGCTCTGGCTTCCTATCCTTATAACCATTTCACGCATACCATCCTCTGGTATCATAAACTGACGGCAGACAGCTTTCATATAGTTATCTCTTTCAAGTTTCTCACTAAACTGTACAAGCTTATTAGCAACTTCTCTTTCAAATGCTGTCTCACTCTCCGGGTCACTTCTGTTATAATTCTTCTCTATAATACCGATTTCATACATAAAGCTGTTTTCTGCTTTATCTATACGCTCCTGAAATGCTTCAGTTCCTAATGCCTTGATAAACTCATCCGGATCCTTATATGGCCTCATATTAATAACCTTAGTAGATAGTCCTGCTTCTTTTAATATAGGTATGGCTCTTAAAGCTGCCTTTACCCCTGCTTCATCGCTATCATAAGTTATAAGGACATTATCTGTATATCTTTTCATAAGACGGGCATGTCCAGGTGTGAGTGCTGTACCAAGCGATGCTACCGCCTGATTAAAGCCTGCCTGATGCATAGATATAACATCCATATAGCCTTCACATATTATAAGATTATTCTTTCTTGAACTTCTTGCAACATTAAGTCCATAAAGATTCTTACTTTTATCAAAAAGCTTTGTTTCCGGAGAATTCAGGTACTTTGGCTTTCCATCTCCCATAACACGGCCACCAAAACCTATAACCTTATTGTTAATATCCATGATTGGAAATATTACCCTGTTCCAGAACTTTTCCCTTATTCCCTTTTCATAAGTGAACAGACCTGACTCTTTTAAGAGCTCATCATCATACCCTTTTTCCTTTAGCATTCTATATAAATCACCTGTAAGCTGTGGCGCATATCCAAGGCCAAATGTGTTTATAGTTTTGTCTGAAAGCTGTCTTTTTTTCAGATAATCCAACCCACTCTGTCCTGCTGGTGATTTTAACTGATGATAGTAAAATGTTGCTGCTATCTTGTTAATCTCTAACAGCTTTGTTTTAATATCCCGTTCTCGTCTGTCTTCACCTGAATATTCCATCACAGGTAGAGCTATACCTGCCCTGTCAGCCAGCATTTTTACTGCCTCTGGAAACGTATAATTCTCATATTCCATAACAAATGTTATAACATTGCCTCCGACTCCGCATCCAAAACAGTGATACATCTGTTTTGTTCCTGATACAGAAAAAGAAGGTGACTTCTCGTTATGAAACGGACATAGCCCTACGTAGGAACTGCCACTTTTCTTAAGCTTTATATAACCTGAAATAACATCTACTATATCGTTACGCGATACAACTTCCTCTATTACTTCACTTGAATATATTGGCATATTAACTCTTCTTTCCCTATGTATTCAATATGTATTCAAAAACTGCCTACTTTTAATGTATTAAACGCAGATACCTTATTTCCTTTTTTTATTTTAAATTTTTATTCTGATTTTATTTTATTTTTCGCTTTGATTTTCACTTCAATTTATATCCTGATTCTTATCGCTTATTCTTATCTCTTATTCTTATTTCAGGTTCACGTTATAAAATTTCATTTAAGATACAATTCCTCCAACTGCACCGCAAAGTATGCATACTATCGCGCCTTTAACCATCTGTGACATATCTATTGATGATATTCCTCTGCTTAATATTATTGAAACAACACATAATATAAGAAAATATATTATTCCATACAGTACTCCCCACACAAGGCGGCTATGCTGCATGCCTTTTCCAAGAATGAGACCTCCGCATAAAGCTGATAGCCCATAAGTAACATAAATCCCTATAGATATCACATTACCAGACACCCTGAACTTATACAGGCAGAAAGCAAGCACAAGCAGGGCTAGAACTGTTATAATATATCCTGCTATAAGCGTTTTTAATATAATAGATACCTTTTTCATACATTCCTCTGACTTAATAGTCATACATTCTTTGTTCTCTATATAAATATGTAGGAAATCTCATTCGTATACTATCTTTTATCTTATATTTATCTTATCATTTATTCCAATTTTTCATTAAAGCCTGATTATATGCAGAGCCTCCAGCTACTTGACAGTCCTTTACTGATACTGTAAAATGTTGAAATATAACACTTAAATGTGTTTACTATATTTTTATTAAGGATTGGAGGAATATTTCCTTGGACACTGACAGTTATATTCAACTTATAACTATTATTATTTTATTATTTCTTTCAGCTTTCTTTTCATCTGCTGAAACCGCATTTATGACGGTAAGCCGTATAAAGATCCGCTCGCTTATGGACGAAGGTAACAGACATGCTGCTTTAGTAGCTAAGATTATCGACAATTCAGGCAAGATGTTAAGTGCTGTACTTATTGGTAACAACATAGTTAACATATCATGTTCTGCTCTTGCAACAACATTTACTATTAATGTCTGGGGCAGCTATGCTACTGGTATTGCAACTGGTGTTCTTACTCTGTTCGTTCTTATATTCGGAGAGATAACCCCTAAGAATCTTGCTTCAAAGTTTAACACTAAGCTTGTATTATTATATGCGCCTGTTATATATGGACTTATGATCATACTGACACCTGTTATTTTTATAGTTGACCATCTTGCAGGCATAGTATTAAAGCTCTTTGGAACTAGCTCCAAAGATAAATCCAACACTATAACAGAAGAAGAGCTTCGTACAATAGTTAAAGTAAGCCATGAAGAGGGTATCATAGAAAAAGACGAACGACAGATTATTGACAACCTTTTCGATTTTGGTGATACTTCGGTAAAGGATGTTATGATACCTCGTATAGATATGACAGTCGCTGATGTTAACTCATCGTATGATGACATCATCACTCTTTTTAAGAGTACTATGTATACACGTATTCCTATATATGAAAATGATACTGACAATGTTATAGGTACACTTAATATAAAAGATCTTATAGTTACTAACGTTGATGATTCATTTAATATAAGGAAGATTATGCGTGAGCCTTTCTTTACATATGAACATAAGAACACTTCTGAGCTGTTTAAAGAAATGCAGCTTAAGCGTTACAGCATAGCTATTGTGCTGGATGAATATGGTCAGACAGCCGGTATGATAACAACTGAGGATCTGTTAGAGGAAATCGTTGGTGAAATACGTGATGAATATGATACTGACGAAAAGGATGACATGACTAAGATCCGTGAAAACACTTACCGTATAAACGCCTCATGTAAGCTTGATGACATAAATGATGAACTAGGAACCAAACTTTATTCAGAGGATAACGATTCACTAGGCGGATTCATATCAGAAAAGCTTGACCGCATACCTAAAGCAGGCGATAAGCTTACTATAGATAATGTATGGCTGTTCGTCGAAAGATCATCTTCAAACAGGGCTGAATCTATCATACTTAAGATTGTTGACAAGCCAAAAGACAGTAGTAACTAACTATTAAAAATAATCCCCCGGAAGTTTTCTTGGGACAAACATATCAGGGGCGATAAAATCGCCCCTGATATCATCATAAATCATTCATACATTCTATCTCTTCATAAATAGATATCACTATCTTTTCTATATCAGTAATGTATTTTTCAACATCCTCACGTTCAATATCTATTTTCACACCTGTTTCATGTAACCGGTCAGCTTGATGTGCAATCTGATTTCTTCTTCTAAATAAAGCGTTTAAAGTGTATTTAAATTTATCTTTAGTTGGTGTCGTCGAACCTTGCTCATAAAACGCTCTATCTGCAACACTTTGCCATTTTACACCAATAAGATTCAATTAACCAATTACTGCATCAGCACTCATAAATGTATCTTCCGCATATGAATCATTTACAATATCTAAAAACCAATTTTCTTGTTCCGGGTTTCTTAGGACATCCGAAATCTCACCTAACCGAATTGTAAAATTGTTATATCGTTCTGTCTTGCTCCAAACACCTTGAAATATTTGTACCATGCCATATTTTGTTACCTCATGCATAAAAAAATCCAAAGCACTATCAAGAAAAACAATTTGAGATCTTAAAATATCCTTATACTGAATATTATTTTCGACTTTTAATTGTTCAACCAATTCAAATTGTGACTTTATAGATAACAAATTGCTTATGAAACGATTTACAATGGCTGACAGTTCAAACTGTATTGTATGACTTGGACATCTATCTCGTATACCAATACTTCTAGGTGTAAGTTCAAGATTTCTTTCTTCCGTTTGAGGCATTAACATCCCTCCTCTACTGGAAATACCAAAGGATTATGAATGAACGGAATAGCACCATATTTTCCATTCATATACCCTTTACTTATATTTTCATCTTTTCTTACATTTTTCAACTCCGCCAAAGAATAAATGTCAGTTTCTCTTCCTTTATTAAGTTCAGTAAACCAAATCTGATCTCTTCTAAACGTGTTTAAATCCAACAGATTTGTATCATGTGTACTAAAAATAAGCTGTGCTTTAGAATCTTGTTTTCCATACATAATAAGTCTTAATATCTCTTTTACTATACGAGGATGTAAACTTGTTTCCATTTCATCCCAAATTAAAACCTTATCTTTAAGGATAATATCTATAATAGGTCCAAATACTTCAAATAATTTTTGAATACCTTTAGATTCTTCATTCAGGTTAACAGAGAACAATCCATAATTTATATTTGCTTCTGACCTTGTAATTTCTTTAGCATTAACAAAAAAAGGCTTAAATTCGTCTGGTATATTATCTGGAACAAATTCTGGAGACATTTGTTTTTTTTCAAACTTAGTATCTATACTTTGAATAGGTGTATCAACAGATTTCATAAAATCAATAAATATCTTTTTTAATTCAGGTTCTTTTGTAAATCGTTCAATAGAATATTCCAGCCAATTACTAATTTCTAATGGCAATGGATAAAAAATAAGATCTTCCTTAAAGAACAAAAAAACCAATTCTGATTCTTTTACTGCTGAGTAATTTGCAGAAACCGACAGAAATAACTTATTAGGCTTCATAAAATTCAATATCATCTCAAAATCTTTTTTAAACTTATCTCCAAAAGATATCTCATTCATATTTCTATCAAAAATCTTCGCTTGTTTTCCATTCGGAAAATAGTAAAGATACTCCGATATAATCTTTTCTGATGTATAAGACAAGCCATACGCATAACGAACATCTTCCTTCACAAATTGTATTGTATATGTTGTAGGCGCATTTTTTTTTGCAAGCTTATGTGGAACCTGTCTTATTTTATCACCTGGTTGATGATTGTTACTATTACAAACCAAAAGTTTTAAAAAATTTAATGAATCCAAAAAACTTGTCTTACCAGACCCATTTGCACCATAAATTGCTGCCACTTTATTAACAAATGTTCCTTTATAATCTACTAGGAGTTTTTCGAAAGAATTATCCTTTGAGGCAAGCATTGAAAATATTACTTTATCTTTTATTGAACGATAATTTTCACAAGTATATTCCAAAATCATAGTAACACCCCTTTAATTTTTATTGATAATTATATTATATTCTGGCAAGTGTAAAAGTCAACCATGAGTACGTTTTTTTTGCAAATATCAAATAAATTTGTCTTGATTTATGATTTTATTCCTGCATTTTTACATATATTCCACAATTTTGCACATTTAATCATTATTAATTTGATTTAAAAATATTATTCACTTATCATATTATCCCATTAAATTCATATACTAATATACAAAAAGGATGCAACAATTTGTTTCAAAATGTTGCATCCCAATATAAATTCTTATTAGTTCATATTCTTAATTACGATTAATATATCGTCATATTCCCTCAACACTTTAGCAGGTTTCTTAATAAAATTCTATATAAATTTTCTATAACATTAAAACAGCAAATCAATACGCTTATCGTTTATGTTGTTTTATATATTAATCCTGTCCTTACAGATTAACCTTAAGAAACACAGAATCTTTATCATCCTGCTTAATACCAAGATACCTTTTCGTTATCTCATACGATGAATGATTATATATCTCCATGAGCATTGCCGGTGGTGTTCCACATTTCCACGCATAATATCCGAATGTTTTTCTCATGGAATGACAGCTTATGCCCCTCTCCATATTAAGTGAATACGCAGCATGCTTTATGATTCTGAACGCCTGCGAACGGCTAAGATGTGTTCCTGCATATCT